>Ga0247725_1000357_pt1 | contig 37948 bp, 42 predicted proteins | sample OKSTACKMCFT3sol_FD_183021 | JGI IMG/M metagenome (GOLD analysis project Ga0247725, IMG submission 183021) | Subsurface sediment microbial communities from gas well in Oklahoma, United States - OK STACK MC-FT3-sol | ecosystem: Environmental > Terrestrial > Deep subsurface > Rock core/Sediment...
GCACCGGGACGCAGACCCGCACCGTCGTTTGCAAGAACAAGACTGGCACCACCGTGAGCGACACCTACTGTTCCAGCGCGGGCAGCAAGCCCCCCACCTCCCAACCCTGTCAGGGGGTCAGCTCGTGTGGGTATGCGTGGAACGTCGGTGGCTGGTCAGGTTGTTCGGACAACTGCAACGGGGGTTATCAGACGCGGAACATCTACTGCCGTCGTTCGGATGGTTCGGTGGTGCCGGACGCCTACTGTGGCGGCAAGCCTGCGGCGATACAGCAGTGCTCCAACCCCTCCGCGCCAGAGTGTGTGAAGATCTGGCGGTACACACCAACAATCAGGTGCGGGGTTACTAGCTACGGGGCTGACGCATTTTTCTGTGCTACAACGACAGCTATTTGGCCGCAAATCAACAACAGCTCTTATGACGGACACAGCATAGACATTCTTGGCACCAAATATCTCTTCGCCATGGAGATGATTTCGTACCCTGAAGATGTTGGCAACAAGGCAAATGCCTTCGGGATGATTACGCTGAAGCCGCAAACAGCAGCAGCCAACAGCATCACCTTCAGCGTCAACATAAACAACAAGGGCTGGGAGCGGATTACGTTCACGAAAAGCGGAGCTGGATATAAGGACATAGATATCATTGGGGACAAATACGACATGCTGTCCACCGTAAATGGCAAGTATGGCGCCGAGTTCGATTTTTCAGACAGGACAAGAGAAGTCCTGATCAAAGATATCGTCGTTAAATAAAGGCTGTTTTTTGAAGGCAAAACAAAGGGGGGCATTGCCCCCTTTTGTTATTTGCCCCTTACCCTCACCTCCCCCTTTCCCATTGCAGAACCATATTCTAATTCAATGTCGCCGGGGCTTAGGTGAATGTTTCAAGTATTCAATCGATATATAGGTATGCTGGCATACTTTTAATTATTAAACCCTACTGATTGAAAAATGACTCACTCAATTTCGATGGCAGTTCCGCTAGCGCAGCATCAATGTACGGCTTCTCTATCGCCTTCATTGCAGCGGTATCGTTGTCGATCTTGATTTTGAGACCTCGGATTGTCCCGTCGAGCTTTTTCAACAAGGCTGACAGTGAGTTGATGGCCTTCTCGCACTGTTTTGCGGCATCATCGAGCTTGCCCATATTGATCCACGAAAACACATCGAAAATAGGATCGAAGGAGAGGTCAAAAGCCAGATCTAACCAGTCATCGGGGTTTTCAATCTCCTGCTTGCCGACCCGCTTTGGCATGACATCCATCAGTTCGCGTAGCGCTCTCCGAGCCGAACTGATGGAGCTGGATGCATCAGACGTCTGCAAAGTGGAGAGAAGCGAAATACCCTTGTTGTTGCTCATCAAATCAAGCATCTCCATGCTACTGGCTGACTCACAATCTCTCTTTGCAGCTATGAAGCGACTGTTAGCTGTGACTACCAGCTCTCGTAGACGCCGCACCTTTCTTTCCCTTTTTTGGGTATTTTCGAGTGATTTTTTTAGGGACTGGTGTTTTTCGGTATCCACAGCATTGCGGGCTAACCAATACCCAACTGAAAACTTGACCCAATCTTCCGCTGCTTTACGTGCTGCCGTCTTCTCAACAACCCAGCCCGCCTCTGCATCACGAACAGCAATTTGGGCCAATGTAGGTTTTGGCTCAAAAAACCAGTCCTTGATACGCACAAGAAGCGGCTTTTTAGGTGCCAGCTTCTCAGCCGTTATCTCAGTCTCTCTGAGAAGACGAGCGCTCTTTACGCAGCCCTCTGCCGCCAGCAGATTTTCCTCAAACTTGGCGAGCTGTGACTTCTCAAAAACAAATAACTCTTCGTCGATTGAACTCATTTTTTTAAATACCTACAGTGATGCGGCCATTACCTTATTACATGCTTTCAACATCACACATAGACATGAATAAAGCAATATGTGAAACAACCACAATCAAAAAAAAATGGAACTACTCCCTTTTTAATTTTGATGATCTATTAATAATACAGCCCCAATTAAGGGGCTTTCTCTTGAAGCTCTTTCGCTGTGTATTGGGTCGGCTTGGCATCAACAAATTCTTTCAGGGTGTTGAAGAGTCCAGTCCGGCGCCGACTGAACACGTCATAAAAAGGTGCGTTGTCATCAAGCCCTGCGAAGTGCCAGTCTTCTTTCAGGATCACATCGGCCCGGTAGCCACCCTTGCAATCCTCGTTGACGTCATCATCCAGACAGGCATCGAGAACGCCCGGATGGTCTTTTATCCCTTTCGGCATGACTTTCATATCGCACCTCCCCCTCAGCGCCGCTTGCCTGATCCAGCCTCTGCACGAGCCATATCGATGGTGCTGGAGATCTTGACCAAGGGATCCTTCACCTTACGCATCGACTCGTTGAAATCTTCCAGCATCGACATTTCTTCGCCGATGTTGTCAGCATCATCCCCGTCGAGATCAGCTATCTTGGAGGTCGCAACACCTATCATCATCTCAGCGTGAACCATCCCACGCTGAATGGATTTTAGATCGCTTGTGAGCTGCTGCATGGACGACAGACTCTGGAGATTGACGTCTTCCGAAAAGAAGTTGTCGATCAATCGACCGATAGCCACCATGTTGGTTTTGACCTGTGCAATGTAGTCAATCGCATTCGCTTTATTCATCCTGTTCCTGCCTTTACTGCATTACATTGAGAGGCTGCTGTAGTCGTTGTTGACCAGATTACTCCGCCCAACCTTCTTCTCCATCACAGCACCATAGCCATTCTGGATTTGGGTCTCTAAGTCTTCGACAATTGCCGCCTTCACCGCTGGAGATTTTGCAATTTCGGTGACGTGAAGTTTGTGCAGGATCTGGGAACGAGCACTCCAGATGGTCATCTCCAACTCTTGCGGAGACAACTGTGGATCGAGTTTTTCCACGGCCTGAAGCATCTTGTCTTCAATATTCTTGTTGTTCTTGAGGTAGGAGTGCAAACCGAAGCGCTCTACCACTTTGCTAATTCCCTTCGCCAAAGGGGGCAGCGCATAGGCAGTCACGAGCAACGCCGCGCACCCCATCACCCCCTTCTCAAGCTCGCCACCATTGATGGAAAGCAGCGCTTGACCGCCTCGGGCAGCCGCGATACCGCCATAGACGTTCAGACCGGTTGCCAACAGCGAGCCGACAGCCCCTACCGCGCCAATGCCTCGCGAAACGTTGGTGTTCTGCGACAGGTTGCTGAAAAACTCGCTCACCTTGCTGGAAAAAGGCTTGAACTCGGTTTCAACCACCTTTTGGATCTCGCCAGCACTTTTTATGATCTCTTCCATCTTCTGGCTGTCAGCCATGATGTTGAGATACTGAGGCTTCAAAAACCGTGAATCAGTCATAACTCCCCCTGAAAATTATCCATGACCTGCACTTACGCTATCACAGCGACAAACTCCAGTGGTCGTTTTTCTCAACCAAAAACTCATATTAATTACGCACATTTTACATAAATTATTAATGCAGTCGTTGACTGATATTCAAACAATCCTATCCATTCATAAAGATTGTCCACAATATTTCACATACCACAACAGATAAAAATATTTCAGCAATAACTTATTGTTAAAAAATGAGACGCATCAGCATTAAAATAAAAATGCACCACTTAATCAAGTTAAAGTGATGCATTTTTACATGGTGGTATTTTAAAAACCACTAACTAAGTTCGCTGTATAGCAATTCAATAAAATGCTCAAGGGGTTCCCCTTCAAGCTCAATGCGCTGATTAAATTTGAAGGTTTCTATCTGGGCAACCCACTCCATCAAGAGCACTTCCAGTTTGCTTGCGAAAAGTTTGCTCGAAGGGAAATGCTGCATCCACATGACATCATCCACCGTGAACTTTTGCAAGCCACGGACATAGACCCATGAGCAAATCTCTGTGATAGACCCCGTTATCACATCCTTCAGCTTCAGGTTTTCAACCAAATCGCTAATGATAACAATGGGTTCGATTTTACCGTCAATCTTATCAAGGACAAGAGAAACACCAAGATACATGGCCTCCCCCTTGCGGTTCACGAACCTGATTTTCCTCATCTTCAAACCAATGCCTGAATCAATAATCTCTGACTGATTCATTCTCCACCCCTGTAAACCTAATAATGCTATCATCGCTTTAGCGGGTATGATTTGTTTTTTAAATCTCGGAATAGCTTTTATGAAAAACGATACTACAGCCAAAGTGAATAAAATTCAATTGAAAAATGGTTCAGCCATCGTCGTCTCGACGATGCTTGGAACTGGCATCAGTGCGTTTGTAGGATCGCTAGATGAGAGCATCAAGCATTGTTTAGTTACCCCAGACTTGCTAGCTAGAAAAGCCTTGGGCTTTCCTGAAATTAAAAAGCCAGATGACAAACCCCTAAGACTGGACGGCACAGTAACAAAAATGCTTTTTAATTCATTTGTTTCAGCAAGAATGGAACAAGGCATTCCGAGTGTCATTATCGACCCATACTGCATTAATGAAGCATCCAGAGCGGAGTATGCTGGCATTGCGAAAGCAATGGGCTCTGCCATCACGTTCATAAGCCTCTCGCCCGATACAGCCACCCCGGAATCGCTCCATGAGGATGCAAGATTCTTTGGGCTAATGGACAATGAAGCGAGGGCGATCAATGCCGATTACACCCCCCTGCCCTATCAAGCCAACCACGTAACCAACTTCAGTGGCCGCCTAGAATTATTTAATAATAATATTGAAGTGCAGCAACTTGATGTGATCGGGGATATTCACGGCATGTATCACGAGCTAGAAAACCTGCTCAAGAAGATGGGGTACGAGGTATTTAATAATAAAATTAGCCACCCCGAAGGTAGAAAAATCGTCTTCCTTGGCGATTATGTTGACCGTGGTTACGACTCGATAAACACCCTGAAACTTGTAAAAAATGCCGTGGAATCAGGCCACTATGCCATTCGTGGAAACCACGAGGAAATGCTTCTTCAGTCATTCAACTCCGACACCGTGCCGGGAAGGGTGAATGTCAAATCCATCGCCGCAGCAGGAACCCTCGACAAGTTGCTGAGACTACCAAAAGATGAACAGGTCGAGCTGGTCGAATTTATTAAAAGATTGCCTGCCTACCTCACCCACCAAGAGTATGCACTGGTTCATGCCGACGTTGAAACGTTCAGCCCCAACACCACCCCCAAGAGCCAGCTTGTCTATGGGGATACCCGGCTCGGCGAAAAGCCTGCCGACCTCACCTATTCCAAAAACTTCTTTGCTGGCGTCAACAAATACAAGCTGATCCGAGGGCATTCCAAGTCATTCTCCACTGACGGAGTGGTGATCAGTTTGGATGGTGGGCAAGCGTTCGGTGGCGATCTGATTGGGTTGCGTCTCGATGATTTCATCAGGGATATTGAGCGCAAAAAGCCTTTTTCTGAGGCACTGAAGGTGAACACCTTCACCCAGAAGTGTGAGTACAATTTTAATAATGTCCTGAGTCTTCGAGCTGATAACCTAAAAAAGATCCGCGACCTTACTGACAAGAAATTAATTAAATTGACCAGCAGTTTAGACAAGCGATTTGCCTTGTTCAACTTCACTGATGACGTGTACAGGCGCCGGACGTGGAATGCTGATTCTTTCCTTGAGAACTGCCGTGGCATGGTGGTCTCTATTGATGGTCATATCGTGATAGCTGGTCAAGATGTCTATCAAGAGATAGGCATGACTGCCGATGTACTGCCGAAGGATGAACGTGTCTACTACGGAGAGACCATTCCCGGCTTCAATGTTAACGTCGGAAGTAATCCATATGAGAGCGGGGTGATCATATCATCCGCCGAATCCTTCTTGTCTTCCTATACCGATATGGCAAAACAGGTTTTGGATAAGGCAGAGGGGTTGCAGCGGATTGACCAGATCCTTTCTTCAGAGAAAATCACACTTAACCTGACAGTACAGCACCATGATGACCCACGCGGTGTGAACAAGAATGATGCGTCACAGGATCGCGTCTATCTCATATCAGGAAAGAACAATGAAACCCTGATGCGACTGAGTGAACAGCAACTGAATGAGATCGCTGTAAAGGCTCGACTGTTGCGACCACAAATGACTCTTGGCAAATTTGCATCTGTCAGGGACATTTTGTTCAACTCCCCTACCTACTCCGTCACTATTCGGGTCGCCGGGGATGCTCACTCTATTTATTATAAAATGCCTACCCTATCTGGCATCTCTCGGAAGATGGAGCGGGTCGTAAGAGGTAAGGCACACTGGGATGACGTCCTAAACAGCCCTGATTTCCTCTTTGAGAACAAAATTCTCATTGCAGCGCTTACCTCAATATCCAAGGAGATGTCACTCGTAGACTTCAGGTTTGAACGAGAGAATGAAGAATTAAAAAATAAGATAGGCATGATCACAAAACATGCATACCTATCCATGTTTATGGAATCAGATAAAATTGCCACAAAAGCCTACCCATCTATGGAAATGTAGTTATTAAAAATAGCCTTGTTGTTAGCTGACTTTTTATAAGGTATAGTTTTTGAGAAATAACCATATTAAGGATTTGCCATGACATCAAAAACTATTGCCCTTCGCTTCATCGGTCACTCACTCAAGATCCCGAGCGAGTTTCATAGCTATCTCGATGCGATCACCAAGCTCTGTTCTGGCAATGGTGAGCTTTCAGGTGGCATGAGCTTGGGTGACGTCTATGTGCAGTATCAGTACAACTCTGACGCTACCAAAAAGGCCAAAAAGTTCAGCAATGATGTGAATCTGCAACACCTGACAGACGGTGAGTCGGCTGAATTCAAGGCCGTAATTCTTGGACTGACCTTCGAAGATAACGAGATCATCCCTACCCTCTTCGAAGCCGTCTCCGGTGTCATCGCCAATGAACGCATCCCCTCGGCGCGTTTTGAGATCGATGAGAACAACACCATTGGACTCAAGAAAACGCCGTTTGCTCAGGAGGCAATCTCCGCCACCGAACAAGCCGCTGGTGCCGCCGCCGCAACTCCCAGTGAGAGCAAGGGGAAAACCGCAGGAAAAGGAGGCAATGCCTCTGGCTCTACAAACGCCGGGTTCGATGCTGGTGGCGACAACCCTCAACATGTTTATGACCCGCACGAGGCTGTTCAGTAACAACTGGGCAGTTGAGTAATCAACACTCATGGCAACCAACTTGGCGGATTAAAAACCCGCCAAGTTCATTTTACAGGAGTGAAAATTTGAAAATTAAAAAAAGGCTGCTGCCATCCCTACTGCTTACCTTCACTGCGGGTGCCTTCTTTAGTTCACCATCTATCGCGACTCTATCCCACTTCGATAGACACAAGCTCAACATAGATGATAAACCAGAGTTTACATCTATCAAAAACACCGATCAGAAGAAGCAGGAATTTATTAACTATTTCTACCCGATCATCGTTAACGCCAACATCGACGTGCTGAAGAAGCGTGAAATTATTAAAAAATCGCGTTCCCCTCTGGATATTGCGCCGATATGTAAAAAGTACCGGGAAGACTGCCAAGGTAAAAACTACAAACAGAGGCTCCTATCAAAGGTAGATCTCATTCTCCCGTCAATGGCTATCGCACAGGGCGCCATTGAATCAGGATGGGGAAGCTCTGCTTACGCCAGAAAAGGAAACAACTTTTATGGCATCTACTGTTACGCCAGTGACTGTGGCGCATCCAAAAAGAGAAGCGCTAAGCTAAAGCGATACAGGACGCCAGAAGCCTCCATCTATGACTATGTTTTGACACTCAACAGACACGATGCGTATCGAGAGCTTAGAAAAATAAGGGCCAACAGCAAGAGAGTTGATGACTGGTATCGCGGCTTGAAAAAATACTCAAGCAAATCATCATACTCTAAAATGGTGAATCGCATTGTCATCAGCAATGATCTAAAGGTGATTGATGAAAGAATGTTTTCCTATTTCATGAGTCGAAACCTATACAAGATCTCAAACTAAATAGCGGCATCAGATGCATAAAAAAGGACTGATTTCAGTCCTTTTTTATGCATTACCATCGCAGAGTTGAAATCGTATCGCAAACAGCAATACCACTGACACCGACACAACCGCCTACGAAGGGAACCCACCCCGTCACAAGCTTCGCACTACCCGGCGCCAAAAGTGAGAGATAACACCATCCCATCTTCACCACTCCCACCCCTCCTTCAATCCAAGAGCCCTGCAATGAAGACAACCCATTCCACCATCCGAGTCTAAATTGACTTCAAATGTGGTTCTATTTTTTTGTCAACAACCTCAGCGCTATAGAACGAAGTCATGTATGGGATCTGAGCTTTTATCAGTGTGTACACATCAATATCACCACCATCAACTTTGCTTGGGATCTGAAGGTATTCGTTATCGTCACTCCAGAACGATCTGGACACGGGGTGAGCGAAATCCATTTCGACGGCCCCATCAGGATGAGCGATAAACACCAAGTCCCACCCGGCAGGCACTTCAGGCCACAAATAGCCTTCAGAAATGAGCCCTTTCAGCAACGATGCGGCCTTTTCAACCGTAATCTTGCTGTCACTCATGATCAACCTCTCACTTTAATCCGGCCAGCAGGTTCAAAGCAGGCCATGACACGCTTCGAAATTTTAAAAACGCCACACAATCCCACGAATTGTCCTGTTTTTTAAATCCGTCAAACCAAAATCAAATCAACAGAATTGACACAAATGAACCATCATCCTTGATGTCTAGCGCAGTGAAACTGTAGCCCATTCGAAGCATTATCACCAAGCTTTATTTCACATTTTATTTTTCCATTTTCTTCACCGGATGTATTGAAATCACCCCGGCGCTCTGCAATAATCTCTTTCGCTAGCTAACCACTAGCAAACACCACAAAACACCATCACAGCAAACACCACATTGAGGACGTTCCAATGAACAAAATCAAAGCTGTATTCATCACAATCTTCTTTGCATCAATCATGGCTATGCTATCAGTGAATACAGACTCTGAAGTCTACTGGCTTTCCGGGGTCTTTCTCTTCATATCTTCATGCGCGATCATACTGATGATCAGGGGTCATCTTGTGAAGGCATATGCCCCGCAAGAACAGGAAGAGTCCCATGCATCCAAGCTGGAACAAGTCCACTGAAAGAAACAATGGATTCAGGCGCCCCACTAGGGCGCCTTTTTTACATAAAAATCAAGGTGAAACAGACAATGGCTTAAGCCCCTGTTCAGTAAAAACAGGAAATTGTAGCTTTATAATCGACTTACAATCCCCTTATTATTTCTTAATAATCTTAATTTCTTATAATTATTATAATAATAGAGTTATGAAATCATCGAAACAATCCCATAAATACACTCTCTCTTTTTATTAAAAAAGAGAGCCCGGAGCTTTCAGTGGCGCCGGGCTCTCTTAAAAATCAATTCTGAATTCGTATTGAATTTAGTTCCGTCATGAGGTTTTTAATATTTTGCGTAATGACAACATTTTCCCGCTCTTGATAATAGCCACGCATTTTAAAATATGAACTCAGCGACACCTTTGTTGGATCTACAGGAACCTTGTTTACCCTCACCTCATAGTGAAGATGGGGGCCTGTGGCTAGCCCGGTAGATCCAACATAACCGATCAAAGCACCCTGTTTCACAAAGTCACCGACCCTCAGCCTGCTATTGAAGCGGCTCATGTGACCGTATGCTGTCTCCAATCCCTTACCATGGTCGATGACCATTAATTTTCCATAACCACCTTGTACACCGATAAAAGACACCCTCCCCTGATAAACCGTCATGATAGGAGAGCCTTCTTTTGCAGCCAAATCGACCCCATTATGTGCTCGGGTCTTTTTTAATACCGGGTGATACCTGCTTGGATTGAATCTTGAGCTTATCCGACTGTAGTAAATGGGGCTAATGGGATCGTCACTTTCCATAACCCGTCTACTTCTCTTTTTATTAACCGCATCCGAGAAATAGACGTACTCTCCGCCCCCATCCTCCCAGAACACAACGATACGATTGTTTTTGGAGATGAAGTCCATCGCCTCAATCTTGCCCTTCTTGATAACAAAGCGGAGCTTGTCACCACGCCGGAACCCGTCAAACTCGGAGTGCCCATCTAGAAGTTCAACAAGATCATTGGCTTTTGATGAGCAATTGTAAGCAGAACAATCATTTACAATATCCCCTGATGAGACGAACCCGTACAGGCTTTCACTCACCGTGTTGGCACCGGGGGATTTTTTAATATTTCTTTCCGTCGTTCTCTTGGCGAACTCACCCATCATCGTCTTTGAGAAAACGATCTTATCACCACGCATCTTCTCAATTTTAAATAAGTTGTACTTGACCGATGTCGTAACGATGAAGGTATCGCCATCAGACACGTTTTTGAGGGTAGTCAGCTCACTATCCCTCATCTTATATAGAGTGGAAGGGGGGATGCCGTTCTCCATGAAGGTCTTCTCGAAGTCGTCGCGCTTATTGAGCGTGAACATCTTCTTCTCAAAGAAGGAGGCGAGCCCTTTGTTATCGTTAATGACACGAAGATCTTTCTCTATTGCAGCTCTGCTCACCCTTACGCCGTCATAGCCAGCTTGGTTGCCGTCACCGTTGGAGGCACACCCATATAAGGCTGAAATCATTAAAAATATCGTTGTCTTCTTCATGTTGTGCCACTAAGATCTTATCTCACTTACATAAGTGTATCGTAAAATAAATCTTTTTTCAATGCGCTAGATTTCACAAATCCTGTTGACACGAATTTTATTACGGGATAATCTTTCACATATGGAAACGACACTTTTACTCAAACAGGCAATTCGGGGTGTTATATGTTGAATAAGAAAATGGCTCTCTCCGTCCTTCTCTCTATCGCACTGACCGCATGTGGCGGCGGTGGTGGCGATGATAGCGGCAGCAACAATGGCGGCAACACCGACAATGGCGGCAACACCGACAACGGCGGCAACAATGGCGGCAGCAACACCGCAGCCCCTACCATCTCCGTGACCGCTATCAGCAAGACCGGCACCATCTATGGTGGTGAGAAGTTCAACCTGACCTATGCCGTTGCCGACGCCGACACGGCCACCAGCAACCTGATCGTTTCTGCTGTCGCAGACTCCAGCGCCGTGAGCCTGAGCGTAGACACCGCAAGCAAAAAGGTACTGGTCACTTCCTCTGTTGTCACCGAGGACACTTCGGTAAACATCGAGCTGACTGTGAGCGATGGCAAAAATAGCAGCAAGGCGACCTACAGCGTCACCCTCGCCAGCTATTCCGCCGAATACAACGAGCTGACTTCCGCCATGGCAACCATGAAAGGGATCCTGACTGGTGAGGTAATCCAGAAAGAGGACGTTAATACCGTCACAGCACTGGGCACCATTGCCATGATCAATGGCGCGATCACTGCCGACGAGTACGAGATCGCCAAGCAAGGCGTAATCACCGCCAATGGTAATTTCACCAGTGCCGCTCTGGCTCAACTCGCCAGCTACGAATCCGCACTGGCCGCCTCGCCTTCCTCTGCCGTGACCATGCTCGCGACCTTCAACAACTGGAAGGATGGCATCATGAGCAGCTTTGCACCCGAAGCCTTCACCGTGATCAATAGCTTGGCCCAAAAGGCTAGCGTTCTGGGTCTGACGAATGCGTCCGTGAGCGATGCCAATCTGCTGAACAGCACCAGCCGTTTTGTGGGCCGCAAAGATTACATGGACAATAACTCCAACGTATTCCAAAGCGCCTATCAGTGGATGTATTCCACCGAAGATGGCAAGAAAGCAAATTGCTCCATCTAACCCGAAATAATATTTAATAATATTTTCTGGTTAATTGGCTAAATAGATTTACTTTAAAAGTAATCCTTATTATCCTGATTACATCAAATCAGCGAGAGGTTTTTATGAAATTGAAATTCAGCGCACTGGCAGTAATCGTTTCCGTGGCGTGTGCTTCTTTTAGCGCGAATGCTACCGAGCGTTTCATCGTCAAGTTCAAAGCTCCGGCAAATAAAGCCATGACCTCCATGGTCGTTGGTTCCAAGGCCGCTACTGCTCGCGCCGAGCAGTCCACCAGCCAACTGTCTGCCGCGATTGCAGAAGACGCCTCCCACGTTCGCTCCATGTCCAACGGCATGGATGTGATCACCGTGGAAAACGTCGCTGATGCTCAAGCAGTCGCGGAAATGATGCAGGCTTCCGGCCTTGTCGAGTACGCCTATCCTGATGTAGAAGTGAAGGCTACCCCGCTGGTTGAATCCAAGGGCTACACCGCCAGCAAGGCAACCGGTGACTACAACGACCCCTCCTTTGCCGAGCAGGTTCACTTCCTGCCGCGTAGCGAGCAGTTCAAGGGTGCCAGCGATATTCTGAACGCCCAGACGCAAGTCACCATCCCGAAAACCCAGATCGGTGTTGCTGTGCTGGATACTGGCTACTACCCGCACCCGGATATCAACTTCAACGTTGCGGCTGGTTATGACTTCATCAACCGTGATGCTGATGCCCTCGACAAGTTCGGCTCCTGCACCGACGGCCACGGTCTGAGTGTTGCGGGTATCATCTCCGCAACCACCAACAACAACCTGAACATCGCTGGTATCGCCAGCAACGTCCAAACCGTTCCGGTGAAGGTGATCGCCTCCGGTTGTGGTGAAAAAGGTGGCAGCCTGTCTGACCTGATCGATGCGCTCAACTGGGTCGGCGGCGTTTCCGTGGCGGGTGTTCCGGCCTATAGCGGCCCGAAAATCAACGTGGTGAACATGAGCCTCGGGGTGGACAACACTGCCTGTATCGCTCCGTTGCAAGATGCCGTCAACAACCTGAACGCCAAGGGGATCTCTGTCGTGGCCTCCGCTGGTAACGAAATGGCGGCGTCCAACGCGAACGCCCCTGCCAACTGTGCAGGTGTGATCAACGTGGGCAGCGTGAACGTCCAATCCGGCATGATCGCTGATGTGTCCAACCGTGGCTCCCGTGTCGATATCGCAGCCTCCGGCGAAGGTGTCCCGACTCTGGCCGAGTTCACCGATCAGACCGTCTTTTTCAGTGGCACCAGTGCGGCGGCCCCTGTTGTCTCCGGTGTGCTGGCTCTGGCCTACAGCAACGTGGACATGAACAGCTCCGAGCAAAACATCGGTCTGGTCAACTCCGTCCAGAAGTTGCTGCAAACCACAGCCTCCCCGATGGGCAGCGAAGCTCAGGCATGTACCGATGCGTCCAATGTCAGCGATGACTGCTTCAACGGCGGCATCATCGACGCCAACAAGTTCGTGAAGGCTTTCACCCTGCTGGCCGAATCCAAGATCGAGCGTCCGTATGCAATGAAGACCGAAGGCTCCTGCGAGTCTAACCGTCAGAACGATGTGATGAAGGGTGCTGCCAGCCTGTGCCAATCTCTGGCCCTGAAACTGGCTGATACCCCGCAGTCCACCGGCATCAGCTCCATCAAGCTCTACAAGGGCGCTGATATGAACAGCCTGACCGAAGTGGCTACCTCCAAGGTCAGCAGCATGGTGATCGACTCGAACGCTGATATCAACGCCAAGTATGCAGTCTCCTACTGCGACGACAGCGCCGACGATGCAACCTGCTCCACCCCCATCGCCGTTACCAATCGCGGCAACATGGATTGCGGTTCCCCGCTGTAAGACACCGACCAGAAAAAGCCCCTTTGAAAGGGGTTTTTTCTTATTTAATAATTGTCAGAAGGTGATCATATGTTTTCACTCAGTTCCCTCGTTATTCTGATCGTCATTTTTGCAATCGTCTTCGTCGTTCTTTCATTTGTTAATAAAACAAAAGGCGGCTCGGGTGACGAGAAGCTATACAAGCAAAAGGCCCTACTCACTGCCAATGAGATCGAGTTTTTCAACCGCCTCACTCAGGCGCTTCCAAACCACTACGTCTTTCCGCAGGTGTCTTTGGGTGCTCTACTACAACCGAATGTAAGCGGGAAGGATAAGAAGAAATTCCATAGCATCCGAGGGACGTTTGCTCAGAAGATATCGGATTTTGTGATCTGCACCAAGGATATCAAGGTCATTGCCATTGTTGAGCTGGACGACAGGACTCACAACGCTGAAAAGGACGCCAAACGTGACGCAATGATAGAGCAAGCCGGATACCGGGTGATCAGGTGGAACTCGAAAGCCAAGCCCTCACTGGACGAGATCAGGCAGCGCATAGAGATACCCGCCGTTCCAGCAGATACCAATCAGTAGACGAGCGACACAGCACAGCAGCCCTCCTGCCTGTCAGCTTGGGCTGCTCCCCTCACCGCATCGACCTTGCCAACAAATTAAAAAAATCACACCGCAGCCGCTATCGCACACTGAACGGAAATTAAAAAAATACCTTGCCAGTGCCTGCCCACAACCAGCAGTGAATCCGCTACCCAACCCGTATCCAGACGCTATAGCACCGCCAAGACCCCCTACGCACCTCCCCTACTCCTGACAGCCACGCAGATAGACAAATGCCGCCAAGGAGGCGGCATTTCGTTTGAGCGCACTCAAAGATGGCTCAACACGCTTTTGGGATCAGTCACCTTGGTAGATGCGGGTTCCGTCTGCTCGGGCCAGTTCCACTTTTTGCCCATACCGCTTGACCACCCAAGACTCTTTCTGGGGGCGGTTCGGGAATCCGACAATCACCACGACCATTTTCGTGTCTGGCTTGATCACCACGCAATCACGGCGACTATCATCAGAAACGCAGACATCAGTGCCATAGATGGGCACCGTTTGGTCATCTACCCTTACCTCGTAGCCAGAACCAATCTCCACCACAGGGCTCTTGCTCATACTGCCCACATGAGCATGTACCTCATCCATGAGATCACACCCAGAGAGCAAGCTGGCAGCCACCAGCGCCGTCACCATCCGTACCATCTCACCCCCTTTCTTAAAAGTCTCGGTTCATGAACTCAAAATTTTTGGCCTCGATCCCAATTTCCATTGCCGCTGTCTTGATCTCATGAATAAGGTCGCCCTGATCCCCCTTGTCCGAAATCGAGATCCCGATAAAGAAGGTGCTCATGGCATCTATCAAGGAGATCTCCCTGACATACCCCGACTTGTGGAACTTGATGGGCACCAACACCTCGGGCTGCTTTCCAAAGATTTCATTGACATTCTCCGAGGACAGGATCAGATCAAGATGGCTTTCCGCGATTTTGATGATGAAGTCCCGAGTCTCCTGATCTATTTCGGTAATCGCCATCTTCTCCCTGATTTCACGCAGCGTCTCGCCGTCATAAACAGTCTCAACAGTTGCGCCATTCAACCCAGATAAACGAGATTTTGCCATTTCGGCAACCTGACTCAGTTGATTCAATGCGTCGCTCATCGGGCTCATTCCTCTTAAATTAATTTATAAAAACCACCGACCACAATGTCGGCATGTTTTTCCATATTACATGAAAACCATGGCATAAAGGAATTAAAAAGGCCGCCTCATAGAGGGCGGCCTTTGATTGACTCATTTTCAGTCAATATCATTTTTAATTTTACGCCTCCCCTTTATGGCATCTATTGCAGCCAAATATTGCGATTTGAATATCCCTTTTTTAAAACAGTAAGCACCAAGCCCGACAATCGCAAAGAGAATGACCATTCGTGGTGAAACGCGGTACTCAAAGTGAGCAAACACCCTCAAGGCCAGCAGCAACAGCAGGCATGAAACCAATAACTTGTTCTTCATGAACATCATGTAAAAGACGCTATGCTTCCCCATGCTCTCCTGCTTGCTCTGGGCTTCTTCTCCATCCCCTGTCAGCGGCTTTTCCTCACTCACATTGACCGCCTCTACCACATTCAGGTCAATGTTCTTCTCCGCAGCAAAGGTATTGATTCGCTGCTGCATCTCTTCACCAATCTCATTAGGCTCATTGGCTTGAGCCAAAGCCTCCTTGATATGGTTGATCATGATGATCGGTGTTGCAGTGGTGTGACTCGCAACCAAGGGGTGTTCAGGCGACAACTCAGAGAAAAGCACCTCCGAGCTGATGGTGCCCATCTCATAGTCGATCTGACCACCAAACGAGATCTTGAGGAAGTTGATTTCCCGTAGCGACAGCTTATTGATCGGCGTCACAGCCACTATCCAAGTGTGGTAGTTATCATTGTTCTGGTTTTGAACCGGATAGGCTGCCACGTTGGAGATAAGGATGGAGGACACGACCTGTTCGAGATCAAAACGCGACTCCTTCCGGTCTTTGCTCTCGAACCGGGCCTCACACTTGAACATGATCTCCGCGCAGCTTTTGGAAAACTCATGCTTGGCAAGTACCACCCCCTTCGACTCTGCCTCAATGATGAGTTTCTTAATCTCAGCGTTATATTTAAAACGCAGCATGTCTTTATATGGATCTACCCCGTTAAAGCCGAAGTCTATCATCAACCGCCGCCCCCAGCTTGTCTTGACGCCAGAGAAGATAGTTGAACGGGGGCTATACTTCTTACCCTTTCGAGATTGCGCCTGCTTCGCCATGTTTCACCATAATAAATAATTGCTAAAATCATCATCTCACGTAACATCAAAAAACTCAATCAACCTCAAGGTTGATTGACTTTAAGAGCTAGTTTGACTACAATTATATTTAGTTTAAATAACGGTGCCACTCAGCACTGATGCCAATAAAATTTATTATTAAATAATATCTGGGGCGTTATGAAAATTGTTTCGTGCGGTGTAATCCTTTTATCTTATGGTGAGATTCTGATGGGCCATGTGCCTCATCAGTCTTTCTGGGATATCCCCAAGGGCGGGATGAAGGATGGTGAGTCATTCGCACAAACAGCCATCAGGGAAACCCATGAGGAAACTGGCATCTCTCTCAATGAGAAAGACCTGATCGACTTGGGCCTGTTCAGCTACAACCGATTCAAGGATCTCTACCTCTACGCCTGCGATATCACCATGATGGACAAGCGTGAATCAGATCTGATCTGCCGCTCGACCATGACCATTGGTTCCGGCGATGAGATAGCGACCATTCCAGAGATGGACGACTTCAAGTTCTATCGCTGGCACGATGCAATCAAGAAGTCCCCCCCCAGCCTTTCCAGACTGCTCTCCCGTCTGCCACGGATGTCCGAACGGTTGACGGGCCTACATATCCGGTACTAACACGCTACAGGTAACACAGTGATCATTTCGATTTTCACAGGTAACTCGGTTTTAAATGACCATGGGTTAGGGATCTCTATTGCCATCCAGTTCGTTCAGAATGCTCCGCACAAGGCGGTCTTCACCTTCTCCAAAAACGTGTCTTCTCAGGCGGCTGACCTCATCGCCGCAAATCTGGCAGTGAATCACTTCGGGGAAGAAGTGGTCGTGTACTCAGCAAATGAGTACGTCGTCAATTCGATGAACATCTGGATTGGGCGATGGCTTGAGAATGACTGGAAAAACAAGGACGACAAGCAGATCAAAAACAGAGAACTAATCCAGTCCCTCTATGAGGGCAAGCAGAAGCTCAAGTCATGTGAGTTTGTCAGGGCCACCAAGTTCTTTGCTCACAATACTGATACCATCAAGCGATTCTCCAAGCAGATACTTGATGAGATCCTGTCAGGCTCCCGCTCTTGCAACGAGGGAATCGTATATCCCTTTGCTCTGGCCGAAGAGGCAGAGATCATCGACATCTGACCCGCGTGAGAGGGGCGTCCCCCCTCACGTTCCCCCCCCCGGTATCTTCTTGTCTGACCTGCTTGCTTCATCACTACTGTCGTCGATACTGCCACAAAATGTGGGGCCGCAACGTACAAGTGCCTTACCCAATGACGGCTTGGGTATTTTTTTAATTTCAAGCTTGCTGCCCAGAGCGGCGGCAACATTGACTGACCCCAGCGCGTTGACAGCTTGCTCATGTTGAATTGCCACGGCCTTTGCCATGAACGCACCCAGCTTTCCCTTCGCCATATTGCCTCCGAATGTTTATTGCGGTGCAACGACCTACATCTACACCAGAAAAACCATCCTAGCATAAGCGAATTTCCCTCTGGTCATTTTGCACTCACATCCCTTTTGTCATTTTTTTAAATTAAAAAATGGCTGTGATTTAAACCAACAGGCCAAAAATGCTTTTTGGTAGAATCGGGGAAACGGTTCAAGCTAAGGTTCATAAGGCGAGGTTTGTATGGCAAAGGCAGCGACAAAGACAACTGCAAAGAAGGGTGGCTGGAAATCAAAGGCAAAGTCAGAGGACTATGTAAGCGCAACAGATCGCCTGCTCAACTCCTACCTAGAGGCCATTAATAATAACGTGGCCCCATGGCAATGCATTTCCGTGCGCCGTGGGGATGTTTTCAAGCCAGCAAACCTGCTTTACAACACCCCCTACCGAGGTTTCAACCGCCTTACCACAGGTGCATCTCTGGAGGCGAACCAGAACCTGTCGGTCGAGAAATACGACATTGCCAAGGCCCTTTATGGCGAAGAGGTGGCTGCCGCATTACGCAGCAAGTTCATCACTTTTAAAAAAGCCACCGAGGACTTTGGCTTCAGCATGAAAGGCATCCAGTCCAACTCCAGCATCTACCAGCCCGGCTCTATCTACTACACCCAACCGGACGGCAAAAAATGGGTGCGCAAAGACGACAATGGCAACTTCATGCTGCCAAGCAAGGAAGAGGTTGACCGCTTCAACCTGACAGCCCATCGCTTTGCTGGTAGCGTGATGCCTGTGTGGTCGGCGCTCAACTTCGTCGAAGAGATCCCCCCTCAGTACATCGAGCGCCTGAAGAAGCAGATCGAGAATCTCAACCTCCCTCCCTTGCCCGAGAACGCCAGCGATTACCAGACGCTCTCCAATGACCTATGTGAGGCGCTTGGCATCAAGATCGTTGACACCGACATCGACTTCGCTTCAGGTGAGCGCACTGGTGGCTACTACAGCGTTTCGAATGACTCAATCCACATGCGCCCCTTCTTCATGCATGAGAACCCTGATCGCTACTTCAAGACAGTGGCTCACGAGTGCGGCCATGCCACGGGTAGTGCGTCACGCCTCAACAGGGAAACGCTTCTCGAATACGCAAAGGAAGATAACTCTCCGAAGGAAGAGCTGGTGGCAGAGATCACTTCCAGCTTTGTTTGCTCATACTTCGGCATCCCTACCGAAGGCTTCTACCATCAAGCATATGTCAAGGGCTATGCCAACCTCTTGACCGATTCTAAGAAGGAGCTGCTGAACGCCGCTCGGGAAGCTGAAAAAGCCTCTGAATACATCATTCAGGCGTATGAGGTGTTCTACGAGAAGAAATATGGTGTCAGCATCAAGCAGAACCTTGATGATGTCGAACTCGACATGGGCATGGATGAAGAAAAGATCAGCGAGGCTGAACTGGATCAAAGAGCATTGGTGCTTGATATGGAGCACTCTCTGCCACCTACCCCGGAAAAAAATAAAGAAGCCTCATATGAGATGGATATGTAGATAATTTGTCACTATCCCAATTATTAAAAAGGCGGCCAGCTTGGCTGCCTTTTTTATTCCATTGACTTTTACTTTATTATTGGGCATATTTTCATCAAAATAACAGTCAGATCACCATGACTGACACTAAAATTTAAAAAGGTGATATTTTGAAACAGCTCATATTAATAACAGCAGTGACTCTTTCCTTTTCGGTGGCGGCTGAAGTGTTTTCCGATCCTGTAACAATGCCGAATGAGCCCCAGCAGAAAAGTGAAGAGAGCGGTGTTACGTCCAGCCCTATCAAGGCGCCTGACTCACAGGCCGACAGCAGCATATTCAGCACCAGCATGGAGACAGACAGCGAAGCTGGTTCTACCCCTCCCGCTGAAGTGGAAGCCCCCACCCCCTTGCCACTCCCCTCCCTCTCCAGCGGAAATGCTCAAGTGACGTCTCTTCAGGTGATCATGATCCCCGACACCGAGACCAAGGATGTAGTCCAAGTAGGGAGTATGGACATCGGTGGAAACAAGGAGATCTCTCAGGAATCCACCTCCCCCATATTTTCCCTCAAGCTGGGCGTAGTGGGCACCGAAAAAAATCTAGCCTACGTCAGTATCAACCTCTCCCAAAGAGGCATGAAGAACATCAATGGGAAAGAATTTGTTACCAATTACTTCATGCGGGACATACTCACAGTCGGACTGGACAAGCCCAGTCAATTCAACATTGGCAAGAGCGCAATCTTATTCTCACCACTCAAAAAATGACTATGACAAAAATAAGCACTTCAATGCGTCTAAACGGTAATCACTAAGCCAATGTCCCCACAACATATAAAGCCAGCAAAGCTGGCTTTATAAACGGAAGGAGCTTTTGATTTATGGTAACTGTTACCAATATTCAAGCGAACATCATCTTAGCCATGATTGAATCTATTTAACTTAATTCCGCGAAATTCCACTTCCAATCTGTGAAGTTAGTTAGTCACCGTTTGGTGGTGGATGGATAGCGAACCGTCTGTTAAGACGGTCGTTCTTGGTTTTGAATGTATTGCTTGATTATTTCTGTTGTCGCGCCATCACCAACCGATATCAAGCAATATGAACGAGACCAGAATCTATCCTTCCATAGCATAGATGAAATCTCATCCGAATGGTCTTTTCTTATTAGTCTGCTACTCACCGTCTTGATCGAATTAATCAACTTTGAGGGCTGAATGTTTGGGTGCATTTCCAATAACACATGAATATGATCTGCCTCGCCAGAAAACTCTATAACATCCACATCTGACATTTCACATACCCTGCGAACATGTATTTCAAGGTCTCTCAGAATATTGTCCGTTATGACTTTCCTACGGTACGCCACAACCAACACCAAATGCGCTTTTATATTAAAAACACAATGTGGGTGAGACCTTAGCTGTGATTTTGACATTGACACCGACCTCTGGCTTAACTATATTGAGACTATATTTATTAGAAATGGAAGTCAATGTGGATTTGATACGCGCAGAGCGCATTTTAATTAAGAAAGGCCACTCCAACCACGCAGCGTGTAAGCGCTACTGTGGTGCGGCCCGTATTATCTACAATGCTGCGCTGTATCAAATGAGGCAGGCGTTGTTTGCAGAGAAGCCTATTTCAGCCAGCCAGGCTGATAAAATACTGAAGCGTGAACATGCCAGCATTTATCAATTATTGCCATCAGCAGGGGCTCAACGCACCACGCAAGTTCTTGGTGATAATTGGAAAGGATGGATAAGCAGCAAAAAAGATTACGACAAACATCCTCACAAGTACAAAGCAAAGCCTCGCCTGCCAAAATACGCCAAGGCAGCAAAGACTTACGTGGTCGGGCGCAACGGCCACAAAATCATGGATGGGAAGTTGTTTCTCGCCAGCGGCAATGAATTTGGCTTTGCGCCACTGTCCATCACTTGCTGTAAAAACCAGCCTTACAACAGCAAGGCAAGTGAAACTATCGTCAATGATGTTCGTATTGTGCCGCTTGGCACAGCCTTCATGGTTGAAGTTATTTACCGTGAAAATATAGCAGACCCAGTGAAACTCAATCCCGAGAATGTATTCGGTATCGATCTCGGCATCAATAATCTTGTCACCCTCATTTCGACTCAGCAGGACGTTACTCCTGTTCTGATCAAGGGCAAGGTAATTAAGTCCATCAATGCAAAATACAACAAGCTCACGGCAGCGCTGGCTGCCAATGGCAAGCGAGCACACATCCTGTCCAAGTCGAGAAAACGCTATAGTCAGATCAGCGATTACTTTCATAAAGTAAGTTACTGGCTGATAGAAGAGTGTTTGCGTACCGACACTGGCAAGATTGTTATTGGCTTGAATGCTGACTGGAAGCAGTCAATTAATATTGGGAGAGTCAATAATCAGAAGTTCTGTTTTATCCCTCATGCCCGCTTGATAGGTATGATCAGGTATAAAGCTGAACGATATGGCATTGAAATCATTGTCAGGGAAGAAAGCTATACCTCCAAAGCGTCATCACTCGATCTTGATGTGGTGCCTGATTACGCCAAGGTCAAGCAGTCTGGTGTCACCGTGGCCTTTAGTGGTAAAAGAGTAAAAAGAGGATTATATCGTTCCGCCAATGGTCGCCATATTAACAGCGATGTAAATGGCGCTGCGAATATCCTCAGAAAAGAAATCGGTAACGAGTGGCTTATTGCTCATCTCGAAGCTGGTAAGGGCGTTATGGATATGCCCATAACAGTCAAGCACATTGACTTGTTATTAGAAGCTCGGCCACGGCCTTGCGAAACCACATCTAACCGCGAAGCGGCTTAGGCGTGGTAATTCATCCCCATACCCACCAATAAAAAGCCCGCGTGATGCGGGCTTTTTATTTATTAACAAACCATCGATTTCGACATGCACTTTCGCACATATTTTTCGGTCAGCGCCGCAATAGCACTATTGAGCCCCGCTTCCGCATCCGGTTTTTGGGTCAGGTGAGACTTGAAATTGCTCATCGTGATGTCGGCTGCGGCAGCAGAGTTCTGTATGATGAGCTTGCCGCATCCCCCCTCCTTGGGGGCCTTACTCTTGCCATTGATGGCGCTGAAGAACAGGGGGTTATCCCCGGTACTGTAAAGCACTCCGTTACCACCGATGATGTCCATATGCTGGGCGTCTTGTAAGATATGCCCCCTGACTCTTTCAAGTTCGGCGAAGAAGCTGCTCATCCTAAGCTGCCGCTCCCCCCCTGTAAGACCACTCATCGACGGGTGCCCACCATCGCCAAACTGATACTTTACACCTGAGCCAGACTTGGTGATCTTGCAATCAAAGAGGCTTTTTACCCTACTAAAAACATTGGAGTACACCATGTCCAATATGTAGCAGTCGAGAGACATCACGAACACCGAACGCAACTCTTTGCGTCTGGCTTTCTCGACCACATCTTGCACTTCTTGGTTGCGAACCAACTTCACGTTGGCTGCCCCAGTTACAACAGATTGGGCTTGCGCCACCCCGACCTGCTCACCATCATCATCTTCATCTTCATCTTCGTCCTCGCCATCTCCATCCAACTCACATTTGCTAGAGGCTTCCGGCACAGACTCGGGCAGCTTGCTGGTAACATGATCAGGGACTAGGTAATCGAGCTTAGCCAGCTTGGCTGATGTTTTCTCATCCAGATCGAGATACCAAAACCGAACTGCCGGGAAATAAAAATCAACTTGACGAATATACTCATGGATATCTCGATATTGCGTCATCCACGCGAACTTTTGTTCACGATAAATATCCATGAAATTGTTTATCTTCCAGTCCCGCTTTGTCAGATTGTACTCATCTGACAATAAGAAGCTTGAGACCAAGGAGAAAGGGCCGACCCCTTCCGCTAACGCCTTTACATACCATGTCAACTGAGAAGGCAAATCCTTTTCACCAGCCTTCTTAAATTCTACGTTCTCACGAAACGTTTTCTCTATCCACTCGTAATCCAGCGACGCTGTTCCAATCAGCTTTTTGAAGGAAAGATTGTTCCGTTTGAGTGCCTGCACTACATTGGGGATATTATGACTCAGCAGCTTGCCCGCCAACTCAACGACACTATCCTCTGATTTCAACAATTCTCTTCCCTTCAGCATCTCGACTCTCTATTACCATTTTTACTTTCCTATATATTAACACCGACCATGTGTTAAAAAAACATTCATCACATATTTATATTTAATAATATTTACAAACATCTCTACATAGCGTTTGACTTGGCTTGCTGATTTACGTAATATACATATGTGAAATGAGATATGACGGAAAAATCCAAGATGAATAAGACTCGCACCCTCACCAGCCTGTTTCTGATTGCGTACATTGCAATCGAGGTGGCTTTCCGCTCCGAGATGGTCACTTATGTGGCCTCCGTGATGCACTACAGTGAAGTTTACTTCATTGAGTTTACTGGCCGCTTCATTGCCTCGGTTGGTTTTGCCCTGTTTGTTTATCAGTTTCTCTCGCGGGATCTGACCACAGCCAAAAAGACTGGCATCATCATCGGTGCATTCCTGTCCTTTTTCGTGGCAGAGAAGGCCGTCATCAACATGGTGGCTGCATCCCTGTCGGATGAAAACAAGTCTCGGGCAGTCCTACTGGTCAACTACAAGGAATCCGTCATTCTTGGGCTCAAAAAGAGCGACATGGTTGAGGGTTCCGATACCTCTCCTGCTGGCAAAACTCGTCTGGCATTTCTGCCCATCACCAATCTGGGAAACGATGCGCTGATCAATAAGCTCAAGTCCACCAGCTCCAAGGATATGGCGGCGGTGTTCAAAGTTAAAAATGAGCGGTTCTATGAGTTTAATACCGTGGGGTATACCAAAGAGATTAAGCTGCTAAAGGATATCTACAATCAGACCCTTGATGTTCGTATCGAGTTCAACCAGATGTATAAAGAGAATGTAGTCGCTCTGAATGTGGGGTGGCCGACCGTAGTCAAACAGGTGAAGTTTAACTATAACTTTTCCCATGGTGGCACCGGTAGCATTACATTTCCGACCCTTGACAGTTATTTGTCATCCAACAAGGCTCGTAATTACGTTCTGGGCTTCACTGGTCTTGACTATTCCATGCGAAATTGCGCTGGCAAGAAGTCTTGGGTTGCAACCGACAAGGACGGGATGGTAAGGGCCATCAAGCAATGCGTATCCGATGGTTTTGTAGAGGAATTGGAGGAACAACTGGCAGACAAGGGGCTAAAGGTGAACGTCAAGGAGGCCCCGAACATCTTCACCCACGGTATGGATGGACTGTATGCCCAGCCCTACTTCAAAAATCTGCTCAACCATATCGCTCCGTACACGGTCAAGCCGAATGGTGGCCTCTATAACCTCGACAAGCTGGCAGACAAGGCGTTTGTGCGCAGCATTGCTGGTGGACTGGCCGAGGTACAGATGCGGCAACTGAAACGGATTATGGAGGCTCCCGAGGCTGCTGAGGATAATGAACGTGATCGACTACTGCTGGAGAGCTACACCAAGTCGATGATCATCCCGCCGTTCATGATCATCCTCTCGACCATCATGATCATCATCAACATGGTCAAGTTCGGGTTCACTGTGTCGGCTGATGTTTACGGCAACCAGAAGGTGAAGGCTGTTATGTCGCTGGTGCTGGTGGCATGGGTACTACTCATTCCGGTAATGTTCCGTAGCGAGTCCAGCGACCAGCTCAAGGGTGAAGGATCCAGCGTCTACTACCTGCGACAGTGGTCTGAGAACACATCGGAGGCTCTTTTCATCATCGACCACCGTGATCAGCCGTTCCGGTCGGCGCTGAACATCATCAGCCTGATCAACCTGATGGTCGAACGCTTCCGTGTTCCGATCCTGAGCGGCGGTGCTGCCGATGACTACACCTACAGGATGGCCGCCGAAGCCCGAATGAAGGATCTGTGGGGGGTCTAATCCACCGTAAAAAGCAAAACGGCAATCATCACGATTGCCGTTTTTTTACATTTTGAGTTGCTAGATTTGGGCGGTTAATTGACTTTGGCGGATAGGTTTATCTGCTCATAGATATTACGGCGTTGATTTATATCGCCCTTCAACCCTTCAGCTACCTGAGAAAGTCTGAAATCTTTATCCGCGCTAACTATCACGGTCATGCCTGCGTTGTCGTGGATCTTCAGGTACACATCATATATAAAGCTAGATTCCATCGTGATAAAGTTATTATTAAACCCAATGTTTTCGCCATATTTACTTAACAGATCAGCGGCATCCCTTTTGTCTTGGGAGTAAAAGATTCTCATGATGCTATAAAAGAGATCAGCAGATTTACTAACCTCTAAGGAAATGACACTCTTGCTGAAATCTATTTTATTAACAATCACAGACATCACCTTATAAAAGACTTCATCATTGGTTCCAAATACGGCAGCAAGAAAATCGTCACTTAGAGCACTAACACCACTCAGTCTGGTACTGGCTATTATCTTTATACCATTAGCGTTACTTACGACATTCTGAATGGACATGTTGCGGCGTCTGTTTGTCAGCTCGATTTTTCCGTAGGCATCGAATTTTAGATTCTTGCTCTCTGGATCTCCCAACAGCTCAAAGATGCGTTTTTGGAACATGTAACGCTCAATATCCCACCCTTTCCTGATCACCCTGCTATTAATATTGATATTTTTTATATCGTACTTAATAACAAGATTCCGCTCATCCTCTGCGGTAGTGAAGTCGATACGCTCAATATTAATAACAGCTTTGGTTGTAATGTTGCGGATAGTCACATTGTTAATACTGGGTTTAAAACCCAAAAGAGAATATTCATACGAACCCACATCAATAGAGATTTCAGGGTTGGTGTCTGCTATTTTTGCTACGACCCCCTTCCCTATCGACTCTGCTTCACGAGAACAGTAGACGTAGAACAGAACCCCTGCAAGTATCAAGATAGCCACCGCAACCAGTAGGCTATACAAGACTTTCATCATAACGCCCCTCTATTCTAATATTTTTTTAATTTCCATGAGACCGAGCGCGTGACGCATCCCAAAGATATCTTTTTCATAACAAGCCCCGAACGGGGCCAACTCAAGACTAGACTACCGGACGGACTTTCCGCCAGTCTGGCTTATTTAAAATGAAATAACAACCAAAGCGCACCATTTCTTGCCAATAAAACGGCAGCGGGTTAATATTCATAATTGTAAACGGGAAATTGATTTAAATTAAAAATAAGGTACACCATGGCATCATTGTATTTTAAATACTCAAGCATGAATGCTGGTAAGAGTTCACACCTCATTCAAGCCAACCACAACTACGTGGAAAATGGCAACCGGACGGTGGTGTTTGGCGCAAGCATCGATGACCGCTATGGTGTGGGTGTCGTTACCTCCAGAACCGGGCTCAAACTGGAGTGTCAGATGTTCTCCCATGACCTCAACTTCATCGACGCGATTGAAGAAGCGATCAAGCTCGACCCGAAGCCCATATCGGCCATCCTGATCGACGAGGCCCAGTTCCTCACCAGAGAGCAGGTTGACCAGCTCGGCGAGATTGTTGATAGCAAAAACATCCCCGTCTTGGCCTATGGGCTGCGCACTGACGCATTCTTCAATGCGTTTGAGGGGAGCGCCCGCCTTCTTGAGATTGCCGACAATTTGGAAGAGTGCAAGTCGCTCTGCCACTGCAACAGGAAGGCCATCACCCAGATCCGCATTGATGAGAATCGCGTGGTACAGCGTGGGGGGGCGCAGGTCTGCATCGGTGGTAACGACATGTATATCCCCGTTTGCCGGAAGCACTACAAGCAGCCTTCCGAGATCCTTGATGTATTCGAGGCGACCGAATAAGCCCTGTTCTTGAATAATGAAGAAAGCCGCCCTTTGGGCGGCTTTTTGTTGCCTTCTCAAGTTCTCTGAGCTGAGGCTCAGTCTTCGCCCTCAGCCTCTTCGGTGGCTTGATTGAGCAGAGACTGCAATCGGCTTGCCCTGTCAGCCGCCATGGTTCTTTCAAAAGCGGCAGCGTCAGCGATCTCTTCCCACGTTGTTATCTCGTCGTACTCATTGCCGCCAACAGCGCACTCCAAAAGCTCTGCCTTTGCCTCTTCAAAGGTCTTCCTTCCCATCTTTACCCCCTACTGTTTCGCACCCGGTGTCAGTGCTTGCTCAAAAAACGCATGGCGCTTGCGGATCTTGGCTGCTGTTTCTGCATCCGTGACACCATCGCCCTTGCAAATTGAGCATGTGGACTTTGAGCTGTAATGATCCCTGTAATCAGCTCCCATGTTATGAAATACCGCCTCTTCGCCAGAGCCATTGCAGGCCGGGCAGGTTTCATTGGCGGTTGAATCAACAACATCTTTCTCGGCGATGTTCATCGTGACGCTCCTTCAAAGGACAAGTTCAGAGGCGGGTACTCGCTGAAAAATGACCCCATCAAATACCTCGGTGTTATTTAATTCAAGACATTCTAGAAAACTGCCTACACGTTATCACCAATGCGCCAAACTGTCACCTATCGACATTTGATAATAATAAAAGCCTCACTTCTTCAATTAAGATCTAACCCAGACCGAAGCCATGGCCTTTATTAAAACGCTTCTTCATCATCACTTCGTGGTAATAAAAGATGGTAACATCAACATCAACAAGCGTCTCTCTGATGATCGACTTGATCATATTCCAGTCGCTTCTGCCGAGGTCGGCTCCAATCGTCGGAAGGCCGACACGTTGCCCTTTAAACTCACGATTGACATTTGTTAATATTTTTCTTAGGCAGTCATAGCTGACATGGGGGCGGTCTGGATCTCTGCCTTTCACGTCATGCTCATTATTTAAAACCTCGTCTGCTCGCGCCCCATCCTTACCATAGCCATACTGGGCATACGCATTGACGATGACTCCGCCATCTTCCAGACGGGCGACGCTGTAAGTACCGAGCTTATTCACGTCACCCTTCAGTGTTTGGCGATCTGCCATGTCGGCCTCTGGGAAGAGGTTCGCGACCTTTTGAGCGAAGCCTACCCCCATGTAGTTGAAGCAGTGGCAGGAGTGAATGAGCACATCCACCTCTTTGTTCTCAAACGCCTTGAGCAGGTCGCCACGGACTTGATACACCGTTTTTTGAAAAGGGGTATGGGCCAGATAGGCATCAACCACCCCTTTGGCTCTCGCATAGACCGGGTTGGTCAGGTCTACCGTTTCCCAGAGCCGCCCAGACAGGGCGTCATCACGAAACTTGGTGATCACCTCACCGAGAAGGTTTTGACCCAGCCATAGGAAGGGGTTTTTTGCCTTCGGGTCATCCGCCCGGAGCTTGATCCCGTATAAGTCATCAAATGGGCTGGCTTCTACCAACACCCTGCCATTCGTGTAAAGCAGACGTTCGAGGCTTTCGTGGTCTTGCAGGAACTTTTCCTTCGTCCCTAAGCTGATCACTCTTTTATTTACAGCCAACCAATCCGGGTCAACATAATTACTAACCTGCCTACCTAAATCCTTCGCCTCTCGCGGAGTATTGCAGGCAAGGATTTTTTCGGCCACGGCGTAATCTTTAAAGAACACTGCCTTATAAAACATCATCAGGTGCTCTGCGCTTTTATACACACGCCCCTTATATTCAATGTCCTTCACATACCACTGGCTGCAAAAATAATGATCAGAGTCCTCTGGGTGCTCTCTGAAAAAGAAAACAAACTCATCGTTATTTTTACTTCCCGCTGCAACTGCCATGACAATTACATCTCCAACCCAAGAGATTTATGCTCTTTCTCTATATTTTTCTCATTTTTCTTTATGTACTCGCCATAATCAATGACGTTGTGAAAAACAAGATTCATGGTTGTTTCACCGTTATATTCGTTGATCAAAGGCGCGTGAACCGATTGCACTAACTGACCAACCTTGAACACAGGGCTCTCGGGGTTATCAAGCTGATTAAACGCCATCGCCACCAGCTTCTTGTCTGATACCTCCTTAGTCATCGGATCGACAGGAGACACAACCATTTTCAGGTGGTTCTGACGAGGGCCACAACTGTGAGATTCACGGATCTGGAAGGTGTTGCAAAATACCGGCGAATGGAACCCCTGCCCCCACGGGCCGAACTTATCAAGCTCGACAGCAGAAAGGATGTTGAACTCATTGGGCATCATCGGGCCATCATGCTCGATGACCATATCGATGCGCTTCAAATCCATCGACACTTCATCGTTGAAGGATTTTTTAAATTTCTCGAAGTCCTCTTTCTTGATGGTCACACCTGCCGCCATATCGTGACCACCGTACTTCACGAGCAATCCGTGCTTTTCCTGAATCCTGTCCAAAACATCTCGCAGCCTGACTTGACCAGTAGAGCGACCAGAGCCTTTGATTAGGCCCTCCCCCCCATGCACATCCGTAAAGACTATCGCTGGCCGGAAGTAATCCTCTTTTATTTTGCTCGCAATGAGCCCAACCACACCCTCATGATATTCCGGGTCATAGACACAAATGCCACGTTCCCTGACATCACCCAGCTTGCCAAGTGTGGTGATCGCCTTGTAAGCCATATTTGACTGCATCTTTTTGCGTACCACGTTCAAGTCACCGAGCACATTGGCGTACTGTTCGGCTTCTTTGTAGTTGTCGGAAAGGAGGCATTTGACACCTATGGACATATCTTTGAGACGTCCGGCAGCATTGATCTTCGGCCCCACTTTGAAGCCAAAGTGCTCCGCTTTTGTCTTTTGCAGATCGACATCCGATTTTTTTAAAAGACAGGCAATGCCCGCCCGGACGTACCCACGACGGATCCGTTCAATCCCGGCATTGACGAGGATCCGGTTGTTGTAATCAAGCTTCACCATGTCAGCCACAGTACCCAGCGCAACGAGATCAAGCAGCTCACCGAGGGGCGGCTTCTTGCCATCCTTTTGGTAGTAGCCTCTGTTGAAAAGCTCGTCCCGCGCAGCCATGAGGGTGTAAAACATCACACCACACCCGGCAAGGTACTTTGACTTGAAGGAGCAGTCTGCCCTGTTGGGATCCACAATCGCATCTGCTTCCGGCAGCTTGCTGGGCGGAAGGTGGTGATCGGTAATCAGGAGCTTGCAGTTTTCGATAGCTTTCACAGCTTTAGCCCCATCTATCGATGAGATACCATTATCCACTGTGATGATGAGGTTCGGCTTACTTGGTTTAATGATATCGACTATGGGAGGGGTCAGGCCATATCCCAACGTGAAGCGGTCAGGCACCATGAAGGTGACGTTTTTGACATCGGCCCCCAATAGTTGCAATCCTTTCATGGCAACTGCTGTTGAAGTTGCACCATCACAATCATAATCACCGACGATGACCACATTCTCTTTTTTAATAATTGCATCGGCGATCAAAGATGCGGCTTTGTCGATATCTTTCATACCGTCATAAGGCAGCAAGTTGGCAATGGCATAGTCAATCTCACCGGGCTTTTTAATATCCCGGCCATTCAGCACACGATTAATCAGATCGTTGCTTGAAAATTCATGCTTATTGGTCAACCGTCTTCTCTTGTATCGCATTGCTGCCTCGCCGATATATTTTTAAAATAATGACACTATCGTACCATGATTCAAAAAAAGGGTGCTGATTTACCAGCACCCTTTATCGATGGTTAAAGTGACGTCAGCGACTGGCCCGAGATGATCTTGTATACCTCAATCGCCTTTTCGTCAGAAAGCCCGGAGATCATGTCGGTAATGCTCAACAGGCGCTGATAGGGGTCATTGCTACACATGCCCTTACCTTCGGTCAGGGTTGCCGCCAAGGTAACGATCATCTCGCTCTTGGACGAGCAATGCTCGCCATTCTCGCTTTTGTCCTCAACCGCCGCCACAAAGGCACTCATCAACCCCTCAAGCATGGCGTAGCCAGAGGTGCGGATCGACAGTGCAGGCATGGACACATAGATGTGCTTCTGAGCAAACCGCTTGAGGCTCAACACCTCATTCGCGTAACGGCTTTGAGAGATCAGATCCCCGCAAAATGTGCCAGACAGCAGCGCATCTTCGTTCCGCAAGAACACGTCTGCCACCTCTTTAATGAGAACCCGGATGGCTTCTTCACGGATCTCTTCCAGCTTGGTCTGGTCGGTGACGAAACATTGATAGTCCGGCAGGTTGTCATGCCCAGAGATGCCGATGATCTGATCGACAGCATCCTTGTAGGTCACACACCCCATGCTCACTGCGTCCTCGATATCGATAACCGAGTAACAGATGTCATCTGCCGCCTCAACGATATAGCTCAACGGATGGCGACACCAACCAAGTTCGTTGTCATCCTCGCGAAGCAACCCAGTGCCTTCGGCCACCTCATTGAAAAGCTCCGCATCATCCATGAAGAAACCATGCTTTTTGAAGCCGACATGCGAGTTGTAGATGGCAAGCCGTGAATAGTCAGCGCTACACGGGTACTTGGCTACGGTCGCAAGGGTTGCCAGCGTGAGCTGCAACCCACCCACCTTGTGACGCTTCATCAGGCGACTCAGTAGGCGGAAGTTCTGTGCGTTCCCCTCAAAGCGCTGGAAATCATGCACACGCTCCCCCTGCCCCGCAGCCTGCATTTTTTTAAATACAGTCTCTGCCAACGGCGACTCTTTAAACCACAGACGAATAGCGTCCTCACCCACATGGGCGAGCGGCGGGTGCCCGATGTCATGGCACAAGCAAGCGGCTTCTATGAGACTGGCAAAGTCGTACTTCTGCTTCCCTCTCATCTCGGGATACTTCTCATGGAGAGCGCATTTGATAATATTTCCGATGCGACGACCTACCGATGAAACCTCCAGCGAATGGGAGAAGCGATTACGGACATATTCACCCGCAGACGGCAGGGAAAACACCTGCGTCTTTCCTTGTAGCAAACGGGCCTCTTTTGAAAAAAGAACTCTGTCCTTGTCGTCAGAGAAGCGGTTGCCTCCTTGACTGATTTTTTCAGATGCGTTGCCAACACCGAGCCTGTCAGTGTTCATCAGCTTATCCCATTGCATTTTTGCTACCATGTTTTCAGCCTCACTAACAGGGCGATGTTTGATTACAAAAATCATATTCACGTTTTACTTTTACGTCAATCTATTTATAGTCACACGCGACTTTTCGACTGTGATATAGTCGATTAAATTTTAAAAAAAAGAAGAGTGACTTATGATCCTTTACCACGGAACGATTTTCGGAAACGAGGATTTTAATAATCCCAAGCCACGCAAAAACTCATACAACAGAGATGGCGAGAGCATTTATTTGACCACAGACATCAGCGATGCTGTTGCCAATTATGCAACCCCCTACTCAGCAGATAGTCGCGGCAAGATGCACTTCATGCTTTACCACAATGAAACGACCATGAACTTCAATGAGATGCTGGCTCGTCTGTTTGAGAACCACACCCCAAAAGTGCTGACATGCGATGTCAGCGTCAACCGGCCTTTCGTTGTATCAGACGCCCGGCTACAGCCACATAGCCCCGAGTATGCGCTTGATGCAGGCATTTCCGATCACCTTGTCCAGTGCGGCATCATGGGGCCACGTTGCGGTGACATTACGAAAGAGATCATGAATGTCATCAAGCGCAAAAAGACTACCAGCGAAATCATCACGTTCCTGAGAGAAAGCGCAGCCAACTACGTCCCCTATGAGATGCAAGACATGATCAAGGGACGAAAAAGCTTCAGCGATGCAATTTTCTCTCGCTTTGATGCCATTCTGGACAAAAAAGCCTCCGACCTCTGGTTTGTCAGAGAAGGTGTCAACCACCTCATTCTGAAAGATCCGAGTAAAATCAAAGTGCTCGAAGTCAAGTCTATTACCCGGACTGAATCTGAAATCCTCCGCGATCATCACATGCACCCCTATGGCCCGCACGAAACCGTGCCTCACTTCGATGTTGAAAAGCAGTTGAACTGGCCGAAGAATGAGTACGGCATCAAAAAATCTCACACCAGCGAGTTTTGCCCATAAAAATCGCGGCATTAGCCGCGATTTAATTTATTAAAAATAATCTTCGATTTAAATAAATCCCACTTGCAGTTTTTTGTTTCCTCTTCCGCCACATTGACTTAAAATTGCCCCATCGCTAACCTGACGAATACATTTAGCTGAGGTTCCTATATGAATAAAATGGTTCTTGCGACATTGATCGCAATCTCAATGGCCTCTTCTGGCTGCGCCACCATCGTCAACGGAACAGATCAAAAAGTGTTCCTCCGCTCTGACAATCCAAAAACCGCTCTTTATGTTGACGGAAAAAAAGTCGGAGAAGGTCAGGGATTTTTTATTTACCAGAAAAACAAAAGCTATACGCTCAAAGCTGAACTGTCCGGCTGTGAACCCCGGATTATCGAAACGACCAGCGAGTTCGATAAGATCAGCCTGATTAACCCGTTGCTGACCTCTATCGACCTCTATACAGGTGCAGCAATGAAGCCCAGCATGGATACCTACGTCATGAACCCCGTTTGCACAGTTCAATAATTAATAAAACACCGGAGACATAATGAAAAAGTCAATCTTCCTTGCCGTGATGCTGGCCCCTCTGCTGACCACTGGCTGCTCGACTGTATTCAATGGTCACTACGACACTGTGAAGGTATCCTCCTATGTGAGCGATGCGATGATCAACGTTGACGGTGACACCATCGGCATGGGCAATGCCACCTTCCAAGCAGAGAAGGGGAAACGCTACACCATCACTGCCAGCAAGTCAGGCTGCCAATCAGCTATCGCCACAACCGACACCCGCTTCGAGCCGTCAACGCTCATCGGCGCCCCCCTGATCGTCCCGATGATGATCGACGTAGCCAACGGCAATGCGTGGCGCGTGGCGCAGGACACCTACATCCTGAACCCGGTATGTGATCGCTACTGATCCTGACCTATTAAAAAAGGGCCGAATGTTGGCCCTTTTTTATTTATAAATTAATTTTGGAATATTAAATAATATATCAGCATTGCCTTGCAACGATACGACATATAGAATTGCTGAAACGAATAAAAAGCGACTAAGCCCATGTCCTTACCTAAGATTATTGAACGTGAAAAAAACTCCCTGATATCTGTGGTCGGTGAGTCATTTTGGTCACAGGACACCCCAGATTTAATGCTTGAGTCCATAGATGCTATCAGCGGCATGTTTAACCTGAGAGGGCGTAGTGCTAGCGCATGGACTCACCAGCGTTGCTTTGTCGCAAGTGAATACAGCAGCCTTTTTTATATAAGCGTTTCTTTCTCTGTTCAGGAGCTTGACAGCGGGAATATTGAGTCTTTTTTAATAATATCCGCAGATAGCGACTACCTGACAAGAAGTCAGCTCAAAGAGGCGTTCGTTGTCACTTCAAGTGACAACGAGGATAACGTTTTTACTTATGATGATGAATTCGGTGAAACCATAACACTGGAGTCTGATGACTCGATCACGCAAACTCTCTTTCTTGGTCATCTATCCCCCCACCGCCACTTTGATGCGAGCCGTCCCTTTGAGCATACTGAAGACGATGATGGGCAGCGTGATAAACTGCGAAATATCTCTGACTCGTTCATCACGGTTTGCCGGAATCTTGATATCAAAGATCACAACCTGATCCGAGATGGGATGAATCACCTGAAAGAAATTGTCATGCTGAGAGATCAAATTTTCAAGTCATACCAGCAGGAAAAATTACATTAAATGCAGAAATAGAAAAACGGGGATGAGCCCCGTTTTTCATTGAAGATAATCAGTCTTCTTTTTCTCGCCATGCGAGAACGACGTCAGCATCAGAAAATGGCCTGCAACCACCGAACCAGTGCCCTCCCTTAAGCCTTCTCACGGCGATGAACTCCCGCCCTTTGTTTTGGATCATGCACTCATAGAGCCCATCGGCAGGCAACGTACTTCCTGCATGAGTCCAAGCACGTTCATCACTATCAGGGCGATTTTGGCAGACCATCATTTACCTCGACTGTTAGTCTTGAAGAAGAAACTTCAGGGTACTCATGGGCAGCTCATAACCGATGTAGAGGCTGGCAAAAGCAGCGTCGTTATAAATGTCGTAACGGACAAACTCCGTGAAGCGATACTCTTCAGCATTGGTGCGCTTGTTCAAAACAACGACTTCTGATTTAAACTGGACTTCCCGGTCGATCATGTAGTCAGTGAAGTCAGCCCCCAGATCTTTCGGATCGTAATCATAATCCCCCAGAATCCTTCGGCTACTCAGTACGTCGTACTTGAAGTCGTGGTCTTTGATAAAATCGTTCTTCGTCTCGATGAATATAGACTCTCCGACATCTTCTTCCGTCTCAAGTTCAGGAAGCTCTCTCTCAAATTCTTTGTGGCTAAAGCGCGTTCGGTTGATGAACCGCCTAAACTCAGCCCACTCTTCTGGGGAGTCATAAATAAAGCGATCAGTCTCAAAGAAGATCATCAAGCTCCCCGATTTGCCGGGTTTGAACTCAATAAAAATCTCGAAGCTGTCTGAATTTACTTGCTGGGCCGAAATGCGATAGCGAAGCTCTTCAGAGATGACCTCACGTTTGATGTTCTTGATTGTGAGGTTGTTGCCAAAGAAATTGCTGTAATCGATTATCGCCATGATGAAGCGATCACGCTCATCCAGCTCGGAGATATCAACGTTAAACGGAGATTCGAAGGTCAGCCCAGAAATCCCTTCAAGACCCATCTCTTGAATATATTTCTCCTTCAACTTCTGGACGACTTTCTTCTTAGGTGCCCGATCCATCAGATTTTCTATAGTGTTTTCATTCAGAGCTTTTTCTTTACCCAGCATACGGTCAAGAAAGGCTTGAAGGCGCTCGCTAAGGCCGAAATCTAGTTTGATCATGAAAGCCTCACTGATCGGTTTTGGATGGTGAAGCCTCGCTGGGTGCCGAGGGTATCTTGATGGTCGGCTTGTCCGAGATGGTGTAATTGGTGTCTGTCACGGGGCGGTTCAGCACATCCTCTTCATCCGCGCTCTTGGCACCTTCATCCTTTACGGTCGGCTTTGCTGAAATGGTGTGGTTGGTGTCTGTTACCGGGCGGGCCAATACATCCGCCTCAGTCGATGGCTGGGCAGCCTGAACCTTGATGGTCGGCTTGTCCGAGATCATGTGGTTAGTGTCCGTTACCGGGCGGGTCAGGACATCCTCTTGGGTGTCAGGGCTTGCTTGCTTGATGAATGGCTCACTGTTCGCAACAGCGGAACCACATGCAAGCACTAACAGTGCCGCAGATATACGAACCTTGCTGCTCGAAAAAATTACACCGACTGACATAATCCACCTCAGATAAATTAAAAACATCCTACTCAAATATAGGGAAATACCACCCTCTTGTCAATTTATTAAAAGATGGGGCGTGACGGGGTTATTAAAAAATTAATATTATTAAAAGCAGGGGGGAGCCCCCCGATTAAAAGATTATGGGATAATTACTACCACAGTCCCCGACTTTACAAGCTTTGCTATCTCCATTATTTGCTCATTGCTGACAGCAACACAGCCATCCGTCCAATCGCGCCTCATGAAGTTAATATAGTTGGGATCCTTATTGGGCAGTCCGTGAATGTAAATGTCACCCCCTGCGCTGACCCCCATTTTCTTAGCTCGTGTCAGGTCATCCTTATTAGGATAAGAAACCTTCAGGCCATAGTGGAACTGGCTATTTGGCTTGTGAAACTCTACATAATAACGCCCTTCCGGGGTTTTCCCGTCACCCTGACGAACCTTCTTGCCGACAGGTGATTTTCCAAGCGATATCGGATATTCCTTAACGACAACCCCATTCTTGAGTAACTGCATCTTCCGAGCAGATTTCTTAATTAATATTTCGCTAATCTCGCTAGAGTTCCGTTTCACCACGCTGAAACCACGCTTTCCGCTGGCATTGTTGCGGCCAGATGGGGCCTTGTTACCGCTCAAGTAGAAGTCATCTGTCCCTTCATAACCACTTTCATCGCCATGTGTTGTCGTCCTATATGGGATCACCTTAGCGTTAAAGGGTTCTGGGTCTTTGCTTACCCCCTGCCCTCCCGTGGCACATCCAGTCAGGAGAAGAGCAACAGAGAAGAAGAAGCTGTACCTGTTCATCCCCCACCCGCCTATTCGATCACGGATTTGACCACATAATGGTCAGGGCTGACCTCTTGTGCGCAGCAAAGCTTCATTCCTTTCGACAGGAGTTCGTGCTCGACAATCGCAAGCCGGATCCCTCTTTTTATGAGGTAATCCACGCTAACATTCCGCTGTTTGGCTGCCGCCTCAAGCAACAGATACTCCTTCTCGGGGATCTCAACCTTCATTTTATTGACGACCTCTTGTTTATCTACCAGTTATCATGAAATTACTACAACATGACAATACCACAATTTAATTCAAGTAGACTATAGTGACATACTTGTGACTGCTCCCCGCCCCAAGGGCGAGGCTTCCCACTTCTTAGGCCGCTACCGTCGATATGACGGATTTACGCTGGCCTCCATGGGTAGAAACGACGAGTCCCGCCGCCTTTAATTCCAGTATGCCTTTCTGTCTGATATTGATGGCCG
>Ga0247725_1000359_pt1 | contig 37785 bp, 35 predicted proteins | sample OKSTACKMCFT3sol_FD_183021 | JGI IMG/M metagenome (GOLD analysis project Ga0247725, IMG submission 183021) | Subsurface sediment microbial communities from gas well in Oklahoma, United States - OK STACK MC-FT3-sol | ecosystem: Environmental > Terrestrial > Deep subsurface > Rock core/Sediment...
GCTGCCAGCGCGTCCAGCCCTGGGGCTGGGCGTAGGTGTTCACCGCCACGTAAAGCTGTCGGCCGCGCTGGCGGATCAGCTGCAGGCCGGTCTCCAACTGGCGTTCGTCCAGGTTGAGCCCGGCGAAGTGGCGTGCGTTGGTGTCATCGCGAAAGCCCACGTAGATGGCATCCGCGCCTTGCTGAAGAGCAGCCTTGAGGGCGGGCAGACTGCCCGCCGGACAGACCAGATGCATGAAACGACTCCTGCTCGAACGGCGATGCGCCAGTCTAGGCAGCGCATTTGCGGCTGCCTTGACCACGGTCAAGCGGTTCAGGCCAAGAGGCCGTCCAGCGCCAGGAACTCAACGGGCTCCCCAGCCCTCAAGGTCCGCCCCGCCTCTACCACCGCAAAGCCTTCTGCCCAGCTCATGGCCCCCAGCATCGCCGAGCCCTGATGCGCGTGCAGCGCGGCCCGCAGCTCACCAGCCACCGGTTCCAGCCGAGCACGCAGGTACTGCCGCCGCCCATTGGCCTTGAGCCAGTTGAAGCCGGCCGGCAGCGACACCGAGCGCGGCAATACGACACGGCGGCCCTGAGCGGCCAGAATGAAGGGACGCGCCACCACCAGGGCGGTGAGCAACGCCGCCACCGGGTTGCCCGGCAGGCCCATCCAGGGTGTTCCGCGCACGTTGCCGAAAGCGAACGGTTTACCCGGCTGGATGGCCAGGCGCCACAGGTGCAGCTCGCCCAATTCACGCACAGCCTGCTTGAGATGGTCCTCCTCGCCGACCGACACGCCGCCGGAACTGATCAGCACATCCCAGCGGGACGCCGCCAGGCCCAGGGCATCACGGCTGGCACCCAGTTCGTCTGCCACAACACCGCAGTCATCCACCTCCATGCCCCAGCCCCGGAGCACGGCCGTCAGGCTGTAGCGGTTAGCGTCGTAAATCTGCCCGGGGTGCAACGGTTCTCCCGGCTCACGCAGCTCGTTGCCACTGCTCAGCAGGCCAACGCGCAGACGACGGTAGACCACCACCCGAGCGACTCCCAGGCTGGCCAGCAGGCCCAGCTCCGGCGCGCGCAGGCGCTGGCCGGCCTGCAGCACACCGGCGCCCTGTTCGAACTCCTCGCCACGTCGGCGCACATGATCCCCGCTCGTGCAGGCGGGCAGCCACACGCCCTCTCCTTCCACGCGCGCCACTTCCTGCGGCACCACACTGTCGGCCCCAGGTGGCAGCGGCGCCCCGGTGAAGATGCGCACCGCATGGCCCGGCGGCAGTGCCTCCAGGGCTGCATCACCAGCGGCGATGCGGCCGGCCAACGGCAGGTGGCCACCCGCATCCGGTAGATCCGCCGCCCGCAGGGCGTAGCCGTCCATGGCGCTGTTGTCCCAGGCCGGTATCGGCCTCGGCGCGTGCACCGACTCGGCCAGGGTGCGGCCCAGGGCTTGTTCCAGCGGCACCCACTCGGCCGGCGGAGGGCTGGGCGCCAGTGACAGAAGCTCGGCGATGGCTTCATCGACCGGGCGCAGCCCGGACGGGTCACAGCCACAGCCGCTCACGAACGGGCCCCGCAGGGCGCGACGTCCTGGTCCGGCAGGCGCTTCAGATGGGGCACGAAGTTGCACGGGCGGGTGCGGCTGTCCAACTGCTCCCGAAGGATGCCGTTCCACGCCGTACGACACGCACCTGGCGAACCGGGCAGGCAGCACACCAGGGTGCCGTTGCTGATGCCCGCCAAGGCGCGTGACTGCACGGTTGAGGTGCCGATCTCAGCCAGGGAGATCTGGCGGAACAGCTCGCCGAACCCGTCCACCGACTTCTCCAGCAGCGGCGCCACGGCCTGGGGCGTGTTGTCCCGCGCGGTGAAGCCGGTGCCGCCGGTGATCAGCACCGCCTGCACCCAGGGATTGGCGATCCAGGCGCACACCTGCGCGCGGATCTGCCAGATGTCGTCACGCACCAGGGCACGCTCGCCGAGTACGTGCCCGGCGCCTTCGAGCGCCTCGATGAGGGCCTGGCCCGAACCATCGGTACTCAGGTCGCGGGTATCGCTGATGGTCAGCACGGCGATGCGCAGTTCCAGGAATTCGGGGTTAGACAAGTGAGCCATGTCGGCCTTCTCCGTAAATGGACTGCCGGCAGCCTGAACCCGACGGCTTGCCAAACCCATTCCTCCATAGAGGTATCACCAGGGGGTGATTCAGCGGTTCTTGACCCGCGTCAAGGCTGCGCCGCCCTGCGCACCTAGCCTGGGAGCGTTCTGGAACGAGTCGGAAACGCAGCCATGGCCAAGAAGTTCCCCCTGCACCCCAGCCACCCCGAACGCATCTGCTGGGGATGCGATCGCTATTGCCCGACCCACTCACTGGCTTGTGGCAACGGCGCCGACCGCACCATGCACCCTGCCGAAATGCTCGGCGACGACTGGTACCTGCACGGAGACTGGGGCATCGAGGTGCCGGAGCCGGCAGAAGAGGGAGCGGATGTCGTCCGTTGGGTTCCCGACGAGTAGGCCTGCGCCCTTCCCCGCTTGATTGACTCAGCCGGCTACCAGCGCCGAGCGGCTTCCTGATCGCTCGCCCGTGCCGCCACCCACTGCCCACCCGCCTCGTCCATCTCTTTCTTCCAGAACGGCGCACGGGTCTTGAGCTGGTCCATCAGGTAGGCACAAGCCTCGAACGCTGCCTGGCGATGGGCGCTGGCGACCCCGACGAAGACGATGGGCTCGGCCGCCTGCAACAGACCGTGGCGGTGCACGATCAGAACGTCCTGCAACGGCCAACGCGCGCGCGCCTCGGCCTCGATGGCTGCCAGGGCCATTTCCGTCATGCCCGGGTAGTGCTCCAGAAAGAGCGCCTGCACCGCCCCCGCCTCGCCATGGTCGCGTACCTGCCCGACGAAGCTGGCCACGGCACCGGCACCCACGCAGCGTTCCAGCAGCGCCTCCAGCAACTGGCCAGCGGCAAAGGTGTGCGTCTGGACCTGCACGCTCATCTCAGCCTCCGGTCACGGGTGGAAAGAAGGCCACTTCGTCGCCGTCCTCAAGGGGCTCATGAATGCTGCACAGCTCGTGATTGCGGGCGCACATCAGGTTCTGCGCCGCCAGCACCGCCCAGTTGCCACCACGTGCCGCCAAGCGTCGGCGCACCTGCTCGATGCTGGTCAGCTGCGGCTGCCACTCCAGACACTCACGGTCCAGCCCCAGGCGCTCGCGGTAGCCCGCGAAGTAATGGACTTCAAGCATGCTTCTCTCCTCCGGGTTCAGGGCGCCAGGCGCTCGCGGTGCCAGCCCTCGGGGCTGAGTTGATAGCGCAGGCGGTCGTGCAGACGATCCGTACGCCCCTGCCAGAACTCCAGGCAAGCCGGGACAACCCGGTAACCGCCCCACCCCTCCGGGCGCGGCGGATCGCTGTCGAGGAAGCGGTACTTGGCCAGCGACAGGCGCGCCTCCAGCACCCCACGGCCCTTGATCACCCGGCTCTGCTCGCTGGCCCAGCACGCCAGGCGGCTGGGCAGCGGGCGGCTGGCGAAATAGGCATCGGCCTCTTGTGCCTCGACTCGCTCCACCGTCCCCTCGATGCGCAACTGACGTTCCAGCGCCGGCCAGTGGAACAGCAATGCCGCACGGGCGTTGCCCGCCAGCTCCTGGCCCTTGGCGCTGCCGTGGTGGGTGTAGAACACCAGGCCACGTTCATCGATGCCCTTGAGCAGGACCACCCGGCAATGGGGCTGGCCCTGCGCATCCACCGTGGCCAGGGTCATGGCGTTGGGCTCCACCGGCGGTTGTTCATGGTGCAGGGCTTCCTCAACCCACTCACACAGCAACTGCCAGCCTGATACCGCGGCCTGGCTTTCCAGCAGGCCGCCTTTCCGATACTGGCGACGCATGCCGCTCAGCTGATCGCTCCCGTGCATGGGTACCTCCGGTCAGTGGGACCGCACCAGTCTGGCGGGCCACGCCCCTCCCCGCCTTGCGTTTGGTCAAGGCGCGCGGTACGTCCCTGAGGCACCGCCGCTCTTCTCCAGCAGGCGGACGGCCTCGATGGTCATGTCCCGGTCCACTGCCTTGCACATGTCGTAGATCGTCAGCGCCGCAACGCTGGCGGCGGTCAGCGCCTCCATTTCCACCCCGGTCTGCCCGGTCAGCTTGCAACGCGCAACGACCTGCACGCAGTCGCTGCCTTGGGCCTGCAGTTCCACCTTCACGCTGGTCAGCAACAACGGATGGCACAGCGGGATCAGTTCATGGGTCTTCTTGGCGGCCTGGATGCCGGCGATGCGTGCCACGGCGAACACATCCCCCTTGGGGTGGGCGCCGTCAGCGATCATCCGCAGCGTCTCCGGCTGCATGCGCACCCGAGCTTCGGCGATGGCTTCGCGGCACGTGGGAGCCTTGTCGGTGACGTCGACCATGGTGGCGCGGCCGTGGGCGTCGAGGTGAGTGAGCATGGTGGTCTCCGGTCAGATGAGGTTAAGCCGCCGCGCCAGCTTGCGCAGGTTGCTCGGGTCGATGGACAGGGCTCGAGCGGTGGCGGCCCACTTGCCGCCGTGCTGGGCCAGTGCGTTGCGGATCAGCTCGCGCTGGTAGCGATCCATGGACTGCTGCAGGCTTTCTCTGGGCACCACGGGAGCAGCGCTCGGCACGCTGGCCAGGAGCGCCGCCGGACCATCCAGCCCCAGCCAGGGGGCCTCGATACTGAGCAGCGCCGTGCGTGACTCTGCCTGGCTGAGCACCTTCAGCGCCGCGCGGCTGATCACGTGTTCCAGCTCCCGCACGTTGCCGGGCCAGTCGTAGGCCAGCAGCGCCTCCTCGGCGTCGGCCGACAGGCGTAGGCAGCGCAAGCCCAGGCGGGCGCGGTTGAGTTCGAGGAAATGCCCGGCGAGCACCAGCACATCCCGACCCCGCTCGCGCAGCGGCGGGATGTGCACCGGGTACACCGACAGGCGGTGGTACAGGTCGGCCCTGAAGCGCCCCTCGCGCACCTCTTCCCACAGGCGCCGGTTGGTAGCGGTGATCACCCGGACATCCACGTGCCGGGGCCGGTCCGCGCCCAGTCGCTGGATCTCGCCGTTCTGCAGGGCCCGCAGCAACTTGGCCTGGATCGACAGCGGAAGCTCGCCGATCTCGTCGAGGAACAGCGTGCCGCCGTTGGCGGCCTCGAAGCGCCCGGGGCGATCCTGCGCCGCGCCCGAGAAGGCCCCCTTCACATGGCCGAACAGCTCGCTCTCCGCCAGGGTTTCCGGCAACGCCGCGCAATTCACATACACCAATGGCTTGCGGGCTCGGGGCGAATGGGCATGCAGCCAACGGGCGAACAGCTCCTTGCCGACACCGGTCTCCCCTTGCAGCAGCACCGGCAGCTCGGAATCCGCCACCACCGCCAGCTCGTCGAGCAACTGCCGCAAGACCGGGCTGTCCCCCAGGATCATTCCACCCGCCTCGTCCCCCACCTCACCCGCCTCGCGGCGGGCCAGGCGCAGGCTGCGCACCTCGTTCTCCAGCCGACACACTCGCAACGCCGCCTCGATCAGCAGCGCATAGCGTTGCAGGCGCTCGGTAGCCCGGCGGTCGAAGGTGCCGGGGCGCAAGGCATCCAGGGTCACCGCGCCCCACGGGCGGCCATCCAGGACCAGGCTCATGCCCATGCAGTCATGGACCGGTAGCGGCTCGTCGGGGCTGTCCTGCAACAGGCCGTCGTAGGGATCGGGCAGCTCACTGTGGGCCGGGAACTGCACCGGCTCGCGCTGCGCCATGATCTGCGCCAGGCGCGGGTGCCGGGCGATCACGAAGCTGCGCCCCAGCGTCTCGTGCCCCAGGCCTACCGCAGCCTGCGGACGCAGGTTCTCGCCATCCAGGCGCAACAGCACTACCGCGCTGCAGGCGAAGACCTCGCGCAAACTGACCACCAGGCGCTGCAGGCGCACGGCCGTGGGCAACTCACCCGCCAGGTCGGCGAGCAGGGTGTTCTGCAATGGGGTGAAATCCACCATTTCTGGTATCCAGTACCTGATTCGTGCCGGGTAGGTTAGACCTGGCTTACGCGCAAGCCCTTGATTTTCGTCAAGTCGCGACCCGGCACGGCGCTTGCGATGGCTCAGGCACATACCCGCCTGAGAGGAGCCATCCATGGCCAGCCAACTGCTCGACAACACCCTCGGCCACATCGCCTGCAGCCTCCCCGGTGCGACCCGGGTGTTCCATGAGTTCCACCTGGATTTCTGCTGCGGCGGCCAGAAGAGCCTGCGCCAAGCTGCACAGGAGCGCGGCATCGATGCCGAACAGGTACAGCAACGCCTGCTCGCCCTCAGCGGCGAAGCGCAGGATGCAGAGGACTGGCGCACGGTCCCGGACGAACGCCTGATCGAGCACATCCTGCAGCGCTATCACGCCGTGCACCGCCAGCAGCTGCCGGAACTGATCCGCCTCGCCGCCCGCGTCGAACAGGTCCACGGTGGCCGCGAGCATTGCCCGCTGGGGCTGACGGACCTGCTGATGACCATGCAGCAAGAGCTGGAAAGCCACATGCAGAAGGAGGAGCAGATCCTCTTCCCGATGATCCAGCGTGGTGGTGGCGTGATGATCGGCGGGCCGATCTCGGTCATGCGCTACGAGCACGACCAGCACGGCGATGCCCTCGAACGCCTGGTCGAACTCACCGACGACATGCAGCCGCCTGCCAACGCCTGCAACACCTGGCGCTCGCTGTACAGCGGGCTGGATGAGCTGCGCTGCGACCTGATGCAGCACATCCACCTGGAAAACAACCTGCTGTTCCCCCGCGCCCTGGGCGAGGAGGTGCAGCATGGGTGAGTACCGCAGACTCTGGTGGACACTCATCGGCGTACTCGGCGTGACCTTTTGCCTGCTCGGCTGGTTCGGGCGCGAGGTGTACCGCCAGGCCCCGCCGATCCCGCAGCGGGTGGCGAGCGCCGACGGCAGCACGTTGTTCACCGGTGAGGACATCCTCGACGGCCAGACGGCCTGGCAAAGCGTCGGCGGCATGCAGCTGGGCTCGATCTGGGGACACGGTGCCTACCAGGCGCCGGACTGGACGGCCGACTGGCTGCACCGCGAACTGCGCGCCTGGCTCGACCTGGCCGCGCAGCAGGCCTACGGCAAGCCCTACGCCGAGGTGGACGAAGATACTCAGGCAATGTTGCGCCAGCAGCTGAAGCGGGAGTACCGCAGCAACCGCGTGCAGGGAGAGGCACTGGTCCTCAGCGAACGGCGCGTTGCCGCCATGGCGCAGACGGCTGCCTACTACAACGCGTTGTTCAGTGACGACACCGCCCTGCAAGGCAGCCGCAAGAGTTTCGCCATGAAGGAGAACACCCTGCCCAGCGCCGCCCGACGCGAGCAGCTGACCCGTTTCTTCTTCTGGACCGCCTGGGTGGCCGCCACCGAGCGCCCGGACCAGACAGCCACCTACACCAACAACTGGCCCCACGAGCCGCTGATCGACAATCAGCCCACGGCAGAGAACCTGGTCTGGTCCGTCGTCAGCGTGATCCTGCTGATCGCCGGCATCGGCTTCCTGGTCTGGGCCTGGGCCTTCCTGCGCAACCACGAAGAGGACGAACCGGCCGCCCCCGCCCAGGACCCGCTCAGCCTGGTGGCGTTGACCCCCTCGCAGAAGGCACTGGGCAAGTACCTGCTGCTGGTGGTCGGCCTGTTCGCCTTTCAGGTGCTGCTGGGCGGTGCCACGGCCCACTACACGGTAGAGGGCCAGGACTTCTACGGCCTGCCGCTGTCCCGCTGGTTCCCCTACTCCCTGCTGCGCACCTGGCACATCCAGAGCGCGCTGTTCTGGATCGCCAGCGGCTTCCTAGCCGCCGGCCTGTTCCTGGCGCCCATCATCAATGGCGGCAAGGACCCGAAGTTCCAGAAGCTCGGCGTCGACACACTGTTCTGGGCCTTGGTGGTCGTGGTACTGGGCTCCTTCGTCGGCAACTACCTGGCCATCGCCCAGGTCATGCCGCCGGAATGGAATTTCTGGCTCGGCCACCAGGGCTACGAGTACGTGGACCTCGGCCGGCTGTGGCAGATCGGCAAGTTCGCCGGCGTGGCCTTCTGGCTGCTGCTGATGCTGCGTGGGATCCTGCCGGCCTTCCGCCAGCCCGGTGACAAGAACCTGCTGGCATTGCTGTCCGCCTCGGTGATCGCCATCGGCCTGTTCTACGGTGCCGGCTTCGCCTACGGCGAGCGCACCCACCTCTCGGTGATGGAGTACTGGCGCTGGTGGGTGGTGCACCTGTGGGTGGAAGGCTTCTTCGAAGTGTTCGCCACCACCGCCCTGGCCTTCATCTTCTCCAGCATGGGCCTGGTGCCCAAGCGCATGGCCACCATCGCCAGCCTGGCCTCTGCCTCGCTGTTCATGCTCGGCGGCGTCCCCGGTACCTTCCACCACCTGTACTTCGCCGGCACCACCACCCCGGTGATGGCGGTGGGCGCGACCTTCAGCGCCCTGGAAGTGGTGCCGCTGATCGTGCTCGGCTACGAAGCCTGGGAGAACTGGCGCCTGAAGAGCCGTGCCGCCTGGATGGAAAGGGTCAAGTGGCCACTCATGTGCTTCGTCGCCGTGGCCTTCTGGAACATGCTCGGGGCTGGGGTGTTCGGCTTCATGATCAACCCGCCGATCTCGCTCTACTACGTGCAGGGCCTCAACACCACGGCGGTGCACGCCCATGCCGCGCTGTTCGGTGTCTATGGCTTCCTCGCCCTGGGCTTCACCCTGCTCGTGCTGCGTTACATCCGTCCGCACCTGCAATTCAGCGAACGCCTGATGAAGACCGCCTTCTGGTGGCTCAACGCCGGCCTGGTGCTGATGATCGCTACCAGCCTGCTGCCGATCGGCATCATCCAGTTCCACGCCAGCGTCAGCGAAGGCCTGTGGTATGCCCGCAGCGAAGCCTTCATGCAACAGGACCTGCTACAGACCCTGCGCTGGGTACGCACCTTCGGTGACGTGGTGTTTATCGTCGGGGCCCTCGCCATGACCTGGCAGGTGGTCATCGGGTTCTTCTCCCCTGCTTCGCATACCGCCCTGCAGCGCGCGGAAGGAGGTACGCCATCGGCTAGCTGATCGATCCCGTGTTGGCTTGACCCGGCCCGCACATGCGGGCCGAGTCATTGGTAGGCCGCTGTCTAGACTGGACCTGTGAAACGTCCCTGGAGGAGTTGCCAAATGTACCCGCAGAAACTCATCGCCCGCCTCGACACACCCGGTACCCGCCCGCTGTGGCAGGTGTTCTGGTTGCAAGGCGTACTGCCCAGCCAGTTGATGCTGGGCGGCATCCTGCTGTTCGCCCCGCGCCTGGACAGCGTGACGCTGGCCCTCTCGTTGATGGCGTTCGTCGGCTATACCGCCTGGGTGCTGAATGCCGTGTGGCGCAATGCCGGCAACGTGCGTGACCGGATCTACGGTGAGATGGCGCGCTTCCTCACCGTGGCCTGGTCGATCAATGCCGTGCTGCTGTCCGCCTTCCTGCTGCTGGGCCACCTGCAGCCACTGGCCCAGGGGTTCGGGCAAGCGGGTTGAGGGCCGGCAGGCCGTAGCGGGTACTCACCAGCTGAGCAGGAACATCGCCTTGGCGAGGAACAGGATGCCCAGCATCTGAACCAGCACGCTCAGGTGGATGAGCCGTGAACGCGCTGACGTCATACGCCCGCTGCGCATCAGGAAGACCACCAGCAGGAAGTGCCCGAGGATGCTCAGCGCCAGGGTGATCTTCAGGGCCAGCAAGGTGCCGAAGCTGCTCGCCAGCGGCTGAGCCAGCACCGCCCGGTAGTGCCAGGCAAGGCCCAGCCCTGCGCCGTACAGCGCCAGCACCACCCAATGCATTACCTGTCGGGCGCGCTTGCCCACGGCCTGGGACAAACGGCTGCGCGCCTCCTCATCGAGCGCCGGCGTGGCCCGGCTGAGGATCATCACCTCGAAGAACACCCCGCCGATGAAGCAGGCGGCTGCCGTGAGGTGGACGAATTTCAACAGAAGATAGGACATGGCTCCCCCTAGCCCGGATGGCCATCGACACGGGTCCGGCAAAGCATCGGCCCGTAGCTGAACAGAAAATGTGCATACGCCAGGCTCCAGGCCAGCGCCGCCAGCTCGAGCATCGGCTGGTAGGCGAAGGAAACCCCCACCACCCGCAGCAGCGCCGCCAGGTTGAGCAGCACGAAAGCCATGGCGAACCCGCGCGGCAGTTCCAGCGGCCGCCCGGTATGGCCCAGTGAGACGCGCGCCAGCATCGCCAGGATCAGACCGCCCACGGCCCCTACCGTCAGCGCGTGCAGTGCCTGGCTGAAGGGCACCGGGGCCCCCAGGTGCCACAGCCCGAGGCCCAAACAGGCCAGGGCCATCCAGGCATAGGCCAGGTGCAGGGACCACAGCAGCGGTACCCGCAACAACCCGGCATCGAACCAGCGGCACAGGCGAATGCTGTGCCCCAGCCCCAGGGCCAGCAGCAGGAGCGCACCGCCCCAGTGGGGTTGCAACAGCAGGCCCGCAGCCGTCAGCACCGCCAGTCCGACACTGCCCAGCAGCAGCGCCACATCCAGCCAGGCCCAGGGCGACACCATCTGCGTACGCCCCAGGCCGCGCTGGGTGAAGAAAGGAATCACCCGCCCGCCGATCACCGTCATCATCGCCGCCACCAGCCAGATCGCCGCCAAGCTACCCTGGCGCTGCCAACCCTCATGACCCAGCAACACGCCGAGCAGGCTGAGCAGATCGGCCGCGGCCAGCAGCGCGAGCACCAGCACGATCGGATAATTGCGCCGTTGGCGCACCGCCCAGAGCAACCGCCCCATGACCGCCGTCACCGCCAGCAGGAACGCCAGGTTAGCCAGCAGCAGGAGCCCGCCCCACGGCAACCACCAGCTCAGCCGGCCCAGTAGCCAGAGTACGGCAAGCCCTCCCAACGGCCGTCCCGACAGGCTCGGTCGCCCCGTCCAGGTCTGCACGGCCGTGAGCAGGAAGCCGGCGATGATGGCTCCGGCAAACGCGAACACCTGCTCGTGGCGATGCCACACCAACCAGCCTCCCTGCGGCGCCGGTAACGGCACGCCATGGAGTGCCAGAACCCACAGCGGTATGGCCAGCGCCGCCAGTCCGGCACCGAGCAGGAAGAACGGCCGGAAGCCCAGCCGCAGGAGCGGCGCAATGGCCAGGGCCTTGCGCTTATCGATGATCAGCATGGTGCCTCCTACCCGTACTGGCCGGTGGCTGGGCTGCCAGCAACACCTCGGGGCAATTGAAGTTGAGCAGGCGCGGGTCGTCGTCCCGGCAGGCCAGCTCGCAGACGCCCAGGCGCCGCCAGAGGCGGCCGGGGCTGCGCTCGCCCTCCGCCCAGGCGGACTCGATCGCGCCCAGCAGCGTACGCGGTAGCACGCAGAGCAGCGGCTGCAGGTGCTCGCCCTGACGCACGGCGGCAATCCGCCCAGGGTGCTCCAGGGCCAGTCGCTGCAAGGTGCCTAGCAGCACGGGTTCGACGGCCGGCAGGTCGCAGGGCGCCACCAGCAGGTGCGTCCCCCGCAGGCTGCGCAGCCCGGCCAGGATGCCGGCCAACGGGCCGGGATAGCCCGCCAGCTCATCGCTCAGGGTGCGGTCGCAGAATGCGGCATAGCGGGCCTGGTTGCGGTTGCAGGACACCATCAGCTCGCTGACCAGCGGCCGCATCCCACGGCAGACCCACTCGGCCATCGGCTTGCCGCACCAGGTCACCAGGCCCTTGTCGAGCCCGCCCATGCGCGCACCGCGCCCACCGCTCAATATCAGTCCGGCACAGCGTTCTCGCATCGGCGTGTTCCTCGGTAAGGGTTCCGGGTCCATGGTGGCTTGGCCTCCGGCCATAAAGGTCCGGCACGGTCGCCTATCCCACAGCGTGGGGCCATACCTCCATCTAGGTACTCCCTCTGAGCCGGGAAAAATTGACGAGAATCATTATTGATTGCCTTCGCACTCCCTAAGCTGCCGCCACCCTCCTCCATACAGGAAGACCGCAGCATGAAGCCGCTCACCCTGCTCCCCCTTGCCGCCCTGCTGGCCCTGCCCTTTGCCTCGGCCCGCGAATACCCCATAGGCGAACCCCAGCAATGCGCCGGCATGGAAGTCGGTGCCGTGTACCTGCAACCCATCGAGATGGACCCGCCCGGCATGATGCGTCCGGCTGCCGAGTCCGATGTGCACATGGAGGCGGACGTACGCGCCCTGGAGAGCAATCGCCACGGCTTCCAGGAAGGCAGCTTCGTGCCTTATCTGACCGTCGCCTACCGCCTGCAACGGGTCGGCAGCGACAGGGTGATCGAGGGCGACTTCCACGCCATGGTCGCCAGCGATGGCCCGCACTACGGCGACAACGTGAAGCTGGATGGCCCTGGCCAGTACCAACTCACCTACCGTGTGGCGTCACCCGGTAGCGGCCACGACCACGCCTTCGGCCGGCATACCGACAAGGAGACCGGTGTGCCCGCCTGGTTCGAACCCTGCGAACTCACCTACCGCTTCACCTACGCCGGCATCGGCAAGAAAGGCGGCTACTGAGACCCACGGCGCGCCACCCCGCGCGCCCGTGCCGGAGACCCTGATGAGAGCCTTCCCCGCCCTCCTCCTCATGCTGGCCCTGCCAGCCTCGGGAGCGCCGTTGCCCAGCTATGAGTTGGAGATCCGCGACGGCCATTTCACCCCGCCCAGCCTCGTGGTGCCGGCCGGGCAGCGTTTCAAGATCAACGTGCACAACCGCGGCCAGGGCCCGGTGGAGTTCGAGAGCCTGCCCTTGCGGGTGGAAAAGGTCCTGGGCCCCGGAGTCAGCTCCTTCGTCGTCATCCACCCGCTCAAACCCGGCCGCTATGGCTTTTTCGATGATTTTCACCTCGATCTGCCGCCCGGCTACATCGAGGCGCAGTAAGGAGCGGACATGGAACAGGCACTGTTGATCGTCTGGCGCGAAAGCGTCGAGGCGTTGCTGGTGGTCGGCCTGCTGTATGCCTGGCTGAGCCGTCAACCCGAAGGGCGCCGCGCCTTGCGCCTGCTCTGGATCGGCGTCGCCGGCGGTGCGGCACTGGCCGGGCTGCTGGCCCTGCTGATGCTGGTGGCCGGCAACTGGATGAGCGGCACTGCTGGCGAATGGTTCCAGGCGGGCATGAGCGCCCTGGCCAGCTTGCTGATCCTGCAGATGGTGGTGTGGATGGCGCGCAATGGCCGCCAGCTGCGCCGACAACTGGAGCACCGCGCCGCCCTGGCGCTGGCCCAGGGACGGCAAACGGCTCTGGCTTTGCTGGCAGCCCTCGCGGTCGCCCGCGAAGGCAGCGAGATCGCCATCTTCCTCTACGGCGCAGCCGGGTCGGCCAGTGCAGGCCAGATGCTCGCTGGTTCGCTGCTCGGCGGCCTGCTGGGCCTGGCCAGCTTCGCCCTGCTCCAGGCGGGCAGCCGCCTGCTGGACTGGCGACGCTTCTTTCTGATCAGCGAGACGCTGCTGCTGTTACTCGGCGGAGCCATGCTGATGAACGCCCTGGATCGCGCCAGCGGCCAATTGATGGGCCTGGACCTTCCCGAGCCGCTCTATGCCTGGCTCGGCGATCCGCTCTGGGACAGCTCCGCTTGGCTGGACGATGGCTCGCGCCTGGGTAGCCTGGTGGCCAGTCTCACCGGCTACCGGGCCATGCCGTCCGCTGCCGCGCTGGTGTTACTGGCCGGCTTCTGGCTGGTGGCCTGGTACTGGCGGCGCGTGCCCGCTCCTGCCGAGGGTGAGCGGAGCCCGGCATGAAGGCCGCGTTGAATCACGCCCTCGGAGCCCTCGGCGACGGCCTGCGCCACCACGCACCGTTGGTGCGTCGGTTGCAATGGTCCGTGGTGCTGTTCTACGCCGTGCTGCTGGTGGTGCCCGCCTTCGCCCCGTTGCCGGACAACCAGGCCCGCATCCTCGGCAACCTGGTGCTGCTGGCCCAGTTCGTGTTCTGGGGCATCTGGTGGCCCTTCGTGCTGCTTTCGGTGGTGCTGTTCGGCCGACTCTGGTGCGGCCTGCTGTGTCCCGAAGGTGCCCTCAGCGAGTGGGCCAGCCGACATGGCCGCGGCGGCGGCGTGCCGCGCTGGATGCGCTGGGGCGGCTGGCCGACCCTGGGTTTCTTGCTGACCACCCTCTACGGCCAGTTGATCAGCGTGTACGACTACGCCCAGGCAGCGTTGCTGATCCTCGGCGGTTCGACCCTGGCGGCCATGCTGGTGGGCTGGCTGTACGGTCGCGGCAAGCGCGTGTGGTGCCGCTACCTGTGCCCTGTCAGCGGGGTGTTTGCCCTGCTGGCCAAGCTGGCCCCGGTGCATTTCCGCGTGGACGAGGCCCAGTGGCAGGCCAACCCGCCGCCCCACCTGTCGCCGCCCAATTGCGCACCGTTGCTGGATATCCGCCGCATGCGCGGCGCATCGGCCTGCCATGCCTGCGGTCGTTGCAGTGGCCAGCGCGGTGCCGTGCGCCTGATAGCCCGGTCCGGGTGCGACGAGATCGTCCACTTCGGCAACGCGGCGGACAACCGCTGGGAAACCCGCCTGCTGCTCTACGGAGTGATGGGCCTGGCCATGGGGGCCTTCCAGTGGACGGTCAGCCCCTGGTTCATCGCCATGAAACAGATCCTGGCCGAGTGGCTGGTGGAAACCGGGCAGTTCTGGCCCTTGGAGGCCAGTGCGCCGTGGTGGGTGCTGACCCACTACCCGCAGGTGAATGACGCCTTCACCTGGCTGGATGGCCTGAGTATCTGCCTCTACCTGGGGGCCAGCGCCCTGCTGCTGGGCGGCACCTTGCACCTGCTGCTGCTTGCCGGGTCCCGGTTGGCAGGGCGCTCGGTGGAATTTGCCCGCCACCTGGCGCTGTGCCTGGTGCCGACCGGCGCGGCGGGCCTGTTCCTGGGGCTCACGGCCACCACCCTCAAGCTGCTGCGCTACGAAGGTCTGGCTTTGCCCTGGGCCGGCTCGGCCCGGGTCGCCCTGCTCGCCCTGGCGATCACCTGGAGCCTGTGGCTGGGCGTGCGGGTCTGTGCGGCCGTGCCCGGCCTGCGGCGTCTGGCGCCGCTTGGCGCGCTGGCCCTGGGCAACGCGCTGGCCGGTTATGGCTGGTGGTTGCAGTTCTACGCCTGGTGAGTCAGCCCCTGCGCAGTTCGAAACGCTCGAACAACTGCTCGAAATAGGGCCACAGTTCGGCCGCCTGCACCGGAGTGGCGGCGGCCGTCAGGGTGCCGTCGAGCATCTGCTGGGGGCGGGCCAATTGCACCGCGAAGTGCCGCACTCCCAGCGCCGCCAAGCGTTCGGCCAGACGCTGCAGGCGCCGGCAGTCCAGCAGGTCCCAATGCACCGTGGTCCGGCATTCGTGGGCCACCCCGCTGTCCAGCAGCAGCTCCAGGCTGCGCCAGTTGGCCTGGCCGCTGCCGGTGACGCCGGTGATCAGCGCCGCCTCTTCTTCCAGTGCCTTGACGTCGAAACCGACCCAGTCGGCCTGGCCCAGGGCGCGGGCGAAGGACGCCGGCTTGATCCCGGCGCTGTGCAGGCCGACCTTGAAACCCAGCTCACGTACCCGCTGCATGGCATCTGGCAGGGAGCGTTGCAGGGTCGCCTCGCCGCCCGAGAACACCACCGCCTGGAGCAGGCCCTGGCGCTGGCGAAGAAAACCCAGCACACGGTTCCAGCTCCACTCGGTGGGACCGCCGCAGCGAATCAGCTCGGGATTGTGGCAATAGCGGCAGCGCCAGGCACAGCCCTGGCAGAACAGCACGCAGGCCAGGTGGTCGGGGTAGTCGAGGGTGGTCATCGGTTGCAGCCCGCCGATGCGCAGGGCTTGGTGGGCAGGGTGCACGGGAGAAGGAGGCATGGTCGTGGCTCCGAGGACAGGCATGGCGAAGCCCGGACCATCCACGATGGTCCGGGCTCTTCGGGCTGGGCTCAGCGAGGCTCGGCGAAGTGCTGGCGCTCGCGGTGTTCCGACTGCTTGCCGGGGTTGAAGGCCGTGACCGGGCGGTGATAACCCATTACACGGGTCCAGACCTCACAGCGTTGGCGCTGGGCTTGCGGGTGTTTCACGTTGGCATCCATGGGATGGCTCCTTGGGTGGGAATGGTAGGGATCAACCGCCACAGGCGCCGCAGCAGGTGTGCTTGAGCAGCAGCGCTTCGTCGCACCTGGGGCAGAACTCGTGCTCGCCGGCCAGGTAGCCGTGTACCGGGCAGATGGAGAAGGTCGGCGTGACGGTCAGGTACGGCAGGCTGAACCGCGAGAGCGCGGTGCGGACCAGCTGCTTGCAGGCCTGCGCCGAGGAAATCCGCTCGGCCATGTACAGGTGCAGCACGGTGCCGCCGGTGTATTTGCATTGCAGCGCGTCTTGCAGCGCGAGGGCTTCGAACGGGTCGTCGGTGAAGCCGACCGGCAACTGTGAGGAGTTGGTGTAGTAAGGCGCCTCGGGTGTGCCGGCCTGGAGAATGCCGGGGCAGCGCTTGAGGTCTTCCTTGGCGAAGCGGTAGGTGGTGCCTTCGGCCGGCGTGGCCTCCAGGTTGTAGAGGTGGCCGCTGCGTTCCTGGAACGTCACCAGGCGACTGCGCACGTGGTCGAGCACCTGCAGGGCCAGTTCCAACCCATCCTGGGTGTGCATGCCGTCGCGATCGTTGCTGAAGTTGCGCAGCATTTCGTGCAGGCCGTTCACGCCGATGGTGGAGAAGTGGTTGCGCAGCGTGCCCAGGTAGCGCCGGGTGTAGGGGTACAGCCCGGCGTCCATGTGGTGCTGGATCACCTTGCGCTTCACTTCCAGGCTCTCGTAGGCCAGGTCCAGCAGTTCATCCAGGCGCTGCAGCAGGCCGGGCAGGTCCTGCCGATGGCGATACCCCAGGCGTGCGCAATTGAGGGTCACCACGCCGAGGGAGCCGGTCTGCTCCGCCGAGCCGAACAGGCCGTTGCCGCGCTTGAGCAGCTCGCGTACGTCCAGTTGCAGGCGGCAGCACATTGAGCGCACCTGGTTGGGCTGCATGTCCGAGTTGAGGAAGTTCTGGAAGTACGGCAGGCCATAGCGGGCGGTCATGTCGAACAGCCGCGTTGCGTTGTCGCTGTCCCAGGGGAAGTCGTGGGTGATGTTGTAGGTCGGGATCGGGAAGGTGAACACCCGGCCCTTGGCGTCGCCGGCCATCATCACCTCGATGTAGGCCCGGTTGATCAGGTCCATCTCGGCCTGTAGGTCGCCGTAGCAGAATGGCATCTCCTGGCCGGCGATCACCGGCACCTGCTCGCGCAGGTCCTCGGGGCAGACCCAGTCGAAGGTCAGGTTGGTGAAGGGCGTCTGGGTGCCCCAGCGCGACGGCACGTTGAGGTTGTAGATGAACTCCTGCAGCGCCTGGCGCACCTGGGCGTAGTCCAGGTTGTCCTGGCGCACATAGGGCGCCAGGTAGGTGTCGAAGGAGCTGAAGGCCTGCGCACCGGCCCATTCGTTCTGCAGGGTGCCGAGGAAGTTGACCATCTGCCCCAGGGCACTGGAGAGGTGCCTGGGCGGCCCGGCCTCCACCCGTCCGGGGACGCCGTTGAGCCCCTCGTTCAGCAGGCTGCGCAGCGACCAGCCGGCGCAGTAGCCGGCGAGCATGTCGAGGTCATGGATATGCAGGTCGGCCTCGCGGTGGGCCCGGCCGATCTCCGGCCCGTACACCTCGTCCAGCCAGTAGTTGGCAGTGACCTTGCCCGACACGTTGAGGATCAGCCCGCCCAGGGAATAGCCCTGGTTGGCGTTGGCCTGCACCCGCCAGTCCTCGCGGGACAGGTATTCGTTCATCGAGGCGGCCACGTCGATCAGTTGCTTGCGGTCGCGCCGCAGGCGGCCATGGCGCTCGCGGTAGACGATGTAGGCGCGGGCCGTCTCGTAGTAGCCCGCCTCCATCAGCACCCGCTCGACCCGGTCCTGTACCTGCTCCACGTCCAGCGTGCGGTACTCCAGCAGGCGAGCCAGCACCGCCTCGGTCAGCGCTCGCGCCTCCGAGACGCCGAACTGGCCACTGGCTTCGCCGGCGGCGGCAATGGCGCGCTCGATCTTGGATGCGTCGAACGGTACTTCGCTGCCGTCGCGCTTGAGCAGGATCAGCGGCCGGTACGGCCACTTTTCGAGATACATTGCGAACCCCCTGAACACATCATCTAGTTGCTTTATAGGATTGAGAACACAAGATGCTGTGCAATCTACCTGCGAAGGGTCTTTGCAAATTGACCGTGGTCAAGTTTTGCCGGAGCAGGTTTAGGGGGGCGTACAACCGTGATCGGCTTCCCGGCGAGGGCGCCCTGCCCCGTCCCAACGCCTGTACCGGATGCTCACGCTGTACGTGCAGGGCCCGCCGTACCGCTCGGATGAGCACGGCAATCGCTGGGCAGAGGGAGGTCGACGGGCCCTTTCGTGGGCAGTCGTGACAGCCGTGGGTGCGGCCGGGATAAAAAAGCCACGGCTCCCGGACCAGACCCGGCCGGGAGGCGTGGCGAAGCCCAGCAAGGGGCCAGAGGGAACGGTCAGCCGCCGGTGGCGTTCATGAAGCGCAGGACCTGCACGTCACCGGTGTCGAATTCATGGCGCAAAGGCTTGCGCAGCAAGGTCTGGCGGATGGCCGCCAGTACCGGTTCGTCGTCACAGGGGTGGCGCCGCAACAGGCCGCGCAGATCGATCGAATGTTCGTGTCCCAGGCAAAGCAGCAGGCGCCCTTCCACTGTAACGCGGACCCGGTTGCAGGTGGCGCAGAAGTTGTGGCTGTGGGGCGAGATGAAGCCGATGCGGCTGTCGGGGTAGCCCTGCAAGCGTACATAGCGGGCCGGCCCGCCGCTCTGTTCAGCGCTGTCGATCAGGCTGTAGTGCTCGGCGATGCGCGTGCGGATCCAGTCACTGGAGCAGTAGCTCTCGCCACGATCACGGCCCACCTGCCCCAGGGGCATTTCCTCGATGAAGCTGATGTCCAGGCCCCGGTCCAGGACGAAACGCACCAGGTCCAGCACTTCGTCGGCGTTGCGTCCCTGCATCACCACGGCATTCAGCTTGAGGTTGGTGAACCCGGCCGCCTGTGCCGCTTCGATGCCGGCCAGCACCTGGCTCAGCTCCCCCGTGCGGGTGATGGCGCGGAAACGCTCGGGGCGCAGGCTGTCGAGGCTGATGTTGAGGCGCCTGACGCCGGCATCGGCCAGGGGCCTGGCCAGCCTGTGCAGTTGCGAGCCGTTGGTGGTCATCACCAGCTCACGCAATCCGGGCAGCGCGGCGAGGCGCTGGCAGAGGCCCACCACTCCCGGACGTACCAGCGGCTCGCCGCCGGTGAGGCGGATCTTGCGGGTGCCCTGGGCCACGAAAAGCCGCGCGGTGCGCTCCAGTTCCTCCAGCGTCAGCACCTGCTGGCGCGGGAGAAAGGTCATGTCCTCGGCCATGCAGTAGACGCAGCGGAAATCGCAGCGGTCGGTGACCGACAGGCGAAGGTAGTCGATGCTGCGGCCGAAGCCGTCCTGCAACAGGCTGCTCATGGTTCTCCCCAGGCCCTTGGGCCGGTTTACTGCAACAGGGGGCTGTCGGCGCCGTCGAGGACGATGCCCTGGATGTCCGCCTCGCCCACCAGGTTCTTCAGGTACTGCGCCACGGCAACTTGCCAGACGCGCTGGTCCAGCTCGGCACCGATGGCGGCCTCAACCGCTTCGAAGGGCAGCAACTGCCCCTCGATGCGCTGCTCCACCCACACCACGTGAAAGCCGTAGCGGCTCTCCAGGGGTTGTCCGGCGAGGCCTTCCGGCAGGCGGAACAGCTGCCGTTCGAACTCGGGCACCGTTTGCCCCTGGCTGATCTGTCCCAGGGCGCCGCCCTGTGCCTTCGACGGGCAGGCCGAGTGCGCCTGGGCGATTTCGTCGAAGCGACCGGGCCGCTCCCGCAGTTCGTCGATGAGCGACTGGGCCTGCTCGCGCAGGCGGCTGCGCTCTTGCGCGTCATCTGCCGGACAGGCCAGCAGGATGTGCCGCACTGCCAGCAGCGGCGCGCTGGCATAGCGCTGGCGGTTGCGCTCGAAATAGTCGCGGCGGGTGGTCGCGTCAGCCAGCGGCAGGGTCACTTCGCGCTCGATCAGTGCTTGGGTGGCTGCCTCTTCCTCGCTCTCGCCAGCAGCCGGCCGCACCTGGATCTGCAGCGCCTGGATGCGCTGCTGCAGCAGCTCGCGGATCACCAGGGCCTGGCTGGCCAGGAAGATCGCCTCCTGCCGCGTGGCCGCCGGGTGGTACTGCAGTTCCTGGGCGATGGCCTCGGGGGCGATGGCCAGGCCATTGACCTTGATCCGCGGCCATTCCTGCTCGCTGCTGGCGATCAACTCGGGGGCCGGCTCGTCTTCGCCGTCCTCCTCGCTGCTGGCCTGCTCGTCCGGCTGGGGCGGCGGCTCGTAGGCCTGCACGCCGGCCTTGTCCACGTCTGCCACTGCCGGGCTGACACCACCGGCGCAACCGCCGCCGCCATTACCGTTACCGCCACATCCACATCCCATCGCACACCTCCACATCATTCAGGGGGTGGGCAAGCGCCTGCGGCCTTGCCCACGGGTTTTCTCCGGGCCGGCCCTTCAGGCCTTCTGCCGGACGATCTGGTAGCGCCGCCCCAGGTACCAGACCGGTGCGCTGACGATGTGCACCAGACGGCTGAAGGGGAACAGCACGAACAGGGTCAGGCCGAGGAACACGTGCAGCTTGTAAACCACGCCCACCGGCGCGATGGCAGCGGCGGCCTGCTGGGGTTGCAGGGTCACGGTGTATTGCGCCCAGTCGGCCAACATGACCATCACCGAGCCGTCCATGTGGTGCGTGGAGGCGTAGATGGTGCTCAGGCCCAGCAGCAACTGCACCAGCAGCACAACCAGCACGAGGATGTCGGAGCCGCTGGAGCTGGCCCGCACCCGCGCATCGCTCAGGCGGCGTTTGAGCAGCATCAGCAGGCCGATCAGGCACAACCCGCCGAAGAAGCCGCCCGATACCATCGCCAGCAGCTGCTTGTGCTCGGTGCTGATGAGATGGTGGTAGACCGAGGCCGGGGTCAGCAGGCCGACGAAGTGGCCGGCCAGGACGAACAGCACGCCGATGTGGAACAGGTTGCTGGCGATCCGCATGTAGCGGTGTTCGGCCGGCGTCCGGTTGAAGATCTGGCTGGAGCCAGCCTTCCAGCTGTACTGCGACAGGTCGAAGCGGGCCCAACTGCCGATCAGGCAGATCGCCAGGGCGATGTAGGGGTAAACGCCGAAGGCGAGGAAGTTCAGGTTAGCCATTGCGCACCTCCTGGGCCGGCACGGTGGCCGCCCCGTCCTGCTTGAAATCGATCCAGTGCAGTGGCACCGGCACTTCTTCGCGGGCCTTGCCCGGCCGCGTGGCCTGGCTCGGGCAACGTTCCTGCTGCTCGGCCTTGAGGAAGTCCACGGCCTCCTCTTCCCACAGCTTGTCCAGCGCCTCCAGGCTGTCGTCGCGCGGCTCGCTTGCCACCTGCTCGCGGATCTCGGCCACCGCCGAGGCTGGTTGCTCGCCGGCGATCTGCAGCAAGGCGCGGAAACAGGCTGCGTAGGGGCTCATCCGCTCCTCCAGGCGCGCCGCCAGCAGGGCCAGCAGGTGCGCCACGTCGGCCAGCCCTTCGCGTGCCTCCAGGTCGTCGCGGCTGGCCAGGTACTCCAGGTAGAGCGGGATGTAGTCGGGCAGCTCGCGAACGCCGATGGCAAAGCCGGCCGCCTCGTACTGGGCCATCAGGTCGACCATGGCCTGGCCGCGGTCGCGGGATTCGCCATGGACGTGTTCGAACAGCAGCAGGGACAGGGCCCGGCCCCGGTCGAACAGCTCGGTGTAGCGCTCCTGGACGTCCATCAGGTCGTCCCGGACGAGTTCGTCGAGCAGTCGCAGCAGCGAGCCGCGCTGGTCCGGGCTGATCTCCCGGGCGCCACTGATGGCGGCGTCCAGTTCGGCATGGGCGCCACACAGCGCCTCGTCCGGGTAGTCCAGCAACAGGGAAATCACCTTGAGAATCTTCATGCTCAGTCCTCCCACAGCTGGACGGTCTTGAGGACGTCGCGCCGGTTGGCCTTCTTGGCACCGAACATGTTCAGGTCCGAGGCGCCGCTGCAGCCGCTGCCGAAGCTGAAGCCACAGCCGGAACGCTCGGCGAAGGCGTCGCTCATGGCCTCTTCGCGGTGGGCCGAGGGGATCACGTAGCGGTCTTCGTAGTTGGCGATGGCGAGGTAGCGGTACATGTCCTCGCACTGCGCCACGCTCAGCCCGACCGATTCCAGCACCTTGAGGTCCTGCACGCCGTCCACTTGTTCGGCACGCTTGTAGGCACGCATCGCCAGCAGGCGCTTGAGCGCCAACTTGACGGGCTGCTCGTCACCGGCGGTGAGCAGGTTGGCCAGGTAGCGCACCGGGATGCGCAGGCTGTCCACGTCCGGCAGCACACCGTCCATGCTCACGCTGCCCTTGGCGGCGGCGTTCTGGATCGGCGACAGCGGCGGCACGTACCAGACCATCGGCAGCGTGCGGTACTCCGGGTGCAGCGGCAGGGCCAGTTGCCAGTCAACTGCCAGCTTGTACACCGGCGACTTCTGCGCGGCTTCGATGACCGACAGGGGCACGCCGTCCTTCAGGGCCTGCTCGATGACCGTGGGGTCGTTCGGGTCGAGGAAGATTTCCAGCTGCCTCTGGTACAGGTCCTGCTCGCTCGGCGTGCTGGCCACCTCGTGGATGCGGTCGGCGTCGTACAGCAGCACGCCCAGATAGCGGATGCGCCCAACGCAGGTTTCCGAGCACACGGTGGGCATGCCGGCTTCGATGCGCGGGTAGCAGAAGATGCACTTCTCGGATTTCCCGCTCTTCCAGTTGAAGTAGATCTTCTTGTACGGGCAGCCGCTGATGCACATGCGCCAGCCCCGGCACTTCTCCTGGTCAATGAGGACGATGCCGTCCTCTTCGCGCTTGTAGATCGCCCCGCTCGGGCAGGAGGCCGCGCACGCCGGGTTGAGGCAGTGCTCGCACAGGCGCGGCAGGTACATCATGAAGGTGTTCTCGTACTCGCCATAGATGTCTGCCTGGACCTTGTCGAAGTTCTTGTCCTTGCGCCGTTTGGCGAACTCGGTGCCGAGGATTTCCTCCCAGTTGGGCCCCCACTCGATCTTCTCCATGCGCTGGCCGGAGATCACCGAGCGAGGCCGGGCCACCGGCTGGTGGTTACCCAGCGGCGCGGTGTGCAGGTGCTGGTAGTCGAAGTCGAACGGCTCGTAGTAGTCGTCGATGGAGGGCAGGTCCGGGTTGGAGAAGATGTTGGCCAGGACCCTGAACTTGCCGCCAATGCGCGGGTTGATCGAACCATCGCGGTTGCGGACCCAGCCGCCCTTCCACTTCTCCTGGTTCTCCCACTCCTTGGGGTAGCCGATGCCGGGCTTGGTCTCAACGTTGTTGAACCAGGCGTACTCCATGCCTTCGCGGCTGGTCCAGACGTTCTTGCAGGTGATCGAGCAGGTGTGGCAGCCGATGCATTTGTCCAGGTTCAGGACCATGCCGACTTGCGAACGGATCTTCATGGCTTAACTCCTCACTCAATCTCGGTCGGCAGCGGTTGTGGCAGGGCATCGCCGTTGGGGCCGTCCAGCCAGTCCACCTTGTTCATTTTTCTCACCACCACGAACTCGTCGCGGTTGCAGCCGACGGTGCCGTAGTAGTTGAAGCCATAGGCCAGCTGGGCATAGCCACCGATCATGTGGGTGGGCTTGAGCACCACGCGGGTCACGGAGTTGTGGTGGCCGCCGCGGGTCTGGGTGCTCTCGGCGCCGGGCACGTTCACGATGCGTTCCTGGGCGTGGTACATCATCACCATGCCTTCCTTGACCCGCTGGCTGACCACCGCACGGGCGGTCAGTGCGCCGTTGGCGTTGAAGCACTCGATCCAGTCGTTGTCCTCGATGCCGACCTTCTTCGCGTCGATCTCGCTCATCCACACGATCGGGCCGCCCCGGCTCAGGGTCAGCATGATCAGGTTGTCGCTGTAGGTGCTGTGGATGCCCCACTTCTGGTGCGGGGTGATCCAGTTCAGGCAGATCTCCGGGTTGCCGTTGGGCATCTTCCCGTTCACATAGCCCGTGGAGCGGGTGTTGATCGGCGGCCGGTAGCTCTGCAGCCCTTCGCCGAAGGCCAGCATCCAGGGGTGGTCCTGGTAGAACTGCTGGCGGCCGGTCAGGGTGCGCCACGGGATCAGTTCGTGGACGTTGGTGTAGCCGGCGTTGTAGGAGACGTGTTCGTCCTCGAGGCCGGACCAGGTCGGGCTGGAGATGATCTTGCGCGGCTGGGCCTGGATGTCACGGAAGCGGATGGCCTCGTGTTCCTTGGATTTGGCCAGGTGGGTATGGTCGCGGCCGGTGAACTCCGACAGCGCCGCCCAGGCCTTGACCGCCACATGGCCGTTGGTTTCCGGCGCCAGGGAGAGGATCACCTCGGCAGCGTCGATGGCGGTGTCGATCCGGGGGCGACCCTGGCTGACGCCTTCTTCGCGGACCTTGTAGTTGAGCTTGCCGAGGAACTCGACTTCCTGCTCGGTGTTCCAGGTGATTCCCTTGCCGCCGTTGCCCAGCTTGTCCAGCAGCGGGCCAAGGGAGCTGAACTTCTTGTAGAGGCTGGGGTAGTCACGCTCCACCACGGTGAAGTTCGGGCAGTTCTTGCCGGGCTGCGGGGCCTGGCCTGCAGTTTTCCAGTCGCTGCCGCCAAAGGGCTGCGCCAGTTCGCCGGGGGTGTCGTGGAGCAGCGGGACGCTGACCAGGTCCTGTTCCACACCCAGGTGCTTGACCGCCATCTCGGAGAACGCCTTGGCGATGCCCTTGTAGATCTCCCAGTCGGAGCGGGCCTCCCAGGCGGGGTCGATGGCAGCCGACAGCGGGTGGATGAAGGGGTGCATGTCCGAGGTGTTCATGTCGTCCTTCTCGTACCAGGTCGCGGTCGGCAGGACGATGTCGGAATACACGCAGGTGGAGGACATGCGGAAGTCGAGCGTGGTGACCAGGTCGAGCTTGCCGATGGCGCCCTCTTCCACCCACTCGGCCTCGGTCGGCTTGAAGCCGCCGCGCTTGCCCAGGTCCTCGTTCATCACGCCGTTACGGGTCCCGAGCAGGTACTTGAGCATGTACTCGTGCCCCTTGCCGGAGCTGCCCAGCAGGTTGGAGCGCCAGATGAACAGGTTGCGTGGGAAGTTCACCGGGTTGTCGGGCTGTTCGCAGGCGAAGCGCAGCGAGCCGTTGTGCAGCGACTGCACCACGTAGTCCTTGACGTCCATGCCGGCGGCGACGGCATCGCGGGTGATCTGCAGAGGGTTGCGGTTCAGCTGCGGGGCGCTGGGGAGCCAGCCGGCGCGCTCGGCGCGGATGTTGTAGTCGAGCATGTGCTCGGGGTAGCTGGCCTTGTCGGCCAGGGGCGAGAGCACCTCGTGGATGCTCATCTTCTCGTGGCGCCACTGGGAGCTGTGGTTGTAGAAGAAGCTGGTGCCGTTCATCTGCCGGGGCGGACGGTGCCAGTCCAGGCCAAACGCCAGGGGCAACCAGCCGCACTGGGGACGCAGCTTCTCCTGCCCGACGTAGTGGGCCCAGCCACCTCCGGTCTGGCCTACGCAGCCGCACAACATGAGCATGTTGATCAGGCCGCGGTAGTTCATGTCCATGTGGTACCAGTGGTTCATCGCCGCGCCGACGATGATCATGGAACGCCCCTTGGTCTTGTCGGCGTTGTCGGCGAACTCGCGGGCGATCTGGATGGCCTTCTCGCGGCTGACGCCGGTGATTTTCTCCTGCCAGGCCGGGGTGCCCGGCACGCGGTCGTCGTCATAGTTGCTGGCGACGTTGGCACCACCCAGGCCACGGTCGATGCCCAGGTTGGCAGCCATCAGGTCGAACACGCTGGCCACGCGGGCCTGGCGGCCGTCGGCCAGGGTCAAGGTGCGCACCGGAACGCGGCGCGGCTGGATTTCGTCACCTTCTGCATGGGCAAAGTGCTCGTGGCTCAGGCCGCCGAAATACGGGAAGGCCACCTCGGCTGCTTCGCCGCTGTCGATCAGGCTGAGCGTGAGGTCGACGTCACGCCCGGCCCCGCCTTCGCGGGCTTCGATGTTCCACTTGCCCTTCTCGCCCCAGCGGTAGCCGATGGAGCCTTGTGGAGAGACCAGTTCGCCCGAGGCGTCGACGGCGATGGTCTTCCATTCGGGGTTGTTGGCCTGGCCCAGGTCGTCGGTCAGGTCGCTGGCCCGCAGGAAGCGGTCGGCCTGGTAGCGGCCATCCTTCTCTTGCAGCAACACAAGCATCGGCAGGTCGGTGTAGCGCTTGGCGTAGTCGGTGAAGTAGGCACTGGGCTTCTCCAGGTGGAACTCTTTGAATATGACGTGGGTGAAGGCCTGGGCCAGCGCCGCGTCGGTGCCCTGCTTGGGGTTGAGCCAGAGGTCGGTGAGCTTGGCCACCTCGGCGTAGTCCGGGGTGATGGCCACGGTCTTGGTGCCCTTGTAGCGGACCTCGGTGAAGAAGTGCGCGTCGGGCGTGCGGGTCTGCGGGACGTTGGAGCCCCAGGCGATGATGTAGTTGGAGTTGTACCAGTCGGCCGATTCCGGCACGTCGGTCTGCTCGCCCCACACCTGCGGCGAGGACGGCGGCAGGTCGCAGTACCAGTCGTAGAAGCTCAGGCACACACCACCCAGCAGCGACAGGTAACGGGAGCCAGCGGCGTAGCTGACCATCGACATGGCCGGGATCGGTGAGAAGCCGACCACGCGGTCCGGCCCGAACTTCTTCACGGTGTAGACGTTGGCGGCGGCGATGATCTCGTTGACCTCGCTCCAGGTGGAGCGCACGAAACCGCCCATGCCGCGCTTGCTCTTGTAGCTCTCCGCCTTGACCGGATCACTGACGATGCTGGCCCAGGCCTCCACCGGCGCCAGGGTGCGGCGTGCCTCGCGCCACAGCTTGAGCAGCGGCTTGCGCACCTTGGGGTACTTCAGCCGGTTGGCGCTGTAGATGTACCAGCTGTAGCTGGCGCCGCGCGGGCAGCCACGGGGCTCGTGGTTGGGCAGGTCGTCACGGGTACGCGGGTAATCGGTCTGCTGGGTTTCCCAGGTGATCAGACCGTTCTTGACGTAGATCTTCCAGGAGCAGGAACCGGTGCAGTTCACCCCGTGGGTGGAACGCACGATCTTGTCGTACTGCCAGCGTGAACGGTAGACGTTCTCCCAGTCGCGCGACTCCTTGCGGGTCTCGCCATGACCGTCGGCGAACTCCCCCTGCTTGCGATTGAAGAAACGCAGCTGGTCGAGTATGTGGCTCATTTTCTCTTCCTCTCAGGCTGAGTGCGGACGGCTCCGCACTCGTCGTTGTTCTCGGGGTGTGCGGGCTAGCAGGGGGTTTCCGCCCCTTTGCGCGAGTACCACCACCAGGTGACCAGGATGCAGCTGACGTAGTAGGCGACGAACAGGTACAGAGCGACCTCGGGCCCGCCGGTGAGGGCGATGGAGGTGCCAAAGGACTTGGGAATGAAGAAAGCGCCGAAGGCACCGATGGCCGAGCTGAAACCGAGCACCGCTGCGGATTCCTTGCCGGCGGCCTTGAGTGCCTGCTCGCGCTGCTCGGCACCCTGGCCGGTGCTCAGCCGCTCGTGGAGGGTGCGGAAGATCACCGGGATCATGCGGAAGGTGGAGCCGTTGCCGATGCCGGTGGTGACGAACAGCAGCATGAACATCGCCAGGAAGCCGTAGAAGTTCCCGCCCTGCCCGTTCTGCGGCAGGAAGGCGATGACCCCGAACACTGCGGCGATCATCACCACGAAGTTCACCAGGGTGACCCGTGCGCCGCCGAGCTTGTCCGCCACCCAGCCGCCCAGTGGGCGTACCAGGGCACCGACCAGCGGGCCGAGGAAGGCGAATTTGAGGGCCATCACGTCCGGGAACGAGGTCTTGATCAGCAGCGGGAAGGCGGCAGCGAAACCGATGAAGGAACCGAAGGTGGCCAGGTACAGCCAGCACATCAGCCAGTTGTGCTTGCGGGTGAAGATCACCGCCTGCTCAGCAAAGGAGGCACGGGCCGAGGCCAGGTCGTTCATGCCGAACCAGGCCGCCAGGGTCACCAGGGCGATCAGCGGCACCCAGACCAGCCCGGCGTTCTGCAGCCACAGCTTGCTGCCATCAGCCAGTTCCTGGGGCGCGCCTCCGACGGCACCGAAGAGGCCAAAGCCGATCACCAGCGGTACCAGGAACTGCATGGCCGACACGCCAAGGTTGCCGAGGCCGGCGTTCAACCCGAGCGCTGTGCCCTGCTGGGCCTTGGGATAGAAGAAGCTGATGTTGGACATGGACGAGGCGAAGTTGCCGCCACCGAAGCCGCACAGCAGCGCGATCAGCACGAACACGCTGTAGGGCGTGGTCGGGTCCTGCACCGCCAAGCCCATCCAGATCGAGGGGATCAGCAGCGATGCGGTGCTCAGTGCGGTCCAGCGACGCCCGCCGAACACCGGCACCATGAAGGAATAGAAGATGCGGAAGGTCGCACCGGACAGTCCCGGCAGCGCCGCCAGCCAGAACAGCTCGTCGGTGCTGAAGGTGAAGCCGATGGCGTTCAGGCGCACGATCACCGTGCTCCACACCATCCACACGGCGAAGGCCAGGAACAGTGCGGGAATCGAGATCCACAGGTTGCGGGTGGCAATGGTCTTGCCGGTGGCTCCCCAGAAGTGCGGGTCCTCGGGGCGCCAGTCCTCGATGACCGGCCCTTGCCGGGGCGGCTGTCCCATGGTCGGGTTCTTGGTTGCGGACATGCTCGGTCTCCTAGCAGCGTCAGGGTGCGGAATTCATGGGGCCGGTGGACCCGGAGCCCATGACCGGGGTTTTGCGAACTTCGCTGAGGTACATCCAGATCAGGGAGACCCAGACCACGCCGTACATCAGCATGAAGCAGGAGCTGCGCACGCCGGTGAGGTCCACCAGGGCGCCGAAGAGGATCGGCAGGACGAAGCCGCCCAGGCCGCCGGCGAGACCGACGATGCCGGACACGGCGCCCATGCGATCGGGGAATTCGTTGGAGATGTACTTGAATACCGAAGCCTTGCCGAAGGCCCAGGCGATGCCCATCACGAACATCAGCGTGGTGAACACCCAGACGTTGAGGCCGATGTGGAAGGCGCGCGGTCCGTCGACGGTGTGCACGGTGAAGTCGGTCTGCGGGTAGGACAGGATGAACAGGCACACCCAACTCACCCACATCACCCACCAGGTCACGCTGTGAGCGCCCCAGCGGTCCGACATCCAGCCACCGATGGCCCGCAATACACCGCCCGGCAGGGAGAAGCAGGCGGCCAGCAGCGCGGCACTCTGCAGGGTGAAGCCGTACTCCTGTACGTAGTACTTGGTCATCCACAGGGCCAGTGCCACGTAGCCGCCGAAGACGATCGAGTAGTACTGGCAGTAGCGCCACACGCGCGGGTCCTTCAGGGTGGCGAGCTGTTCAGCCAGGGATACGCTCGCGGCCACGCGGTGCGACTTGTCCTCGTAGGTAAGGAACCAGAACGCCAGCGCGGTGAGGAACATCACCAGGGAATACACCTTGGGCACCATCTGCCAACTAGCGGCAGCGATGATCGCCGGGGCGACGAACTTGGTCAGTGCCGAACCGGCGTTGCCCGCGCCGAAGATGCCCATTGCCAGGCCTTGGCTGGTCTTGTCGAACCACTTGGCGACATAGGCGATGCCGACCGAGAACGAACCGCCGGCCAGGCCGACGAACAGCCCGAGGGTGAGGAACTGCCAGTACTGGGTGGCTTCGCCGACCAGGTAGATCGGCACCACGCAGACCAACATCAGTACGAAGAACACGATGCGGCCGCCGAAACGGTCGGTGAGCATGCCCAGCGGCAAGCGGACCAGTGAACCCGTCAGCACCGGGGTCGACGCCAGCAGGCCGAACTGGGTCTCGTTGAGCTGCAGCAGTTCCTTGATCGGGACCCCGAGCACCGCGAACATCATCCACACCATGAAGCAGATGGTGAACGCTGTGGTACTCAGCCCCAGGACCAGTCCTCGCTGTACTTTCCGGCTTGCCATGAGCGCTCTCCGAAGCGGTTTCATGGCTGCAGGCTATTGTCCGGGGGCTGTTTTCCCTTGACCTGAATCAAGGAGCCCAGAGGGGGTGTGGCCCTACCATTTGCCGGACTACCACCAAAGTGATAGTGCCTGAAAATGGCAACAAACCCTTAGGAATCAAGGGTTTGAATGAATACGAAGGCCTTCCCGAACGGACCGGGAAACGGCCTGAACTCTTTGGAGGTAGGGCCATGCTGGACTGGTTCAAGGGCTCGTTGCCGGCCCGTGCCGGGCTGGCGGTGATCTTCATCGCGACACTGGCTTTCTGCAGCGCCTTCAGCGCCGTGCTCATCGCCATGGCCAGCGAGGACGATGCCGCTGCCATCAATACCGCCGGCTCCTTGCGCATGGCTACCTACCGCCTGAACTGGCGCCTGGAAACCTCAGCCAATTCCTCCATCATCGCGGACCTGCGCGACGACCTTCAGCGCCGCTTGGACAGCCAGCCACTCCGGCACATGATCGGCGACGACCCCTCCGACCCGGTTGCCCAGGTTTTCGCCCACATCCGGCAGCAGTGGCAGGAACAGTTGCTCCCGGCTTTGCAACGTGGCGACAAGCTCGCGTTCCAGGCCCAATCCGAAATCTTCGTCGGCCAGCTCGAAGACTTCGTCCTGCAGTTGCAGAAACAGAGCGAGAAGCGCCAGAGCTGGCAGCAGAGCATCCAGGGCGCTGCCCTTCTGTTAACCGTGGTGATTCTGCTGGTGGGCATGTTCGAGCTGCAGAACGGTGTGATCACCCCGCTGCAGGAGCTTGTCGGTGCTACTGAGCGGTTCCGTGCCGGCGATCTCAATGCACGCATCGAGTACCGCTCCAGTGACGAACTGGGGCAGATGGCCGACAGTTTCAACGCCATGGCAGACGCCATCGAGGAGTCTCACCGCACCCTGGAATCCCGGGTGGCGGAGAAGACCCAGAACCTGGCCCAGAGCAACGCTGCCCTTGAACTGCTGTACCTGAGCAGCCGCAGCATCGCCAGCATTCCAGCCAATGCCGAGCAGTTGGACGAACTGATCGACAGCTTCCAGCAACGCCTGCCCGGTCTGCGTCTGACCCTGTGCCTGAAGGGGGACACCCAGGCTCCGGTGGAGAACCTGATCGCCCTGCACGGCAATGAATCACGGGAAATCTGTGCCCGAACCGACTGCGACAGTTGCCAGCGACATACCCGCCCCAACGGGGTGGATTTCGTCATCAGTTCCCAGGGCAACAGCCTGGGCGAGCTACGGGCCCACTACCAGGACGGTCACGTGCCCCGGCAATGGGAACAGGAGCTGATCCAGGCGCTGGCCAACCTGATCGGCACCTCGCTTTCGCTAGAGCGCCAGCGCGAGCAAGACAACCGCCTGCTGCTGCTCGACGAACGCACCACCATTGCCCGCGAGCTGCACGACTCTCTGGCCCAGGCCCTGTCCTACATGAAGCTGCAGGTGAGTCGCCTGCAAACGCTGATTCGCCGCGGCGAGAACAGCGAGCTGTTGCTGGAAGTCAGCGATGAGTTGCGCGAAGGCCTGAACAACGCCTACCGCCAGCTGCGCGAGCTGCTCACCACCTTCCGTTTACAGATCCAGGATGGCGGCCTTGAACAGGCCCTGGACGACACTGCCCGCGAGTTCGCCGAGCGTGGCAACCTGCGCGTGCTGCTGCGCAGCGAGCCGTTGGCCTTCACCCTCTCGGCCACCGAACAGATCCACCTGCTGCAGATCGTCCGCGAGGCGCTCTCCAACTGTGCACGCCACGCCCGGGCCAGCCAGGCCTGGGTCCAGTTGCACCAATTCGGCGAGGAGGTCGAGCTGCTGGTCGAGGACGATGGCATCGGCATCGACCCCAGCTTCGATACCCGTCATCACCACGGCCTGAACATCATGCAGGAGCGTGCACGCAGTCTGGGCGGCCTTCTCACGCTGTCCCATCGGGAGCCCCACGGGACTCGTGTGCACCTGCGGTTCTGTCCGGATTTCCTGGGGCGCCCGACCCCTGAGGCTTATGCATGAACACCACCCTCCCCCACACCCTGCTGTTGGTCGACGACCACCCGATGATGCGACGAGGCCTGCGCCAGCTCATCGAGCTGGAAGGCGATCTGACGGTCGTGGGCGAAGCCAATAACGGGCTGGAGGCCTGCGAGCTGGTGAAGCGCCTGGCCCCCGACCTGGTGGTGCTGGACAACAACATGCCCCAGCTCAACGGCGTGGAGACCCTCAAGCGCCTACGCGAGCAAAGCTTCACCGGCAAGGTGCTGCTGTTCACCGTGTCCGATGCCGAGCACGACGTGCGCGACGCCATGCGCTTCGGGGCCGACGGTTACCTGCTCAAGGACATGGAACCCGAACAGTTGATTGCGCGCCTGCGCGAGGTACTGCGCGGCACGCTGGTGATCAGCCCTTCGCTGACCACCGTACTCGCCCAGGCCCTGCGGGCACCGCAAAGTGTCAGCTCGCTGGACCTCACTGACCGTGAGCGGCAGGTGTTGAAGATGATCGCCGCCGGGTTGAGCAACAAGATGATTGGCAACAAGCTCGGCATCACCGAAGGCACGGTGAAGGTCCATGTAAAGAACCTGCTGCACAAGCTGGGCCTGCGCTCACGGGTTGAGGCGGCCGTCTGGGCCTTGGAGAACCTCGGCTGAGCCGCGGCCCGGCCGGGCGGTCGGATCAATTGATGCGGAACCGGTCGACCAACTGCTGCTGATGGGCGGCCAGGCGTGCCAGTTCACGGCTGGTGACAGCGGTCTGTTCGGCCGCTGAGCTGACCTGAATGACCAGGTCGTTGATCTCGTTGACGTTGCGGTTGATCTCTTCCGACACCAGGCTCTGCTCCTCGGTGGCGGAGGCGACCTGGATGTTGCGGTCGCTGATGCTGGCGATGCCGTTGGCGATCCGCACCAGCAGCTCCCCGGCTTTCACCACATTGCCCGCCCCGGCCTGAGCCTTGTCCAGGGTGTCCTGCATGGAGCGGCTGGCGCGATCGGAGCCGTTCTGCAGGTTGCTGATCATCTGCTGGATGCTGACGGTGGAGTCTTGCGACTTCTGCGCCAGCTGACGCACCTCATCGGCGACCACGGCAAAGCCACGTCCTTGTTCCCCGGCCCGTGCCGCTTCAATGGCGGCGTTCAGGGCCAGCAGGTTGGTCTGCTCGGCCACGCCCCGGATGACATCGAGCACCGAGGAAATCCCGTCGCTCTCGCGCTTCAGCTCCTGGATGAGCCCAGCGGTCTGCTCCGCCTGGGCCGACAGTGCCTGAACCAGGCGCACGGTATTCTCGATCTCGGCCTTGCCCTGCACGGTGCTGTCGTTGACCTGGCGGGACATCTCCGCCGCTTCGGTGGTGCTGCGCGCGACGTCGCGCACGGTGGCGCTCATCTCGTTGATAGCGGTGGAGACCTGGTCGGTGCCCAGGCGTTGCTGGGCGACGTTCTGGCTGGTCTGCACCGCGACTGCCGATGCTTCTTCGGCCGCAGTGGCGACCTGGGCTGCCGCGCTGCCGATCTCCTGGATCACCTCGCGGATCTGCTGCGCCATGTTGTTGAGGTTGCGGGCGATCTGGCCGAACTCGTCGCCACCCTCGTAGCGCGTGTGGGCGGTCAGGTCACGGGTGGCCAGGGCGACCAGGGTGTCATTGACGTCGCCAACCGCCGACTTGATGTTGCGAATGATCAGGGTCGCGAGCAGCAGCACGGCAGCCAGCACACCCAGCATGGCGCCGAGGGTCAGCCAGAGGTTGCGTGCTGCATCACTGCGGGCCTGGGCGGCCAGGTTGCCGACACTCTGGCTCAATTCAACCTCGATCTGGGTCATCTGGTCGATGCGACTGGTGGAGAGCTTGAACCAGGCCTCAGGCCTGATGCCAAGCGCCTCGCCGAGAGGCTTTTCGAACGCCAGGCGTTGCAGGCGTGACACTTCCTGCGCATCCGGGCTCTGCTGCATGGCCGCGAACTGGGTCTTGAATGCTGCCGGAGCGCGTCGCAGGAAATAATCCATGTAGGCGGAGAACTCACCCAGGTTGCGGCTGAAGCGTGACAGCAGGTCGGCATCGAAGTGGTCCTGTGTGAAGGTCAGACCGAGCAGCACACGTTCGCGCCCGGCACGCTCCTTCATTTCCACGAACTGGTTGAGCACGCCCAGTGAGGCCAGAATCTGCGAATCCGTGACATCTGCTTCCAGGGAGTGGGTGTAACCGATCAGAGTCCGGATCATGTCCGTGTAGCGCCCCCCCGACTCGGTGCTTTTCAGGCCCAGGGCATCAACCTTCGGGCGCAGCGTGCCCAGTTCATCAAGGGCTCGCAGGGCCTCGTCCAGGCCGGTCATCCCCTGTGCTGCCAATTCGCGCAGGCGGCTGACTGCCTCGTCGCTGTCATGGCGGAACTCGATGAGCTTGTCGCCCATGACGGTGCCGCCGCTGCCGAGAAAGACGCCACTGGCGCCACGCTCGCGCTGCAGCGCGGTGACCACGCGGCTGATCGCCTGTGCCTCGACACTGGCCATCACGGTACGGTCCATCTCGTTGAGCGTCTGGTACTTGTCGGAGACATAGACGCTGGCGAAAGCCAGGAAACCGAGCAGGGGGAAAATGAGAATGAGCAGGAGCTTCACGCTCAATGGGGCATTTCTAAGCATCGGTGGTAGGCCTCGTCGTCTTTTGGGTGTCGGCAGGCGAAGTTACGACGATCAGCGCCAACACCGAGGCTGGCGACCGTGCAGGAAGCGGGGGCTCTTGGGTGGCCCTTTGCTAATGCGGTGGTGCTGTGCCTCGGTGTCAAACGCAACCGGCATGGCCGCTGCAACGGTTGATAGGCGACCCGATCACCATACAGCCAAGCAGATTAGACCAAGTTGAACGCCGGGCTTGGCCTCGCCGGCATTTCAAGGCGTCGTGAGCGTTTGGGTCTGCCGAAACCGCCTGCCAATGCTGTTGACTATCCACCTCCAGCCATTTTTCGAACTTGATGCCCATCAAGGCCGGAGTTGGGTGGCAGCCTAAGGTCGCTGCATTCCCAATCCTGGAGATGCACCATGCCCACTCCCCGCCTGCACTGGCTCACCCTGCCATTCCTGGCCATCGCCGCACCGTCCTGGGCAGGCGACATGCCCAGCGACCTGTTCAGCGAAGCCAAGCCCATCCTCGGTGCGCGCCTGCGCTACGAAAACGTTCACCAGGACGGCACCCGGCACGACGCCGAGGCCTTGACCCTGCGCACCCGCGTAGGGGTGCAGAGCGGCTCCTGGCAAGGGTTTTCGGGGCTGGTCGAGGTGGACAACGTCAGCCGCCTCGGCCATGCCGCCTACAACGACACCCGCAACGGGCAGAGCGCCTACCCAGTGATTGCCGACCCCGACGGCAGCGAGGTGAACCAGGCACTGCTGCGCTATGACCACAGCCTTGGCAACGCGGTGATCGGTCGCCAGCGCATCAACCTCGACAACCAACGGTTCATCGGCAGCGTGGCCTGGCGGCAGAACGAACAGACCTACGACGGTGCACTGGCCCAGCTCAAGCCGTTCGACGGGCTGACCCTGACCTACGCCTACCTCGACCAGATCACCACCGTGTTCGGACCAGGCAACGGCCGCTACGACAACGCCACCAACCCGGCCAACATCAGCGGCCACAGCCACCTGTTCAACGCCCAGTACGTGGCCGCACCGCAACTCACCGCCACCGCCTACCGCTACCTGCTGGACCTGGACAATCTCGCCCTTGCACCCAGCGGCCCCCAAGGCACCCTGTCCAGCCAGACCAGCGGCCTGCGCCTGAGCGGGATGGTCGCCGGCTTCAGCTACGCCCTGGAGTACGCCCGCCAGGGTGACTACGGCGACAACCCCCAGGCACTGGACAGCCGCTACTACCTGGCTGAACTCGGCTACACCCTCGATGGCGTGCAGCTCAAGGCCGGCTACGAAGTGTTGGGGGGTGACCACGGGCCGGGTAACCGCGCCTTCCAGACCCCACTGGCGACCAAGCATGCCTTCCAGGGCTGGGCCGACGTGTTTCTCACCACCCCGGCCGATGGTGTGGAAGACCGCTATGCCGGCGCTAGCGTGCCAGTGCTCGGCGGGACCCTGCAGGGTTGGTACCACGCCTTCGATACCGAACAGGGGCATGACCGCTATGGCAACGAGATCGATCTCGCCTACGGCCACCCGATCCCCGGCGTAAAATGGCTGTCGGGGCTGCTCAAGTACGCCCGCTACGTCTCCGAGGACAGCGCCCGCAGCCGCGACATCGACAAGCTCTGGCTGCAACTGGAGTACGCCCTCTAGCCTGCGGCCCTGGGCAAGCCTGCCTCTTTGGAGGTAGCGCCTAGGAGGAATGGGAGTGCTGCGCAGGTCCATCTAACATGCCCGGCATGGAGGTGGACCATGCTTACCGACCGCGCAACCCAGGCGCTTCTGCGCCAGCACCCGCTGTTCGACCGACTGCCGGAAGCCCTGTTCCAGGAGGTCTGTTGCCTGGCCAACCATCGCCGTCTGGAGTCGGGCAACACCCTCTTCCACCAGGGTGACTTGGCGGACCGCTTCTACGTGCTGCTCGACGGGCAGGTCACCCTCACCCGCGTGCTTCCCGAGGGGCAGGAGAAACTGGTGGAGGTCATCGCCCCTGGTCAGAGCTTCGCCGAAGCCCTGCTGTTCAGCGAAGCACGGCACTACCCGGTCACCGCACTGGCGTTCAAGACCAGCAGCCTCATCAGCATCGACGGCGCGCATTACCGTCGGCTCCTGGAAGAGCAGCCCAAGGCCTGCCTGGAGCTGCTTGGCAACCTGAGCGTGCGCCTGCACCAGCGTCTCAACGAAATCGACACCCTGAGCCTGGGCAATGCCAGCCGGCGGGTAGCGCGCTACCTGTGCCAGGAAGAGGAAGCTAGCAGCGGCCATGTGCGCCTCTGTGTCCCAAAGCGCCTGATCGCTTCGCAGTTGGGCATCCAGCCGGAAACCTTCTCACGCATCCTGCACCGCCTGATCGATGCCGGACTGATCGCGGTGGAACGCCGTGTCATCCGTGTCCTCGACCGCCCAAACCTGGCCAACTACCACGAATAGGCACCGCCCCACCCCGCACGAGGAGGTCCCATGCACGATCCGAAGCGGCCCTTGGTCTACTCCTGCTCCGGTTGTTCCAACGTGGCGCAACTGGCCAATACCCTCGCCGTCCGGCTGGACCGCGCCGGGCTCGCGGAGATGTCCTGCATCGCCGGTGTCGGCGGTCGTGTCGCCGCGCTGGTGAGCAAGGCCAACAGCGGGCGACCGATCCTGGCCCTCGACGGCTGCCCGCTGCAATGTGTACGCGGCTGCCTGGACCAGCACGGTGTCAAAGCCAGCCAGCACCTGATCCTCAGCAAGTTCGGGTTGAGGAAGCGCTACGGCGAAGACTTCAGCGACGAAACCGTCGATCAGGTCTACCAGGGTGTCGTTGAGCTGCTCGCCAGCGAGCGCATGCAGAAACGCTACCAGGCGCCCCAAGCCGTAGACGAGGGCTGAACCACAGGCACATGCCGGCAATTGGTCTGCCCGACTGCTCGCGACTGGTCCGCTATCACCCACCACTGCCCCGGTATAAATCCCGGCCTGGGTCCTGGCAGTTGCCGACCCAGGCCTTCAAGACCAGCAAGGATTCATACCCATGACAGCGATGCAGCAGGTGGTAGCCGTTCGCCCCGTGACGGAAGCGGACTTCGA
>Ga0247725_1000360_pt1 | contig 37640 bp, 32 predicted proteins | sample OKSTACKMCFT3sol_FD_183021 | JGI IMG/M metagenome (GOLD analysis project Ga0247725, IMG submission 183021) | Subsurface sediment microbial communities from gas well in Oklahoma, United States - OK STACK MC-FT3-sol | ecosystem: Environmental > Terrestrial > Deep subsurface > Rock core/Sediment...
GCGGCACCCTGGCCAACGACAGCTACAACTCCAGCTACGACAACGCCAAGGAGCGCTCCTGGCAGCTGCGCCACGACTTCAACTTCGCCGCCCTCGGCGCGCCCGGCCTGACCCTGATGAACCGCTACATCCACGGCAGCGACGCCCATGTCGGCGGCGTGACCGATGGCAAGGAATGGGGCCGCGAGAGCGAGCTGGCGTACGTCATCCAGTCGGGCACCTTCAAGAGCCTCTCGGTCAAATGGCGCAACTCCAGCCAGCGCCGCGACTGGGGCAATACCAACAGCTTCGACGAGAACCGCCTGATCGTGAGCTACCCGCTCTCGCTGCTCTGACGCCCCCTCCTCGCTGGACCTCGGGCCTGCCCTGGCGGGCCCTTCTTTCGTGCCCGCCACCTGGCACCGGCACGCCGGAACGCACTGTTCCCCTTGTCCATCCACGACACCGGCTGCCGTTTCGCTTGCCGCCGGGTTGCAAACCGCCAAACCTCCTCAAGAATGAATACCGACCCTCCAGGTATTCAGCCCCCGATGCCCGCGTCCCAGCCCTTTTTCAAACGCCTGAAGCAGCTGTGGCTCGCCCACGACCTGGCCTTGATCGGCCAGCGCCGCGAGCGGCGCATGCGGATGCTGGCCAGCCTGGTGATGCTGGTGATCGGGGTGCTCTGGGGCGCCGTGTTCGCGGTACGCGGCGCCTGGCTGATCGTGGCGATGGACCTGCTGCTGGTGCTCTGCGGGCTCGGCGTGCTGGCCCTGACCCTGCGCAACCGCGCGCGCAGCGCCAACCTCCTGCTGTTCGCCGTGCTGGTGGTGGTCATCAGCATCTCCACCCTGTTGCTGGACGAGCCCAGCCCGGCAGCGCCACGGGCATCCCATCTCTATTTGCTGCCGGTGTCGGTGGCCGCGCTGATGGCCTTCCGCGACGAGCCGATGTGGCTGCGCTACGGCGTGTCGCTGTTCTGCCTGGCGCTGTTCACCGTCATGGCCTCCACCTCCTGGAGCCCCGACCTGGGCTACGGACTGCCGGACGAGCTGCGGGTGATCGGCTCCTGGGTGCAGAGCGTCGCCGCGGCGGTGATGCTGTTCCTGCTGCTGCACATCCTGCAGACCGATGCCGCCGAGCGCTCCGAGCTGGACCGCGACCTGCGCACGGCCCTGCGGGAGCAGCAGTTCGTGCTGCACTACCAGCCGCAGCTGGACATCGAGGGGCGCGTGCTCGGCGCCGAAGTGCTGATCCGCTGGCAGCACCCCCAGCGCGGCCTGCTGGCGCCCGCCGAGTTCATCGACCACGCCGAGAAGACCGGGCTGATCATCCCCATCGGCCAGTGGGTGCTGCACGAGACCTGCGCCCAGCTGGCCGCGTGGAAGGCCATCCCGCTGTTCCGCGAGCTGCACCTGGCGGTGAACATCAGCCAGAACCAGTTCCGCCAGGCCACCTTCGTCAACGACGTGCTGGGGCTGATCCAGCGGTCGGGCATCGAGGCGCGCAACCTGGAACTGGAGCTGACCGAGACCCTGATCGTGCAGGACATGGAGGACCTGTCGCGGAAGATGGCCGCCCTGGTGGAACACGGCGTGCGCTTCTCCCTCGACGACTTCGGCACCGGCTTCTCGTCCCTCAGCCACCTCAAGCGCCTGCCCCTGGACAAGCTGAAGATCGACCGTTCCTTCGTCTGCGACGTGCTCACCGACAGCAGCAGCGAAACCATCGTGCGCACCGTCATCGCCCTGGGCCAGAGCATGGGCATGAGCGTGATCGCCGAGGGCGTGGAGACCCAGGCGCAGCAGCGCTTCCTCGCCGACAGCGGTTGCCTGCAATACCAGGGCTACCTGTTCAGCCGCCCGCTGCCGCTGCAGGCGTTCCAGGCCTTCGTCAGCGAACGCGCCGAGCGGCAGGCCGACGCCGCAGGCTGACCCTCAGCGCTCCGCCTGCATCAGCGCATCGTGCTGCTCCCGGGGCAGTTCGAGGCGTATCGGCAACTCGGCCGCACCGGGCAATTGGCTGATCCGCTCCAGGTCCTGGAGCACCAGGTGCAGCGGGCGGAAGGTGTTGATCAATACGTGGGGGCGCTCCCCCTCCTGATGGGTGCGGATGCGGTACTGCCGCCACTGGTGGATGCGGCTGCCCTCGCGGTTGACCTTGGACTCCATCACCAGGTCCTGCAGGGCCGCGAAGGGGATGCGCACCTCCCGCCCCGGCTCCGACTCGCGTGCAGGCACCAGCTTCAGCAACAGGCCCTCGGCATCGAAATAGGCCTCCTCGCGCGCCGGCGGGTGCAGCCAGCTGCTCACCCCCAGCATGACGAGCGGCCCCACCACGGCACCCAGCAGCCCCAGGACCACCAGCCACTCCTGATCGCTCCAGAAACCCAGCACGAACAGGCCGAGCATGCCCAGGATCACGGCGAGGATGCGCTTACCCAGCGTGCTGTTGACGGGGGCCAGGGGTTGCATGCGTTCGAAGTCGGTGTCGACGAAATGGACGTTGCTCGCGAAGAGACGAATGCGTGGCGTGCTCATGGACCTTCCGTGGTGGCATCGAGGGGCCGCCACTCTACTCGAAGTGGCAGGACGAGGCCGTGCACAGGCCCCACTCCGAACACCCCTCAGTAGGACGGGCCGACTTCCCGCGCCAGGGTGGTGCGCAGCGACTCCAGGGGAAAGCCGGCCTCGGCGATCCGCTTGGGCAGCACGTAGAAGACCCGGGGTGCGATGAACAGCACCAGGAATTCGTCGTTCTCCCGCCAGCCATGGAAGTTGCTCCAATTGACGACCGCCTGGCCGACGGCCGACTGGAAGTGCAGGCCCTCTGGCGCGAAGCCGACCTTCTGCTCCTGCTGCATCAGCGCATAGCGGCGGTACTGCCGGCGAACCAGGACCGACCGCACCACCAGGCGTATCACCAGGGCGGCCAGCACCCCGCCACCGATACCGCCCACCAGGGGATAGGCCGTCGCCTTGTCCCCGATCTTCAGCGAGTACAAGGCCATGGCGACCAGCACGAACAGCCCCGCAAGCAGCAGGTTGCGGTGGCGGGTACGCAGGCGTCCGCCGAGGCGGCTGCTGCGCAGGTAGTCCTGCTCGCTGATGCGATAGGGGGTGAGGGTCGGCTCGCTCATCCGGGGCGTCCTGCGGTGATCGGTCGCGCAGCATAACGGCCGCGCGATCATGCGGCGATGACGCCCCGCACAAAACCTCCGCAGGCCCCGCCACCTGGGCGATGGACCCTCCCATGGGGGCCAGGCGCCAGCATCGCCGATGATCAGGTCGGCGCGTCAGGCGGTTGGCGCCAAGGTACGTTTGGCTCTACCCTGAGCCGCGCCCGGAGCCCTGTCCCACGACATCTGGACGCCTCATTCCGCCAGAACAAGAACGTACGGATGCCCGCAGAAACACCCCAGCAACGGGTCATCGTCGCCGATGACCACCCCGTATTCCGCGAAGGCCTGCGCCGCATCGTGCAGCGCGTCCTGCCCTACGCCGTGATCGAAGAAGCCGGCACCATGGACGAGGTGCTGGCCCTGGCACACCAAGGCCCGCCCCCTGCCCTGTTCATCCTCGACCTGCTGTTCCCCGGCCAGTCCATGGCGGCCATCGGCGAGCTGCGCCAGGCCTTCAAGCGCAGTTCCCTGGCAGTGGTGTCGATGGTGGACAACCAGAAGACCGTCGACGAGGTCATGGCCGCCGGGGCCGATGGCTTCATCGGCAAGGCCGTGGCGCCGGACGAGATGGGCGCGGCCCTGGCGGCGATCCTCGCCGGCGAGTTCGTGGTGCGCTACGACCACAGCCAGGCCGGCCTCGACGGCGGGCTCGACGTCGACCCGCTCTACACCCAGCTCACCCCGCGCCAGCAGGACGTGCTGCGGCTGATCGCCAACGGCCTGTCCAACAAGGAGATCGCCCGGGAGCTGGACATCTCGCCCTTCACCGTGCGCATCCACGTCTCCTCGCTGTTGCGCGTGCTGGGGGTCAGCAGCCGCGCCGCCGCCGCTGCCTGGGCCGCCAAGACGGGGCTCTGAGGCCGCTCAGGCCTCGGCGTGTTCCCGCGCCAGCCCCACCTTCAGCGCCATCAGCACCGAACGCAGCTCCGCCGGGTGCACCGGCTTGGACAGCACCGGCACTTCGGGGTCGCCCAGCGCATCCTGCACGCGGCGCACGTCGTGCCCGGTGATCACCACCGCCGGCACCGGCCAGCCGGCCTGGTCCCGCAGGCGGGCGATGCAGTCCGCCCCGGAGGCCTCGGTGCCCAGGTCGAAGTCGGTGATCACCAGGTCGCACGCCTCCGGTGCCGCCGGCAGGGCCGCGCTGGCCTCCACCCGGCAGCCCCAGCGCTCCAGCAGGCTGGCGGTGGCATGCAGGACGTTGCGGTCGTCCTCCAGCAGCAGCACCCGCAGCCCGTCCAGCAGGCGCAGCGGCAGGCTGCTCACGGTCGACGGCTGGCGCTGCGGCGCCTGGACCGCCTGCAGCCCCTCGATGGCCACGCTGGTGCCGCGCCCGAGCCGTGAGGCGATGCGGATCTCCAGCCCCATCAGGCCGCTGAGCCGACGCACGATGGCGAGCCCCAGGCCGACGCCTTCGATGTCGTGGTCACGGGCCTGGCGCACCCGGTAGAACTCGTCGAAGACGTTCTCCAGGTGCTGCGGGGCGATGCCCTTGCCCCGGTCGTGCACCTCGATGGACCAGCCGCCGTTGCGCCGCCGGCAGGCCACCAGCATGGGCTTGCCCGGCGCGTACTTGAGGGCGTTGGAAATGAGGTTCTGCACCATGGTCGCCAGCAGGTTCGGGTCGCAGGAGACATGCACGTCGCCCGGCACCCGCAAGCGGATGTCCACTCCGGCCCAGCGCGCCGCCTGGGCGTTCTGCTCCACCAGCTCGCCCAGCAGCTCGGACACCGACACCGGCTGCAGGCGCGGCGCCACCTTGCCGCCGTCCAGGCTGTACATGTCGAGGATCGAACGGAACAGCTGGGCCACGCTGTGCAGCGACTTGTCGATGCTGTCCACCAGGCGGCGCTCGTCCTGGCCCAGCTCGGCATCACGCAGGCAGGCGGTGAACAGGCTGATGGAATGGATCGGCTGGCGCAGGTCATGGCTGGCCTGGGCGAGGAAGCGCGACTTGGCCAGGTTGGCGGCACGTTCCGCCTCGCTGGCGCGCTTGGCCTGGGCCAGCAGCACGTTGACGTAGGCCGGCACGATCAGGGTGGTCACCACCAGGGTGAGCACCAGGTAGGGCTGCTCCCGCCAGTGCGAGGACGTCAGGGTGACTATGGCCAGGCAGCACAGCGCCAGGCCGGTGGCGATGGTCAGGTAGCGCGAGCCATAGCGCAGGCCGTTGCCCACCGTGACCCACAGCAGCACGCCATACACCGGCAGCAGGGGCGGACCGCCCACCACCAACCCGAAGGTCAGCGCCGAATAGTCATGCAGCATGCTGAACAGCCGCCGCGCCGGGTAATGCCCGGGCCAGCGCACGATGCACGCCAGCAGCACCAGGCTGGCGAAGAAGAAGCAGCCGAAGTAGATGAGGATGGGCACCGTCTGCGCCGGCGTCGCCAGGCCGGTGAACAACATGAAGCTGATGTAGAGGCTGGCGGCCACCGCCATCACCAGGCGGACGACTGCCTGGGAGCGTTCGGTGTCCAGGACGCGGTCCGGTGCAGTGCTCATGGGCTATCCCTGTGCGGGGCTCCGTCGGGAGCCGGTTCCATCGAGGCGGACACCTTATGCGCCACGCGGGGCCTCGTTCAAGGCTGCGTTTCGCCTGCGCCGCGCTGGGCGACCGCTGGTCCCCCTGACCCGAACCTTGCAGGGCCGGCACAGGCCGAACCCTGTGTCAGTCAATGCAACCCAGGAGACGACAATGGACATGAAACGCCCCCTTTACACCCTGCTGCTCGGCGCCATGCTCGGTGCCAGTGCCTTGCCGGCGCTCGCTGCCAACGACGGCAGCACCGGCCCCACCCAACCCGGCGCCACCAGCCCCGGTTCCCCCGCCTCGCCCAGTTCGCCGGGCGCGCTGCCGGGCAACAACACCGGCCCTGGCAGCAATGGCTCGTCGAACGGCACCGGCAACGGGACCGGCACCTCGGGCAGCCCCACCACCCCGGGCGGCAACGGGTCCGGCGGCATGGGCAGCGACGGCATGGGTAACGGCGGCTCGGGCACGGGGTCCGGGACGGGCACCGGTTCCGGTGGCTCCACGGGCGGCTCCTCCACAGGGGGCGCGAGTGGCGGTGCCACCGGGGGCTCCAGCGGCGGCGCCAGTGGTGGCAGCAGCGGCGGGCAGTAGCCGCACGTGCCACGGGGCTGCGCCCAATGGTCGCAGCCCCGCTTCCAAGGCCGTGCCAGAGGCCCAACCCCTTCATTTGGCAGGGAAATTTCGGACCCGTCCGTATTCCCGGCGGTGAGTGCGTCCTGCTAGAGTCGCCGCCCATGAAACCCGCCCCCTCGACCCGGACACTGACTGCCTGGCTGCTCTACGCGAGCGTCCTGTTCAGCCTGTTCGCCTGCGGGTTGCACCACGGCCAGATGACCGGCCTGGCACTCAGCGGTCTCGATGGTGGCTACTGCAGCCTCGGCCACGATGCGTCCGACAGCCTCGGCGACAACGGCAGCGACCACGCGCAGATGCAGTTCACCTGCCCGCTGTGCTCCTCCTACGCTGCCGCCGTCGCGCTGAACAGCGACGCCTGGCAGCTCGACCTGGGCATCGCCCCGCGCGTGGTGCCCCTCGACGCCAACCAGCACCCCCAGCCGCCGCCCCGCGAACGCTGGCCCTCGCTCAACCCCCGCGCCTCCCCCGCCCTTTTCCTGCCCGCCTGAACCGCCCCGGCGCCTGACGCGCCGGCTCGCTGCTGCACGCTTGCAAGGAAAGAGCCTCCATGACTCCGAAGTACACCTGCCTGGCGCTGGCTATCTGCGCCTGCAACCTCGCCTACGCCGCTGAAAACAAGCACGACGCACTCGAACTGCCCACCAGCACCGTCAACGCCGACCGTGAGAAGCAACCCGGCCTGGACCTGGACAGCCAGTCCCCCGGCACCTCGCGCCTGGGCCTGAGCCTGCGGGAGAACCCCGCCTCGGTGGCCGTGGCCGACCGCGAGAAGATCGACCGCATCGGCGCGCGCAACTTCCTCGACGTGGCCAACGCCCTGCCCGGCGTCAACGCCTCCGCCCCGCCCGGCTGGGGCGGCTACGTCGCCTACCGCGGCTTCAACGGCGCCCAGGTCAACCAGCTGTTCAACGGCATCAGCCTGCAGTACAGCGCCGCCAACCGCCCGGTGGACGCCTGGATCTACGACCGCGTCGAGCTGGTCGGCGGCCCCTCCTCCTTCCTCCACGGCAGCGGCTCGGTGGGCGGCAGCCTCAACTACATCACCCGCCTGGCCAGCCGCGAGGACAGCGGCGAAGCGCGCATCCGCTACGCCCGCTTCGATGACCGGGAAACCTCCATCGGCATCAACCGTGCTCTCAACGACGGCCCCGGCCCGCGTCATTACGCGCGCCTGGACTTCAGCCGCAACGACAGCAACGGCTACATCGACCGCCAGGAGCGCGGCGCCAGCAACGTCGCCTTCTCCCTGCTCAGCGACCTCACCGACCGCCTCTCCCACACCCTGGCGGTGGAGTACCTGGAAGAGAAGGAAGACAGCCCCTACTGGGGCGCACCGACGCTCAACGCCAACCGCACCGGCGAGCTGAAGATCGACCGCCACGACCGCTTCAGCAACTACAACGTCGACGACGGCCGCTACGAGCAACGCACCCGCTGGCTGCGCTCCATCACCGACTACCAGGTGGATGACGCCACCAGCCTGCGCAACACCTTCTACCACTACGAAGGCCAGCGCGATTACCGCAACCTCGAGGTCTACAAGTACAACGCCGCCGGCAACATCGCCCGCAGCAGCGCCTACCTGCAGCGCCACGACCAGGAGCTCAACGGCAACCGCCTGGAGCTGCTGCACAAGGGCGAGCTGTTCGGCCGCGTCAGCGACTGGGCCTTCGGCCTCGACTACAGCGTCAACCAGCAGAGCGTCTACCCGCGCTCCAGCAGCGGCACCGTCGACATCGTCACCCCGGGCAACCCCGACCCCGGCAGCTTCGACGACATCCCCGGCATGGCCAGCGGGCTGGTCAAGGCCCGCAGCAACGAGGTACGCACCACCTCCGGCTTCGCCGAAAACCGCCAGCAGCTGACCGACAGCCTCTCGCTGATCACCGCACTGCGCTACGACCACATCGAGTTGGACGCCACCAACCACGGCGCCGTCAGCGCCAACGCGCCGTCCTCCTTCGAGCGCCGCTGGGACGCCATCACCGGGCGTGCCGGGCTGGTCTGGCAGTTCACCTCCGACGCCAACCTCTATGTGCAATACAGCACCTCGGCCGAGCCGCCGGGCGGCACCCTCACCGGCGCCTCCTTCACCCAGGTGCGCGACTACGACCTGAGCACCGGCAAGCAGCTGGAAGTGGGCAGCAAGCTGGACTTCGACGAAGGCCGTGGCAGCGCCACCGTCGCTGCCTACCGGATCGTCCGCAAGGACTTCCCCATCAGCGACGTCAACAACCCCAACGGCACCGTCCAGGCCGGCCAGCAGACCTCCGACGGCGTGGAACTGGCGGCCTCCTACCGCTTCACCCCGCAGTGGACCCTGGAAGGCAACGTCGCCTGGGTGGACGCCCGCTTCGACGACTTCAACGAGACCGTCGGCGGCGTCAACGTCTCGCGCAAGGGCAAGACCCCGGTGAACATCCCCGACCGCCTGGCCAACCTCTGGCTCACCTGGGAGCCGGTGCAAGGCTGGCGCACCGGCGTGGACGCGCGCTACGTGTCGGCGGTGTACGCCAACAACGCCAACACCCAGTGGGTGCCCTCCTACACCCTCTACGGCGCCTTCGTGGAGCACCAACTGGACGCCAACACCAAGGTCAGCGCGCGGCTGCGCAACCTGACCGACGAGGTCTACGCGCGCTTCATCCACCAGAGCAACGCGCAGTACTACCTGGGTGAGCCGCGCAGCCTCGAAGTAGCGCTGGACCTGCGTTTCTGAGGCGGCCGTGATGAAACGCCACCTCTACCTCTGGCACCGCTGGCTGGGCATCGCGCTGTGCCTGTTCATGGCGCTGTGGTTCGTCTCCGGCATCGTCATGCTCTACGTCGGCTACCCCAAGCTGACCCAGGCCGAGCGCCTGCAGCACCAGGCGCCGCTGGCCTGTACCGGCTGCGTGCCGCCGGCCCAGGCCCTGCAGGCGGCCGGCGGCGAGGCGCCGCGCAGCCTGCGCCTGGCCCAGGTGGCGGGCGAGCCGCGCTACCTGCTCGGCTACGCCAGCGGCAACCGCGCGGTGGACGCCCGCAGCGGCCAGGTGCTGGACGGGGTCGGTTCCGCCGAAGCGCTGGGCATCGCCCGGCACTTCGGCGGCGCCGAGGCGGACCACCTCGGCCTGGTCGAGGAAGACCTCTGGAGCCACAGCCGCGCCCTCGACGCGGACCGGCCCCTGCACCGCGTGCAACTGCGCGATGCCGCCGGCACCCAGCTCTACCTGTCCTCGCGCACCGGTGAAGTGGTGCGCGACGCCAGCGCCCACGAGCGCGCCTGGAACCTGCTCGGGGCCTGGCTGCACTGGCTGTACCCGCTGCGCGGTGGTTGGCTGGATGGCGCCTGGTCGAACATCGTCATCTACCTCGCCCTCGCCGCCACGCTGATGGCCCTGCTGGGCATGGTGGTCGGGTTGCTGCGCTGGCGCTTCTCCAAGCCCTACCGCAGCGGCTCGCGCTCGCCCTACCCCTCCGGGTTCGGCCGCTGGCACCACATCAGCGGGCTGCTGTTCGGCACCCTGCTGGTGCTGTGGATCTTCAGCGGGCTGATGTCCATGCGCCCCTGGCACCTCACCGAAGGCCGTTCGGCCTTGACGCCGGCAGACTTCCAGGGCGCCCCGCTCAGCGCGGCGGCACTGCAAGGCGACCTGGCGAGCGCCCTGCAGCGCCTGGAGCAATCGGGCCTCGCACCGGTGGAGCTGGAATGGCGGATGCTCGGCGGGCATGCCTACCTCAGCGCGCTGGATGCCCAGGGCAACAGCCGCGTGCTGCCGCTGGACGGCACCGGCCCGGCGCTGGAACGGCTGCCCCAGGCGACCCTGGAAGCGGCTGCGCCGATCCCGGTGGCCCACGCCGAATGGCTGCAGCACTACGACGCGTACTACTACGCACGGGGCGACGCCAGCATGTACGGCGGCCAGCCCCGCCGCCTGCCGATGCTGCGGCTCCGGTTCGAGGACGACGGCCACAGCTGGGTCCACCTGGACCCGCACACCGGCGCGGTGCTCGACGTGCTGGACGGCAACCGCCGGGCCGGCCGCTGGCTGTTCAACCTGCTGCACAGCTGGGACTGGCCCCCGCTGCTGGAGCGGCCCCTGCTGCGCGAGGCGCTGGTGATCGGCTTCAGCCTCGGTGGCCTGGCGATCTGCCTCAGCGGCGTGGTGATCGGCTGGCGCCGCCTGCGCCCACGGCGGCGCAGGCGCTGAAACACCGTGCGCGCCGGTGCAACCCGGCGCGCACGGGCTCCCCGCCCCGCAACCTTGTGCACACCCACCGTTCAGAAAACCACCAGCCCGGCACAGGCCCCGCCTGCCGGGCGCCGAGGTCGTCGGTCAACCGCTTATCCACAGAGTCATCCACCGTTTCTGTGGGTAGCACCCGGCCATCACGCCGGGTTGCACCTGCCCTCGGACCTGTGGTCACGCAGGGGATGCCTCCGGTTCCAATCGTCAGGCATACGGCTTACGGCGCGGCCTTGGCCGTCTGGAACTGCAGGGCGTCGCGGGTGAGCTGGTCGACCACCGGGGCCAGGTCGGCGGCGGTGACCTTCTGCCGGTCGTTGCTCAGGGTCTTGCCGAAGCCCTTGCGCACCACCCGCAGCACCGACTTGCCGGTGGTGTTCTCCACCAGCTCGCCTTCCAGGTACAGCTCGGTGTTCTGGTCGCGCTCGCCGGTGGCGGCCATGGCGCCGCCCAGTACCAGGGCGATCGGCAGCACCTCGTAGGGGCGCAGCCCCTGGTTCTCGGCGGCGACGCCGGTAATGGCACCACGGAACACCAGGGTGCGCGGGCCGGCCTGCTCGGGGCGGACCAGGCGCAGGCGCTGACCCAGGACGGCGGCCATCTGCTGGTTGGCACGGGCCAGCACGGCATCCAGGGTGGCCTGGTCGATGCGGGCATCGGGCTTGGGTTGCGGGTAGAAGCCCAGCGGTTGCAGCACCAGGCTGTCGTAGCGGGACAGGTCGAAGCCGGGGTCCACCCAGCGCATCACCGGCACACCGGAGGCGGAGCGGGTCGGCTCAAGGCCTTCGTAGCTGGAGAGGAAGCCGGAATACTGGTCCTGGCTCACGGTCTTGCTGGTGCAGCCACCGAGGGCAACACCCACGGCGAGGACAACGGGGAGCAGCGTGCGGATCGGGTTCATGCGGGTGTTCCTCCGGGGCAAGGTGTCGCTCTCGGGGTGTGGCACGGCTGCCGTGCTGATCGATCGAGCCCCGCTTGCAGGGCTGCGCCGCACGGCTTTCTGACGCTTTTTCAGGAGGTGCGGAAGACGCTGGGCAAGTCCTGCATTTCAGCGGGAAAAGTGTAGGAAGCGCTCACCCGGGAGGTAGCACCGTGGTGGCAGCCATCACGACGACCGGTAGAAAACCGGTGATGAGCGCTCCGGACCGCCAGCCCCGGTCAGCCCAGGGCCAGGTGCAACCGGTACTGCGCCTCGGGGAACAGGCGGCGGAAGAAGAAGCGCGCGGTGGCTTCCCGCGCTGTCCCGAGGTTGCGCTCGCGGCTGACCCGTGCGGCACGCAGCCAGGCATGGCCCAGCAGCAGCAAGGCGGTCACCTGCAGCAGGTCGGTGGCGGCCTCGTAGGGGCGTTGCGGCTCACTCGCCTGGGCCTCGCGCAATGTGGCCAGCGCAGCCTGCCAATCGGCCATCAGTTGCGCCACCGCCATCCCTTCATCGTGCAGGGCGGTGCCTTCGGCCCGCTGGCACTCTGCGCGGATGCAGGCCACCAGCGCGGCCAGGCCTGGCGCATCGTCCGGCAGCAGCTTGCGCAGCAGCAGGTCGTTGGCCTGGATCTCGTTGGTGCCCTCGTAGATCAGCGCGATGCGGCTGTCCCGCAGGGTCTGCTCGATGGGGTATTCGGTGCAGTAGCCGTAGCCGCCGAACACTTGCAGCGCCTGGCTGGCGAGCTGGAAGCCCTGCTCGGTGAACCAGGCCTTGACCACCGGCGTCAGCAGGGATGCCAGGGCGTGGGCCTCTGCCCGGCGGGAGGCCTCCGGCGCCTGCTCGGCGATGTCCAGCAGGTGTGCCGCCCAGTAGCCCAGCATGCGCATGCCCTGGCTGTGCGCCTCCAGGGTCCGGAGGGTGCGCTGCATGGCCGGGTGTGCGGCAATGGGATCGGCCTCGCCGCTGGCTCCGGGCGGGCGCGGCACCGCGCGCATCTGTCGGCGCTCGACGGCATAGGCGCCGGCCTGCTGGCGGGCGAACTCGGCATGCCCGAGCCCCTGCAAGCCCACGTGCAGCCGCGCGCCATTCATCATCACGAACATCGCCGCCAGCCCCTGGTTCGGCTCGCCCAGCAACCACCCCCGGGCACCGTCGAAACGCAGGCTGCAGGTGGCGCTGCCACGGATGCCGAGCTTGTGTTCGAGGCCATCGCAGCACACGCCATTGGCCTGCCCGTCCAGCTCCCGGGGCACCAGGAACAGCGAGATGCCGCGGGTGCCGGCGGGCGCATCGGGCAGGCGCGCCAGCACCAGGTGGAGGATGGCGTCGCCCAGGTCGTGATCGCCCCCGGAAATGAACAGCTTGCTGCCATGCAGGCGGTAGCTGCCCGCCTCCGCCGGTTCGGCACGGCAACGCAGCAGTCCCACGTCACTGCCGGCCTGGGGCTCGGTGAGGCACATGGTGGGCACGCAACGGCCGCTCACCAGGGCCGGCAGCCAGGCAGCCTGGAGTTCCGCGCTGGCGAAGCGCCGCAGCACTTCGTAGGCGCCGTGGGCGATGCCCGGGTACATCGCCCAGGCATGGTTGGTGGCGTAGAGCATCTCCAGCAGGCCGACGTTGAGCAGCTGCGGCAGGCCCTGCCCGCCCCATTCCGGGTCGCAGGCGAGCGATGGCCAGCCACCCTCGACGAAGGCACGGTAGGCGTCGGCGAAGCCGTCCGGGGTGAGCACCCGGCCGTTCTCCAGCCGGCATCCCTGACGATCACCGGGGGTGTTCAGCGGTGCCAGGCGGTCCTCGGCGAAGCGCGCGGCCTGCTCCAGCACCTGGGCGGCCAGGGCATGGTCCAGCTCGGCGAAGGCCGGCAGCCGTGCCCAGTCCTGTTCGGCGTCCAGCCAGTGTTCGATGACGAATTGCATGTCATCCAGCGGGGCACGGTAGTGCGTCATGGGTGAATCCTTCAGCGAGGGGCGGGGTTTTCCAGCAGCAGGGCCATGCCCTGTCCGCCGCCGATGCAGGCGGCGGCAATGCCGTAGCGGGTGCCGCGCACGGCCAGTTGGCGGGCGACGCTGTGGGCCAGGCGCAGGCCGGTGGCGGCCAGGGGGTGCCCCAGGGCAATGGCGCCGCCGTGGCGGTTGAGGCGCTCCGGGTCCAGCTCCAGCTCGCGCTGCACGGCCAGCACCTGGGCGCCCTGGGCTTCGTTGATCTCCAGGCTGTCGATGGCGTCCAGCGGCAGGCCGGCCCCCTCCAGCAGCAGGCGGATGGCTGGCGCCGGGCCGATGCCCATGATCTCCGGCGGCACCCCGACCACGGCGCTGGCCCGCAGCAACGCCAATGGCGCCTTGGCACACCGGGCGTCACCCACCAGCATGGCGGCGGCACCGTCCACCAGGGCACAGCTGTTGCCGGCGGTCTGTACCGATCCGGGGCTGACCGGTGAGAGTGCCGCGAGGGCGTCCAGGCTGGTCTCGCGGGGGTGGCTGTCATGACTGAGCCGGGTGACCTTGCGCGGCAGGTCCAGAGCACGGGGTTGATAGCCCGGCAGCTCGAATCGGGCACGCTCGATGGGGGCGATCTCGGCGTCGAACCAGCCGCTTGCCTGGGCCGCCAGGGCCTTGCGGAAGCTGCCGAGGGCGAAGGCGTCCACCTCTTCGCGGCGCAGGCCGTAGCGCTGGGCGAGGTTCTGCGCGGTGTCGATCATGGTCTGGCCGATGGCCGGGTCCAGCAGCGCTTCCCAGAGGAAATCCCTGAAGCCCACCGGTGCGCCGAGGCGGAAGCCGCCCCGGTGCTCGTAGCTGGCAATGGGGTTGCGCGACATGGACTCGGTGGCCACGCACAGCGCCAGGCGTGCGCTGTCGCGCTCCAGCTGGTTGCCGGCCTGGCGCAGCAGCTCCAGGCCGGTCCCGCAGATCCGCTGCACCGCCAGGGCCGGCACCTCCAACGGCACGCCGGCATAGAGCCCGATGTGCCGGGGCAGCATGTAGGCGTCGAAGCTGGCCTGGGCCATGCTGCCGGCCAGCACACTGTCCACCTGCCCGCCCGCCACGCCGGCCCGCGCCAATACGGCACGGGCGACGTGGATGCCGAGGTCGATGGGCGAAACCTGGGCCAGCGGGCCGCAGTAGTCGACCCAGGGCGTGCGGGCGCCGGCCAGCAGCGCCACTTCGCGGAACAGCTCGAACTGGCCTTTCATGCGCCCGCCTCCGCCAGCACGCAGTGGCGCGCCGGATCGTCGTAGAGCCGGTCGATCAGCTCGGCGCGGCGGCCGAGCACGGCCCGCTGGTTGAGCGAGCCCTTGTCGGTGATCTCCCCGGCATCCAGGCTCGGCGGCTCCACCATCGGGCAGGCCCAGGCGATGTGCGACGCCAGGCCGGTGGCCTCGCGGTTGAGGGCGGCCAGCAAGCCGGCCAGCCAGGCCTTCAGCGCAGGCGCGGCCAGCACCGCCTCGACGCCGGCCTCGGGCCCGAGCCCGGCCAGTTCGCGGCAGGCCGGCAGGTTGGGGAACACCAGCAGGCCGATGCGCTGGCGGTCCGGCCCGGTGACCACCACGTCCTGCACATAGGGCGCGCCCTGGAGGATGACGCGGGTGCGCAGCGGCCCGACGCTGACGAAGACGCCGGTGCTGAGCTTGAAGTCCTCGGCGATGCGGCCATCGAACATCAGCCCCCACTCCGGTCGCTCGGCGTCGGCGAAGCGCAGGGCATCGCCGGAGCGGTAGAAGCCCTCCTCGTCGAAGGCCTCTTGGTTCAGCTCGTCCTGGCGCCAGTAGCCGGGCATCACGTGGGGGCCACGGAAGCGCGCCTCCAGTTTGCCGTCCACCGGCGCCAGCTTCACTTCACAGCCCGGCGCCGGCAGGCCGACGTAGCCGGCCAGGGACAGCGGTCCGGTGGTGAAGGTGCAGGACGGGGCGGTCTCGGTCATGCCCAGGCCGGCCATCATGCGGATGCGCTCGCCGCAGTGCTGCTCGGCGATGCGGTCCAGGCGGTTCCACACCGGCTGGCTGAGGCCGGCGCCAGCGAAGAAGAACAGCGTGATGCGGGCGAAGAAGCGCTCGCGCAGCTCGGCGTCCCGCTCCAGGGCCTCCACCAGCTCTTCCCAGCCCTTGGGCACGGTGAGGTAGGCGGTGGGGGAGATTTCCCGCAGGTTGCGCAGGGTCTCGCCGAACAGCTGGGGCGTCGGGCGGCCGTCGTCCAGGTACAGGCTGCCGCCGTTGTAGAGGACGATGCCGACGTTGTGGCTGCCGCCGAAGGTGTGGTTCCACGGCAGCCAGTCCACCAGCACCGGCGGTGCCTCGCCGAACACCGGGAAGGTCTGCAGCAGCATCTGCTGGTTGGCGCAGAGCATGCGCTGGGTGGTGACCACGGCCTTGGGCAGCTTGGTGGAGCCGCTGGTGAAGAGGAACTTGGCGATGGTGTCGGGCCCGGTGCGGGCGAAGGCGGCGTCGGCAGCCGTCGGGTCGCGGGGGGCCAGCAACGCATCGAAGCGCTGCTGCGGGCGCCCCGCCACGTCGCCCTGCACCAGCAGCAGGGGCACCTCGGCCGGTACCACCGCCTCGATGGCGCGGGCGAAGGCGTCGCCATCTGCCGCCATCACCAGGCCGGGCTGCAGCAGGTCGACGATGTGCTGCAGCTTGGCGAAATCACGGGCCACCAGCGAATAGGCCGGCGACACCGGGCAGTACGGCACGCCGATGTAATAGGCCGCCAGGGCCAGCTGCAGGTGCTCCAGGTCGTTGCCGGAGAGGATCACCAGCGGCCGCGCCGGGCTCAGCCCGTAGTCCAGCAGGTGGGCGGCGATGCGGCGGATGCGCCCGAGCATGTCGCGGTAACTGATGGCCTGCCAGGCGCCCTGGGCGTCGCGGCGGGCCACGAAGGTCTGCTCGCCGCGCACTTCGGCCCAGTGCAGCAGGCGGTCCAGCAGGCGCCCGGGAAGCGGCTGCAGCGCTTCGCGGGGGTTGAGGTAGAGGTTGCCGGCGCGCGCCTCGATGCGCACGTCGGGCATGCCCAGGGACACCGGCCGGTAGCGGGCGGCGGGCTGGACGGAGGATTCATTGTTCACTGTTATCACCTCCGACCGCGCCCGGACGGCGGGCGCGGTGCGATACCGGGCAGGGCCCGGCGTATTCAGTTCGTGCCGCTCAGATGGGGTAGTGGCGTGGGCCGTTCTGCACCGTCACCCAGCGCAACTGGGTGAACTGCTCGATGCTCGCGCTGGAACCGAAGCTGCCGTAGCCGCTGGACTTCACCCCGCCGAAGGGCATGGGTGCCTCGTCATGCACGGTCGGGCCGTTGATGTGGCAGATGCCCGACTCCACGCGCTGGGCCAGCGCCAGGGCACGGGACACATCGCGGCTGAAGATCGCCGCCGACAGGCCGAACTCCGAGTCATTGGCCAGGCGCAGCAGCTCCTCGTCACCCTGCCCGCGCAGGATCACCGCCACCGGGCCGAAGGATTCCTCGCGGTACAGGCGCATGGCCGGGGTGACCCGGTCCAGCAGCACCGGCTGCATCACGCTGCCGCTGCATTCGCCACCGGCCAGCAGGACCGCGCCCTTGTCGAGGGCGTCCTGCACCAGGGCCATGATGCGTGCGCCCGCCTGGGCGTCGATCAGCGAGCCGAGCACCGCCTCGCCGGGCAAGCCGGCCTTGAGGGTGCCGACCTTGCTCGCCAGGCGCGCGGCGAAGTCGTCGGCAATGCGCGCGTCCACCACCAGCCGCTCGGTGGACATGCAGATCTGCCCCTGGTTGAAGTAGGCGCCGAAGGCCGAGGCGGCCACGGCCTGGTCCAGGTCCGCGTCGTCCAGCACCAGCAGCGGTGCCTTGCCGCCCAGTTCCAGCACCGCCGGTTTCAGGTGGCGCGCGGCGAGCTGGCCGATGATGCGGCCGACATGGGTGGAGCCGGTGAAATTGACGCGGCGCACCGCCGGGTTGGCCACCAGACGCTCGACGATGGCGGCAGCGTCTGCCGGGGCATTGCTGATGACGTTGACCACGCCATCGCCCAGGCCTGCCTGCTGCAGCACCTCGCCGATCAGCGCGTGCACCGCCGGGCTGTTCTCCGAGGCCTTGAGCACCACGGTGTTGCCGCATGCCAGGGGCATGGCCAGGGCACGGGTGGCGAGGATGATCGGCGCATTCCAGGGCGCGATGCCCAGCACCACGCCGCAGGGCTGGCGCAGGGCCATGGCGAAGCTGCCGGGTACATCGGAAGGGATCACTTCGCCCTTGATCTGGGTGGTCATGCCGGCGGCATCGCGCAGCATGTTGGCGGCCAGCTTCACGTTGAAGCCGTACCAGTCGGCGGTGGCGCCGGTTTCCACGGCCATCGCCATGAAGCGCTCGCGGTTGGCCTCCAGCAGGCGGGCCGCCTCCAGCAGGCGCGCCCGGCGCTCGGCGGGACCGAGGGCGGCCCAGGCCGGGAAGGCAGCCTGGGCGGCGGCCACGGCGGCATCGGCGTCTTCCAGGGTGGCGGCGGCCACGCGGCTGACGACTTCACCGGTGAAGGGGCTGTGGCGCTCGAACACCGCGCCGGTGGCGGCAGGACGGGTACGGCCGGCGATCAGCAAAGGCACGTCGAACATGATCTGCTCCTGTTGTGATTGTTCTGCGGGGACGGTGCCTGGCGAACCAGGCGAACGCCCCCGGAGCGCGCGCTGTCAGCGCTTGTAGGCTTGCAGGCCGGGCTTGATGCTCTTGTCGTCGAGGAACTGCTTCATGCCCTGCTCGCGGCCGCCTTCCTTGTCCAGCAGGCGGGACTGGTCGAGCTTGGCGTAGAGGTAATCCTCGTTCTGCTCCCAGGTCAGCTCGCGGCAACGCTTGAAGCCATTCTTCGCGGCACGCATCACCACCGGGTTCTTGTCCAGCAGGTTGCGCGCCAGCTCGATGGTGGTCTCGCGCAGCTGGGCCAGCGGCACGCTCTCGTTCACCAGGCCCATCTCGGCGGCCTTGCGGCCATCGAAGGTCTTGCCGGTCATGATGTAGTACAGCGACTGGCGGTGGCCCACGGTGTCGGCCATGGCCTTGCTCACCAGGTTGCCCGGGGGGATGCCCCAGTTGATTTCCGACAGGCCGAAGGTCGCCTCGTCGGCGCAGATGGCCAGGTCGCAGGCCACCAGCGGGCTGAAGCCACCGCCGAAGCACCAGCCGTTGACCATGGCGATGGTGGGCTTGGCGTACATGCGCAGCAGCTTCCACTGCCATTGCGAGGCTTCGCGGCGGATCTTCTCCTGGAGGATCTCGGGGCCGGCGTCCACTTCGCGGAAGTATTCCTTCAGGTCCATGCCGGCCGTCCAGGACTCGCCCGCGCCGGTCAGCACCAGCACGCCCACGTCCGGGTCCTGCTCCAGGGTTTCGAGCACGTCGACCATCTCGCGGTTCAGCGTCGGGCTCATTGCGTTGCGCTTCTCGGGGCGGTTGAGGGTCACCCAGCCGATGCCCTCCTCCACGTCGACTTTCACGGTCTGCCAGCGGTTCTCGTAGTTGCTCATGTCGCGTACCTGCTCTTGTTTTGGAATGGCCTCAAGGTATGCCGACCATTTAGTTATGTCAATTAACGATTAATTTGCACTGTGCGATCAGCGAACCAGAGCGGGTCGGCTCCCGGCCACTGATTAGCCTGCGTAACCAAACCAGCCCCGAACACGCGAATTCAGGCCGAAGCCAGCGGCCTTCCGGCACGGCTGCCAAGGGCCACCACCACAAGCGCCGCCACCAGCAGGCCGGGCGCTGCGGCCATCAGTACGCCGGCCGTGCCGGCGCCGGCGGCGAGGATCTGCCCGGCGGCCAGGGGCCCGCTGACCGAGCCCAGCCGGCCGACGGCCACTGCCGCCCCGACCCCGGTGGCCCGGACCCGGGTCGGGTAGTAGGCCGGCGCCAGGGCGTAGAGCACCAGCTGCGCAGCCATCACGAAGACACCTGCGGCGAAGCCTGCCGCCGCCATGCTCACGACGCTGCCGGAGAAGCCGATGCCGGCCAGGGCCAGCAACAGGCCGGTGTAGATGGACAGCACCACCGGCGTGCGGCGGAAGCGGTCCAGCAGCACGCCGCCCATCAGCGAGCCCAGGGCCCCGCCGACGTTGAAGACCATCTGCACCATGCCCGCCTGGGGCTTGCTGAAGCCAAGCTCCAGCAGCAGCGAAGGCAGCCAGTTGAGCAGCATGTACATCACCGTGAGGGTGAAGAAGTAGCTGACCCAGAGGGACAGGGTGATGCGCGTGCGACCGTCGCCGCAGAGCGCCTCGACGGTGGACGGACGCACCGCGCCGCCCTGGTCGCGCTGGTGATGGAAGGCGGCGGACTCGGGCAGCATCAGCAGCATCAGCGGGGCGATGACCAGGGGCGCGACGCCCCCGACGATGAACACCCACTGCCAGGCTTCGCCGGCCAGCATGCCCACCAGGGCCGCAACCGCCCCGCCCAGGGGCACGCCGCAGTACATGATGCTGATGGCGGTGCTGCGCTGGCGCTCCTCTACGGCTTCGGCGCACAGCGCGATCAGGTTCGGCAGCGCCGCGCCCAGCCCCAGCCCGGTCAGGAAGCGCGCCGCCAGTAGCCCGGTCAGGCTGCCGGCGTAGGCGGTCCACAGGGAGAAGATGCCGAACAGCACCACCGCCGCCACCAACACCTTCTTGCGGCCGATGCGGTCGGCGATGCAGCCGCCGAGGAAGGCCCCGGGCAGCAGGCCGATGATGCTGGCGCTGAACATCCAGCCCATCATCTTCGGGTCCAGGTTGAAGGCGGCGCGGATGCCGGCAGCGGCGATGCCGGCGGATTGCAGGTCAAGCCCTTCGATCAGGGCGACGATGAAGCACAGCAGGATGGTCAGCCGCGAGCGGCCGGTAGTGGCGTGCATGGAAGGCCTCGCTTTTATTGTTCTTGTGAAGGGACGACAGGGCGTCGCCCGGCCTCAGAAGATTAACAAACAAAACTAAAAAAACAGCCCCCAGCCTCCGCCTGCCACTGGCAACGGATCTTCCTTTTGTGACAAGGACTTGGCGTCCTGCCACCACGAATCAGGCAAACAAGTTAATGTTTTTAATGTTCGATTAACGGCCGCTCCCAATTGATAAGCCGGATCGGCACTTCCATCCTGCGGTCGCGATCGGCCCTGCGCCGTCGCATGCCCACAAAAACAACAAAAGGACTCCGCACATGCCTGCACGCCCTGGTCGCGCCCAGCGCCCGCACCCGCTTTGCCACCTTTCGCCGCTGCTGCTCAGCCTGGCCACCGGAACCGCCCTGGCGGACGGCTTCGTCGACGACAGCCACGCCAGCCTGACCCTGCGCAACTACTACCTGGACCGTGACTACCAGGACGATGGCGCCAAGTCCGAAGCCCGCGAGTGGGCCCAGGGCTTCATCCTCAAGTTCCAGTCCGGCTTCACCCCCGGCCCGGTGGGCTTCGGCCTGGATGCCACCGGGCTGCTGGGGGTCAAGCTCGACTCCTCGCCCTCGCGCAGCGGCACCGAGCTGCTGCCGGTGTCCCCCAGCAGCGGCCGCGCCGCCGACGAGTACGCACGCCTGGGGCTGACCGGCAAGGTGAAGGTCGACAAGAGCCTGCTGCAGGCCGGTGACCTCAACCTGGCCCTGCCCTCGGCGCTCTCCAGCCCCTCGCGCCTGCTGCCGCAGACCTTTCGCGGGGCGTACCTGACCTCCGGCCAGGTGGAGGGCCTGACCCTGCATGCCGGCTACCTGGACCGCATCGCCAAGCGCAACTCCACCGACTACGAGGCCATGTCCATCGCCTCGCCCAACGGGCGCTTCAACGGGCGCGCCACCACGTCCCACGTGAACCTGCTGGGGGCCGACTACGCCGTCAGCCCGGCGCTCACGCTCAAGGCTCATTACCTGGAAGCCCCCGACCTCTACGACCAGGCCTACCTCGGCCTGCTGCACAAGCTGCCCCTGGGCCCCGGCAACCTGAGTACCGACGTGCGCGCCTTCTTCAACGACGACAACGGCCGCGCCGAAGCCGGCAAGGTGGACAACCGCCACCTCTCCCTGCAGTTCGCCTACGGCCTGGGCGGGCACCGCTGGACCCTGGGCTACGCGCACCAGTCCGGCGACACTGCCACGCCCTACCTCTCCGGCACCGAGCTGATGGGCATCAGCGAGATGACCATGAGCTCGGACTACCTCAACGCCCGGGAGCGCATGTGGCAGGCGATCTGGGACTACGACTTCGCGGCGTCCGGCGTGCCGGGCCTGACCGCGCGGTTGCGCTACGTGCGCGGGGACCACATCGAGCTGGCGGCCCTGCGCGCCGATGACCGCAAGGAGCGCGAGCTGCAGTGGGAGGCCGGCTACGTGATCCAGGAAGGGCCGCTGCGCAACGTCGGCTTCCGCGTGCGGCAGTCCTTCTACCGCAATGACTTCCCCACCGGTGCCGCCTTCCGCGACGAGAACCAGACCCGCTTCCTGGTGACCTACACCCTGCCGATCTGGTAGCCGCCGGCAACCGACCGTCGCGGCAACGGTCCGCGACGGTCCTGCGCCCTGCCCCGCCCTTGGCGCGGCCGCACCTCTGTCGACCAGGGGCTGCATTGGAAGCAAGGCGCACGGCATGCCGATCAATCCGCAAGAAAGCGCCCGGCGGGTCGGCGCTGGGCCATGCGCGCGAGCAGCTGCAGCACACCGCCGAACAGCACCGCCACCAGGGAGAAGGTGAAGATCAGCCCCTGGCCGTCGCTGCCCATCGCCAGGCTCAGCAAGGTGGGTGCGCTGGCAGCCGAACTCACCTGCACCACGCTGACCAGGCGCGCCAGACGCCCGTCCGGGTCATGGGTGACCACGGCGGCCATGTAGTAGGTCAGCGCCAGGACCCAGCCGAAGTTCATCAGGAACACCACGCCCGCCAGCCCGGCGGCGTGTTCGACGCCACGGGCCAGCAGCACTACGGACAGCGCGACGCAGAGGCTGCCGACGAGGATCATCGGCAAGCGCCCGACCCGCCGTCCGAGCAGGCTCGGCAGGCCGGCACCGGGCAGCCCGCCCAGCAGCCCGAGGCTGACGGCCCAGCCCACCTGGGCGGCATCCAGCCCTTGTTCACCGGCCAGCCCGTCGACGAAGCCCCACACCGCGTAGATGGAAAACTGCAGGCAGAGCATGCCCAGCAGCGCGGCGATGCCGACGGCTGCCGAGCCGCAGGCAGCAGGGCCGCTCAGCACCGCCTCGCCAACCTCCAGCTGGCGCGGCAGCACGCCACACGCCCACCACGCCAGCGCGAACCAGCCGGTGATCACCCCCAGGGCAACCCCGCCTCCGAGGCGCTCGGCCAGCTGCGGAACGACGGCCGCCATCAGCGCGAAGACCAGGGTCTGCGTCAACAGCAGCAGGCCGAAGGAGCGGTCCGGCCCCGGCATCCGTCCCAGGGCGAACACCGCCTGGGCATAGAGCGCACCGGAAGCCATTCCGGCCAGCAACCGCAGCGCCAGCAGCGGCCCCAGGGCGTCGGCCAGGCAGGCGGCAGCGTTGAACAGCACCAGGGCAGCCGCCATGGACTGGCAAGCCAGGCGATTGCCCAGGCGCGCGGCGAACAACGGAACCAGCAGCGTGCCGATCACCGAGCCGCACATTTCCACGGCGATCAGGGTGCCCTGCTGGGGCAGCGAGAGCCCGAGGCGTTCGGCCATCAGGCCGATGAAGACCGGCTGGATGCCCACCACCAGGATGGCGATGGCGGCCACGAAGATGCAGGCCGCGCGGGCGGCTCGCGAGTGATGCGTGATCATGGTGTCGAATCCTGAAAGACGGGCGCGAGGCCCGGGCGGGTCAGTCCAGCCGGTAGATGCGGATGACGACCCGGTCCTCGCCGGGGTAGGTCACCCGCCCGATGAAGGCGGCCTCGGTGAGCCAGCCGAGCGCGCCCCGTGCCACCTGGAAGCGCGGGCTGCAGGTGCAGCGGTAGAGGTGTTCCGGCAACGGCCAGGTGCCCTCGTCTTCACGACGGCGGCCTTCCTCGCTGAGCACCAGGAAGCCCCGGTTGTGCACGTTGATCAGCTCGCCCCGGTCGGTACGCAGGCTGTAGGTGGCGTCCAGGTCGCCGACCCCATCCGGACGCAGGCAGTAGAAGTCGGCGCCACCGGGCAGCACGTCGCCCTGCAGGCCCGGGCCGACGAAATGTCCGCCGAGGATCGGGTAGTTGGCACGACGCCCGTCGATGGCCTCCCCCAGGGTCTGGGGCTCGCCGATGGCCACGTCCAGGGTCATCACCCACTCCAGCGCCGCCGGCACGCTCATGTCGTCTTGCATGGGTCGCTCCTCGCAAGGGGCCCGGGTCGCCCCGGGCCGGCGGGGTCAGTGGGAGGTCTTCACGGTCGTCCAGGTGCGGGTACGCACCCGCTCGGTGGCGGAGGACACCGGCTCCAGCGGGAACAGCGTCCGGCGCACCTCGTCGGAGACGTACATGTTCGGGTCGTTGCGGATCTCCGGCGACACCAGGGCGGTGGCGTCCTTGTTGGGGTTGGGGTAGCCGATGGCATCGCTGATGCGGGCGATCACCTCGGGCCGCAGGATGTAATTGATGAAGGTGTGGGCCTCGTCAGGATGCGGGGCCTTGGCCGCCACGGCCATCACGTCGGACCACATCGGCGCGCCCTCCTTCGGCATCGCCATGGTCACTTTCACACCCTTGCCGGCGGCGTTGGCCAGCTTGCGCGCCAGTGCCACGCCGCCGGACCAGCCGACGGCGACGCAGATCTCGTCGTTGGCCAGGTCCATGCCGTAGCGCGAGGAGTTGAAGTAGGTGACGTAGGGGCGGATCGCCTGCAGCGCCTCGGCGGCCTTCTTGTAGTCGCCGCGGTCCTCGCTGTTGGGCGGCAGCCCTTGGTAGTGCAAGGCGATGGGCAGGATTTCGTTGCCGGCATCGAGGAAGCCGACTCCGCAGCTGGCGAGCTTCGAGAGGTTCTCGGGCTTGAAGATGATGTCCCAGGTGTTCATCGCCACGTTCGGCCCCAGGGCCGCCTGCACCTTGTCGACGTTGTAGCCGATCAGGGTGGTGCCCCAGAGGTAGGGCACGGTGAAGCGGTTGCCGGCATCGCCCACCGCTTCGAGGCTGGTCATGAAGGTGGGGTCCAGGTGCTGCCAGTTGGGCAGCTTGGCGCGGTCCAGTGGTTCGAAGGCGCCGGCGGTGATGAGCTTGCCGATGTTGGCGCTGCTGGGGAACACCACGTCATAGCCGGAGTTGCCGGTGAGCAGCTTGGACTCCAGGGTCTCGACGCTGTCGAACACGTCGTACACCGGGCGGATGCCGGTCTCCTTCTGGAAGTCCTTGAGCACGTCGGGCGGCAGGTACTCGATCCAGTTGTAGATGCGCACGGTGCGCTCGTCGGCGTGGGCGCCGGCCAGGGTGGCAAGCGCCAGGGCCAGGGCGGCCGCGATGCGGAAGGGTTTCATGGCAAGGTCTCCTGGCGCGATCAGTAACGGTAGGTGAAATAGAGTTCGAGGGCGCTGAAGCGGTCGTCGTTGCCGAACACCTGCTTGGCGGCCGCCTTCGGGTCCACCCAGTTGTACGACAGCGAGGTGTACAGCCGCTCGGTGGGTGTCCAGTCGAGGTACACCACGCTCTCGTCGGCAAAGCGACGGTCATCGACGGCCACACCCTGGTAGTTCTTCTCGTCCAGCCAGAACTGATAGTGGATGGCCCCCAGGGCCAGGGTCTGGCTCAGCCGGGTCTTCACCGAGAACTGTTGCACCCGCTCGTTGCTGTTGAAGAGCACGTAGTTGCCCATCACGTCGCCCACCAGCCAGGTGCTCCAGTCGACGAAGCCCTTGGCCAGCGGGTCCCAGGATTTCTGGGTGGTGTCGGTGACGTCGTCATCGCCGGAGAACACCGCGTAGCGATAGCTCAGCACGGGGGTCAGCGGCAGCGTCTCGAAGGCGTAGTCGGCCTGGGCGTACCAGGCCTTGGCGTCGTAGTCGACACCGTCGCCGCTGCCGCGCTGCACGGCATATTCACCGTTCAGGGTCAGCGCATCCAGGCCCGGCAGCTTGCCGTTCAGTGCACGCAGGTTGTAGACGTGCATGCCGTCGCGGCGGATCGGCGTGCTGTAGAGGCGGGTCAGCGAATCCACGTTCATCGCCATGGCGCCCAGGGTGACGCGGCCGTCGAGGTCGTAGTCGAGGTTGGCGCCGTTGAGGCGGTAGTCGCCCAGTTGGGTGTCGGTGCGCAGGCTGAAGGCCTGGACCTTCAGGGCGCCGTGGTCCCAGGCGAGGAGCCCGGAGTCCCGGAAGGCGGTGCGCGGGCCGAGCCAGTAGGCGCCGTCATCCAGGGCGTCGAGGTTGCCGTCCATGACGATGAAGCCGGTGCCCACCTTGTAGTTCTGCCGGCCGGCGGTGAAGGTCCACTCGCCGGCACGGAACCCTGCGTACAGTTCCTCGGTGGAGACCTGGCCGTCGGAGCTGCGGGTGAAGCCGCCGGCATCGCCGTCGCCCAGGGTCTTGGAGGCGACCACCGAGCCACCGGCGATCAGGTCGAAGTCCGGCGTCACCCCGTACTTCAGGGTCACGCCCGGCTTCAGGTACATCTCCTGCCAGTCGACGCGGGTGCCGCCGTTGCGGCCGTTGCGCTGGTCGACGCGGCCGGCGCCGAAGTTGACGTTGCGGGTCATGACGGTGGAGGCGCCTGCCGTGAGGGTCGCCTCGCCGGAGAGGTCGCCCTCTTCGAAGGTGTAGCCGGCCAGTGCGGCCTGGCTGGCCAGCGGGAGGGCGAGCGCGGTCAGCGCCCGCTGGAAACGCAGGGTGCGGTACATGGTGAGCTCCTGTGCATTTGTTCTTGTGTTACAGGGCAGTGGAAGTGGGCGGCTGAGCCGCCGAACGCCCGCCGGAGCGGGCGAATCCGGAATCGGTGTTCCGTGTTGGAATCAGGTCAGGCCTTCAGGTGTGCGGCGATGGCCCTCAGCATGCGGACGCTGTCGGCGTCGAGGTCGGTGACGGCCTCGGGCAACGAGGACTGCTTGACGATCACCACCCGCGACGGCCAGTCGATGAACAGGTACTGGCCATGGATGCCGCCGGCCATGAGCGCCAGGCTGTGGTCGTTGAACACGTACCACTGGCTGCGGTACGAGGCGCCGGGGGTCCACTCGGAGAAGTCGGCGTTGGCCGCGTAGATCGCCGGATCGGCGCCGGCGGCGATGCGCTCGATGGTGTCCGCGCCCAGCAGTTGGCGTCCCTGGTGACGTCCACCATTGGCCAGCAGCAGGCCGAAGCGCCCCATGTCACGCAGGGTGGCGCTGAAGCCGGCACCGGCCACACCCCGACCCCAGGGGTCGGCCATGAAGTAGCCGTCACGCTCGCAGCCCAGCTCCTGCCAGACCCGTTGCAGCATCGCTGGGCAACTCTCGCCGCTGGCGCGCTCCATCACCCAGGCGAGGGCCTCGGTGGTGGCGGTGACGTAGTGGAAGAAGCCGCCGTGCTCGCCCTTCTTCTGCAGCGACGGCAGGTATTCGTAGAGCGAGGCGTAGCGCGCGTAGGCCGCGGGCGCCGGCTGGAAGCCGCAGGCGTAGCCGTACTGGGAGCTTTCCGAATCGGGGTCGTCGTAGACCTCGCTGTAGTCGATGCCCACGGCCATGTCGAACAGCTGGCGCACGCTGGCATCGCCGAAGGCACTGCCGGCGAGTTCGGGCACGTAGTGGGCGGCCGGCAAGGCCGGATCCAGCACGCCATCGCTGACCAGTTGCTCGCCGAGCGTGCCGATCAGCGACTTGGTGACCGAGAACATGATGTGGCGGTCCTGCGGACGCTGGCCGCCGAAATAGCGCTCGCACACCACTTCACCGGCCTTGAGCACCAGGAAGGCGTCGGTGTGGCTGGCCAGCAGGTGCTCCTGCACCGATACCGACGCGCCGCTGACGCTCTCGAAGTGCAGGCCTTCCAGGCTGCGCGTGGCCGCCGGGAGCACGCTGGCCGGGCCCTGGCCCGCCTCCACGTCGATGCTCGGGCGCAGCCGCGCCAGGGAGCGGAAGCCCCAGCGGTTGTAAGGCGGGCTCATCCAGTTGCCCCAGGTCACCCGCTGTTCGGGTGCGGCGGGGAAGCCCTGCATCAGCGGCGTTTCGGGCTCTCCGGCCTGGACAAGGCGACGGGCGTGCTCATACAGCGGGACAAGGGGGTGGGCGTTGGGGTGACTCATCTCGGCATTCCTGGACAGGTGACTCTGCGTGTGGAGCAGATGCCCAGAAATGATTAATCCGATTATTTATTTAAGTCAATAAAGTTTTTGTGCCGATCAACGCACTCCGTCTATCATCGCCGCCACATGCACCCAAGCCGAGGAATTCAGTGAGCGGACTACGAGAACGTCAGAAGGAACTGCGCCGCCAGGCCATCGCCGAGAGCGCCGTCGCCCTGTTCAAGAGCCAGGGGTACGGCAACACCACCGTCGAGCAGATCGCACGCCAGGCCGGCGTATCGGTGCCCACGGTGTTCAAGTACTTCGGCAGCAAGCAGGAAATCATCCTGGAGATGCTCAAGGAGGCCGACCGCCGCGCCATCCTCGACAGCCACGAACTGCCGCTGGACGGCGAGCCGGTGGACGTGCTCTGCCAGCTGGAGCAGCGCATCGTCGGCTATGCCCTGACCATGCTGCCGGCGGCGCTGTGGCGCGAGCTGCTGCCGCTGGTGCTCATCGGCGGCAGCGACGGCCTGCCGGAGGCCTACCGCCAGTTGAACAGCAACCTGCAACGGGAAATCGCCGGGGTGCTGCGCGCCCTGCAGCAACGCGGCAGGCTGCGCGCCGACCTGGACGTGGAGCTGGCCGCCTTCCTGCTCAACGACTACTCCCACCTGCAGTTGCTGCGCCTGACCAGCACCGACGAACCGGACCTGGCCGCCCACCGCGAGCAGGTCCGCCGCACCACCCAGCTGATCTTCGACGGCATGCGCGCCCTGCCGCCGCGCGACTGAGTCACCTCAGGAGAGGATCTTCAGGCCTTCCACCGGGCCGTCCTGGCCACCGAACAGGCGTGCATAGCGCAGCGTCGCGTTGGCGTGTTCACGCATGATCGCCTCGGCCCGGGCGCCCTGCCCGGCCAGCAGCGCGTCCACCACCGTGTGGTGCTGCAGGTGGGCGAAGTTGAAGCGGCGGAACTCACGGGCGAGGTCGTTGCGGTCCACCGCCAGGGAGCTGACCGAGGCGAACGGCAGGTGCTCGTTGCGCGCCAGGGCATCGGCGATGGCCGGGTTGCCGCTGGCCTCGATGATCACCTGGTGGAAGCGCTTGTTGATGTCGTGGTACTCGGCCAGGTCGTCTTCGCTCACGTGGCCCTTCTCGAACAGCCGGTCGCCGTCGGCCAGGCATGCCAGCAGCACGGCCCGTGCCGCCTCCGACACACCCCGCTCGGCCGCCTGGCGCGCCGCCAGCCCCTCCAGCACACCGCGCACTTCCACGGCACCGGCCAGGTCGTCGAAGGTCACCTGACGCACGGCGAAGCCGCGTGCGCCCTGGCGAATCAGCAACCCCTCCTGCTCCAGGGCGCGGAGGGCCATGCGCACCGGCATGCGCGACACCCCCAGGCGTTCGGCCGTGGGGATCTCGGCGATGCGCTCACCGGCGGGGATCTCGCCGTCCACGATCATCTGCCGCAGGCGGTTCAGCACCCGTTGCCCTGCTCCACTCATGCACGCCCCTTGGGATCCAATTTCACGAAGGCCCGTACTCTAGCCAGCCGCCCAGCCCGCTGCCAGGGCCCCGACGCAGGCGTTCCTTGTCTCAGCGTTCGCTGATCGCACGGTTATTGGATCCAATTAGCCGTAAATCATGGATTCTACCCGCCCGAAGCGCCAGCATTGGATCCAATACAACAACAAAGAGGACCGCTCCATGTTCCCGAAGAATGCCTGGTACGTCGCCTGCACACCGGATGAAATCGACGGCAAGCCCTTGGGCCGCATGATCTGCAACGAACGGATGGTGATCTACCGGGGCGCCGGCCAACGTGTCGCGGCCCTGGAGGACTTTTGTCCCCATCGCGGTGCGCCGCTGTCCCTTGGATCCATTCAGGACGGCAAGCTGGTGTGCGGCTACCACGGCCTGGTGATGGACTGCGACGGCCGTACGGCCTCCATGCCGGCCCAGCGGGTGCAGGCGTTTCCCTGCATTCGCGCGTTCCCGGCCGAGGAGCGCCACGGCTTCATCTGGGTCTGGCCTGGTGACGCCGCCCTCGCCGACCCGGCCCTGATCCCCCACCTGGAGTGGGCCGAGAACCCGGCCTGGGCCTACGGTGGCGGGCTCTACCACATCGCCTGCGACTACCGGCTGATGATCGACAACCTCATGGACCTGACCCACGAGACCTACGTCCACGCCTCCAGCATCGGCCAGAAGGAGATCGACGAGGCCCCGGTGTCCACCCGCGTGGAAGGCGACAGCGTCATCACCAGCCGCTTCATGGAAGGCATCCTGGCCCCGCCCTTCTGGCGCGCCGCCCTGCGCGGGAATGGCCTGGCCGACGACGTGCCGGTGGACCGCTGGCAGATCTGCCGCTTCACCCCGCCCAGCCATGTGCTCATCGAAGTCGGCGTGGCCCACGCCGGCCGAGGGGGCTACGACGCCCCGGCCGACTGCAAGGCGAGCAGCATCGTGGTGGACTTCATCACCCCCGAGACGGACACCTCCATCTGGTACTTCTGGGGCATGGCGCGCAGCTTCCGCCCCGAGGACGCCGAACTGACCGCACGCATCCGCGAGGGTCAGGGCGCGATCTTCGCCGAGGACCTGGAGATGCTCGAACAGCAGCAGCGCAACCTGCTGGCCTGGCCCGAGCGGCCCCTGCTCAAGCTCAACATCGACGCCGGCGGCGTGCAGTCCCGGCGCATCATCGAACGCCTGGTCAACGCCGAACGCGCCGCCGAGGCCCAGCTCATCGGGAGGCAAGCCTGATGCTCGACCTGATGATCCGTGGCCTGCGCCTGGAGGCGCCGGGCATCCTCGGCCTGGAACTGGTGGCTGCCGACGGCGCGCCCCTGCCCGCCTTCGAGGCCGGCGCGCACCTGGACCTGCACCTGCCCGGCGGCCTGGTGCGCCCCTACAGCCTGTGCAACGCCCCCGGCGAGACGCACCGCTACTGCCTCGCCGTGTTGCTGGACCCGGCGTCCCGGGGTGGCTCCCGCGCCGTGCACGAACAGCTGCGAGTCGGCCAGCGCCTGAGCACCAGCGCACCGCGCAACCTCTTCCCCCTGGTGGCCGAAAGCAGCCGCAGCCTGCTGTTCGCCGGCGGCATCGGCATCACCCCGATCCTCGCCATGGCCCAGGCGCTGGCGGCCCGGGGCGATGCATTCGAGCTGCATTACTGCGTGCGCTCGCGCAGGCTCGCGGCCTTCATCGACTGGCTGGAGGCCAGCCCCTTCGCCGCGCACGTCCACCTGCACGCCGACGACGGCCCCACGCCCTTCGACGCCCCCGCGCTGCTGCGGGACGCCGGCGACGCCCACCTCTACGTGTGCGGGCCGGGCGGCTTCATGGAGCACGTGCTGGGCTGTGCACGCGCAGCCGGCTGGGACGAAACGCGCCTGCACCGCGAGTACTTCGCCGCCCCCGTGCAACCCACCGGCGCGGCGCGCGCCTTCGAGGTGCGCCTGGCGCGCAGCGGCCTGACCCTGCAGGTGCCGGCCGAACGCAGCGTCGCCCAGGTGCTGGACGACGCCGGGGTGTGCATCCCGCTGGCCTGCGAACAGGGCATCTGCGGCACCTGCCTGACCCGGGTGCTGGACGGCGAACCCGAGCACCGCGACAGCTTCCTCACCGACGCGGAGCGGGCCCGCAACGACCAGTTCACCCCCTGCTGTTCGCGGGCCCGCAGCGCCTGCCTGGTGCTGGACCTCTAGCAGGACGACCCGGGCGTCTTGGCGGTGCCCGGGTCAGTTACCGGCCGACAGCCCGCAGTCGATGGCCAGGTCCGCCCCGGTGATGGAGCGCGCCAGGGGCTGGCAGAGGAAGTGGCACAGCTCGGCCACTTCCTCCGGCTGGATGAAGCGCGCCTGTTCGCCCTGGGGGTACTTGGCCAGCAGCTCGCGGTAGTAGCCGTCGGGGTCGCCGTTGCCGTAGCGCTCGGCCTGGAAGCTCAGCATCGGGGTGACGATGTCCCCCGGGGACACCGCGTTGCAGCGCACGCCGTCCGGCGCCAGGTCCAGGGCCAGGGTCTTGGTCAGCAGCGCCACCCCACCCTTGCTGGCGCAGTAGGCGGCGGCGTTGCGGTTGCCCTGGCGCCCCGCATCGCTGGAGATGTTGACGATGCTGCCCTGGGTGGCGCGCAGGTGCGGGATGGCCGCCTTGCACATGAAGAACACGGCCTTGAGGTTCACCCCCAGCACCAGGTCGAAGTCCTCCTCGCTGAAGTGCTCCACCGGGCCTTCGCGCCAGATGCCGGCGGCGTTGACCAGCGCGTCCAGCCGGCCAAAGGCGCTGACCGCGGCCGCGACCACCGCCTCGCAGTTGTCCGGGCGACGGATGTCGGCGGCGGCGATGGCGCACCCGGGGAACGCCTCGCGCACCTGCTCCAGGCCGGCGGCGTCCACGTCGGTGGCCAGTACGTTCCAGCCGGCCTGGTGGAAGCGCTTCACCAGGCTGCGGCCCAGGCCTCCGGCGGCGCCGGTGATGATGATGCTGTTCATGCGGTGCTCCTCAGGGGGCCTTGTTTTCGATCAGGCAGTTGCCGCCATCCACCACCAGCAGTTCGCCGGTGATGTAGCTGGCTTCGGGTGAGGCCAGGAAGGCCACCGCCGCCGCCACCTCCTCCGGCCGGCCGGCGCGCCCCACCGGCACGTAGCTGGCGGCATGGCGCTCCTCGTCGGTGCTGGAGGCGGTGGCGATCCAGCCCGGGGCCACGCTGTTGACGGTGATGCCGTGGCGCGCCACTTCCAGCGCCAGCCCCATGTTCATTCCCACCATGGCGGCCTTGGCGGCGCTGTAGGCCGCCTCGCCAGGGTTACTGCCACGGGTACCGGTGGTGGAGCTGATCTGCACGATGCGCCCGTAGCCCCGTGCCTGCATGCCCGGCAGCACGGCACGGGTGAGCAGGAAGGCGGTGGTGAGGTTGCGCGCCAGGGACAGGTTCCAGGTCGCCAGGTCCATCTCCGCGACTTCGGCGAAGGGCTCCGGGCTGCCCTGCATGGCCATGCCGGCGTTGTTGACGAGGACGTCGATGCGGCCCCAGCGGGCTTCGGCCCAGCTCGCCAGTTCCGCCACCTGGGCCTCGTCGGTGAGGTCCGCCGGGCGGCCTTCCGCCTCGAACCCCTCGGCGCGCAGCTCGGCCACCCGCTGGGCGATGCGCTCGCTGCTGGCGGTGATCACCAGGCGTGCGCCCGCCTGGCCCAGCCGCCGGGCGATGGCCATGCCGATGCCCGCCTCGCTTCCGGCGCCGCTGATCAGCGCCACCTGCCCCTGCCACCCTGTGGTTGTCATGGTCCTGCTCCTGCTGGTTGTGATGGCGCTGGAAATTAGGGCCCTTTCACTGATAGAAAAAGACGACCGTCATCAGCCGGACTGACAACCATGGCCTTCAGCCGCGACACCCTGCGCACCTTCCTCGCCGTGCTCGACCACGGATCCTTCTCCGCCGCCGCGCGCCAGCTCGGGCGCGTGCCCTCGGCGGTGAGCATGGCCGTCTCGCAGCTGGAGGCGGAGCTGGACCTGGTGCTGTTCGACCGTTCCACCCGCAAGGCCCTGCCCACCCCGGCGGCACTGGCCCTGGAGCCCCAGGCCCGCCAGGCCGCCAGCCAGCTCAACCTGCTGGACGCCCATGCCCTGCAACTGCACCAGGGGCTGGAGCGGCGGCTCAGCCTGGCCATGGCGCCGGAGCTGCAGAGCGGCACCTGGAGCCGCCCGCTGGCCAGCCTGGCGCGGGAGTTCCCGGCCCTGGAGGTGGAAGTCCGCTCGGCGCCCCAGGCCGAAGCCATCCGCCTGTTGCATGCCGGCGAAGTGCAACTGGCGCTGGTGTTCGAACGGCCGGGTATCGACGAGCGCGAGGCCTTCCAGGAAGCCGGCAGCCAGGTGCTGGTGGCCGTGGCAGCCCCGGACTTCGCCCCCGGCCCCCTGGACGAGCGGGAGATGGCGACGCGGCGGCAGATCATCGTCGCCAGCGGCGCGCCCACGGCCTCGGACCCGCAGATCGTCCTGGCCCACCGCGTCTGGCTCTGCGACAGCCACCTGGCGGCGCTGGAGCTGGTGCAGGCCGGCGTCGGCTGGGCCTACCTGCCCGAACCCCTGGTGGCGCCGCTGGTGGCCGGTGGATCGCTGGAAACGCTGCGCTTCGACAACATGAGCAGCCACCTGCGCATCGGCGTGGACATCGTCTGGCTGAAGGCGAACCCGTCCGGCCTCGGCGCCCGACGCTACCTGGCGCTGATGCGCGAACAACTGGCCGGCAGCACCCCGGTGTGACCCCGGGCCGCCGAGGGCGGTCTCCCCCTACGGGAGTCGGGTTGCACCCCTGCGCTTTCGGCTCCACAGTTCCGGCATCCACGCCCCTCGACGGGCGTGGGCCATAACAGAAGAACCTCCCATGCGATTCCTTTCTGCCTTTCTGATCCTGCTGTTCCCGGCGTTTGCGCTGGCCGGCGCCGACACCCTGCGCGTGGACCTGCGCGACCGCCCGCCCGAGATGTGGAGCATCGACGGGCGCCCCACCGGCCCCCTGGTCAAGGTGCTGGAAGTGGCCGCCGAGCGCGCCGGCCTGCACCTGGAATGGCGCTATGCGCCCTTCGCCCGCAGCCTGGCGGACCTGCGCGAAGGCCGCATCGACCTGGTGCCCCGAGTGCTGCCCGATCCCGAGCGCGACCGCTACCTGCACTACCTGCCGAGCATCGGTACCCAGGACAAGGACATCCTCTTCGCCATCCGCCCCACCCGGCAGGTGGAGCGCTACGAAGACCTGGCGCCCCTGCGCATCGGCGTCAAGCGCAGCAGCCTGTACTTCCCGCGCTTCGACGCCGACACCGCCCTGAACAAGCAGCCGGCGGTGGACGACGACATCCTGGTGCGGATGTTCAAGGCCGGCCGTATCGACGCCATCGCCGTGCTGGACAAGGCCGCCATCGACACCGCCTTCGATAACATCCGCTTCCGCGACTACGCCTACGCCGGGTTACGCGAGCCGATCCGCATCGAAAACCGCTTCGCCGTCTCGCAGAAGCTCTATGACAGCAGTCGCGCGGCGCTCTACGATCGCCTCGGCCGCGAGCTGGACGCCATGCGCCGCAACGGCGACGTGGTGTCCATCTACCGCGAACAAGGCGTCGAACCGCCCACCCCCTGAACCCATCGATGCCCGGCCCCGCCGGGCTGTCGTATCGAGTACCGCATGCCCCCTTCACCCGATGCCCTGCTCCTGCTGCCGGGCCTGCTCAACGACTCGCGCCTGTGGGCCCACCAGGCCGACGCCCTGCGCGCGGAGCGGCCGGTGCACATCGCCGACCTGACCCGTGACGACAGCATTCCCGCCATGGCCCGCCGGGTACTGGCCGAGGCCCCGCCGCGCTTCGCCCTGGGCGCCCTCTCCATGGGCGGCTACGTGGCCTTCGAGATCCTCCGCCAGGCGCCGGAGCGGGTAACCCGCCTGGCCCTGGTGGACACCATGGCCAGCCCGGACAGCCCCGAGCGCGCGGCCAACCGCAAGGGCCTGCTGGAGCTGGCGCGCCACGGCCGCTTCGTCGGTGTCAGCCCGCAGTTGCTGCGCCGGCTGATCCACCCCCGCCACCTGGGCACCCCGGTAGCCGACACCGTGCGCGCCATGGCCCGTGATGTAGGGCGGGAAGGCTTCATCCGCCAGCAACAGGCGATCATCCACCGCCAGGACGCCCTCGACCTGCTGCCACGGCTGACGCTCCCCACGCTCATCCTGGTGGGCGCCGACGACCTGATCACCCCGCCCGCCGAAGCGCGCCTGATGCACGCCGCCATTCCCGGCTCGCGCCTCGAGGTCATCCCCGAGTGCGGCCATCTGCCGCCCCTGGAGGCGCCGGAGCAGACGCTGTCGCTGCTGCAGGGGTGGCTGGCCTGAGCAAAAACCTGCCAGTACTTCGCCACTGATCCATACTCCTTCGGTCGCATCGCACGTGATCGGGGGATTCATGGGCAACCATGCAGACGAGAGCATCTATCGCCGTGCATTCGAATCGTCCTCGGTAGGCTTGGCCCTGCTGGGGCTGGACGGCCGCATCCAGCACATCAACCGGACCCTGGCGGAGATGCTCGGGCAACCCGCAGCCGACCTGCTCGGCACCTCACTGGACGCCCTGCTGCACCCGCGCGACCGCCATGCGGTCCTCCGCGCCTTCGACCGGGCGCAACGCCAGCATGAGGACCTGGAGTGCGGCGAGGTGCGCCTGGCCACTGCGGCAGCCACACCCCAGTGGCTGCACCTGGGCCTGCGGGTGCTCGAGGACGACCATGGCCAGCCCACCCACTACCTAGTGCGCCTGCAGCCCCCCCTGGGGCATCGCCAGCGTGCCGAGCAGATGTACCTGCTGAGCTACGCCCTGGACTACACCGCCGACGGGGTGCTGCTGCTGGATGGCGAGCGGCACATCCGCTACCTCAACGAGGCGGCCTGCCGCCTCACTGGCCAGCCGCGCCAGCGCTTGCTCGGCCAGGCCCTAGCGCAGGTACTCGCGCCCCTGGCGGGCCGGCTGGCGGACCTGCTGGCCGACGACGAGAGCCTGCAGGAGGCGGTGGAGAGCCAGCGCATCCTCAGCTGCGAACTGCAGGTGCCCGGCGAGGACTCGCCGCGCTACGTCACCCTCCAGTTCAGCCACTTCCACTACAACCAGCGCCCCTACAGCCTGGCGCTGATCCACGACTTCACCGAGCAGCGGCGCATCGCCGACGCCCTGCTGCGTAACGAGCGACAGTTCCGCGCGCTGATCGAGAACACCCCCGACGCCATCGGCCGGCTGACCCCCGACTTCCGCCTCATCTACGCCAACCCGGCCCTGGAGGCGCTGTGCCGCCTGCCCCTGGTGGAAGCCCGCGGCCGCCCGGCACGGGAAGCCTTCGGCGACAACTCGCAGGTCGACATCATGGCCGACCTGGTGCGCGAGGTGGCCGCCACCGGCGAGTCCATGGAGGAGGAACTGATCCACGGCATCGACGGCCCGGCCGACCAGCAGATCCACTACCTCATGCAACTGGTACCGGAGCGCGACGCCGAGGGCGAGGTGACCAGCGTCATCTCCGTGGCCCGCGACATCAGCGGCATCCGCAAAGCAGAGCGGCGCCTGGCGGCCAGCAACCGCCAGCTGCGCGAGCTGTCCAGCCGCCGGGAAAGCGCCCGCGAGGAGGAGCGCAAGCTGATCGCCCGGGAAATCCACGACGAACTCGGCCAGCACCTCACCGCCCTGCGCATGGGCATCTCCCTGCTGCGCCTGCGGCACGGCGAACAGGCTCCCGGGCTCGGCGAGGGCGTGGAGCGGCTCATGGCGCTGTGCGACCGCACCATCGGCGTGGTCCGCTCCATCGCCACCACCTTGCGGCCCGCCGCCCTCAACATGGGCCTGTACCCTGCACTGGAATGGCTGATCGACGAATTCCGCAGCCACCACACGCAGATCGCCTGCGAGCTGGTGGCCCACAGCGGCGCGCCGGCGCTGGACGACAGCCAGGCCACCACCGCCTTCCGCATCGTCCAGGAGGCGCTGACCAACATCGCCCGCCATTCCGGCGCCAGCCGCGCGGTGATCAGCCTGGAGCGGCTCGACGACCGCTACGTGCTGGACATCACCGACAACGGCCACGGCTTCGACCCGACCAAGGTCGGCAAGCGTTCCCTGGGCCTGGCCGGCATGCGCGAGCGCGGCACCAGCCTGGGCGGCGAGGTGGTGATCTTCAGCCACCCGGGCCAGGGCACCACGGTGCAGGCCACCTTCCCCGTCAACGAGCCTACGGAGTCCCCATGACCCGCATCCTCATTGCCGACGACCACGCCATCATGCGCGGCGGCCTCAAGCAGCTGATCGAGTTCGACGCCCGCCTGCAGGTGGCGGCCGAAGCGGAGAACGGCGCCCAGGTGCTGGAGCAGCTGCGGGCGGGCGAATTCGACCTGCTGCTGCTGGACATGAGCATGCCCGGGCTCAGCGGCGAGGACCTGATCAGCCGCGTGCACGGCCGCTACCCGCGCCTGCCGATCCTGGTGCTGAGCATGCACAACGAGGCGCAGATCGCCCAACGCGCCCTGCG
>Ga0247725_1000361_pt1 | contig 37219 bp, 39 predicted proteins | sample OKSTACKMCFT3sol_FD_183021 | JGI IMG/M metagenome (GOLD analysis project Ga0247725, IMG submission 183021) | Subsurface sediment microbial communities from gas well in Oklahoma, United States - OK STACK MC-FT3-sol | ecosystem: Environmental > Terrestrial > Deep subsurface > Rock core/Sediment...
CAGAATGAGCAAGCCAAAGGTTTTTACCTGCATATTGGTTTTTCTGTGACAGGCCGCTCTGCGCTGGACGGGCAGGGAAAACCTTATCCGCTGTTGCATATGGCATTGCAGTGATCTGCTGCTAGATACAAGTCCACAGATAATCCTTGCCAGCTTGTGTTGGCACATCAATCAAATAGCTATTGGCTAAAGAGAGTTGTGGCAGGTTTTTGCTTGTGTGTTTTAGTGGTGTTTTAATCTGTGCCTGTTGGTAAAAAGGGTTGGGGTTTTCAGAGCTTCCACTTAGCTTGTGAACCTTAAAAGCTGTTACTTCCGGCAAGGGAGAGTGGCTGCGCAGGCGTAAATTACCGCCTAAGCGCGAATGGATTTTTACTGTGCAAACCTGGCCGTTTTGCCAGCTCATATCCAGCACAAAACCGCCACGCATCATCAGACCTGTGACTGCGCCACTGGGCCATTCTTGCGGTAAGGCGGGTAGCAAATACACAGCGCCGTCATGGCTTTGCGCCAGCATTTCAGCCACGCCTGAGGTAAATCCAAAATTGCCATCAATCTGAAAGGGCGGGTGCGCGTCAAACATATTAGGGTAAGTGCCACCGCTTTCGGAGATTTTGCCATCTGACGTCAGGGCAGGTTTGATTTGCTCTCGCATCAGTTTAAAAGCCCTGTCACCATCCAAAAGACGGGCCCATAAATTGATCTTCCAGTTCATCGACCAACCTGTGGACGGGTCGCCGCGCTGCTCCATAGTGATGCGGGCTGCACTGAATAACTCAGGTGAGCGCAAAGGTGAGATTTGATTGCTTGGATAGAGTCCATACAAGTGCGAGACATGGCGATGTTTATCTTGCGGGTCGTCCCAGTCCTGTAGCCATTCCTGCAACTGATGGTATTTGCCTATTTGCATAGGCGGTAGGCGGGATAGGATGTTCTGCCAGGCGTGGATCAGGTTTTTATCTTCCTCAAGAATAGTGGCGGCAGCTATGGTGTTGGAAAACAGGTCAAATAACAGCTGGTTATCCATAGTCACCCCAGCAGCGATTTTGGTGCCTGTGGCTTTGGGGGCATTTTCCGGCGACATGGAAGGGGACACAATCAGCCATTGCTTATCTGGTGATTCAACTAAAAAGTCCTCAAAAAACTCAACGGCAGCTTTCATCACAGGGTAAACCTCAGCTAAATAGGCTTTGTCGCCGCTGTATAAGTACTTTTGCCATAAATGCTGGCTTAGCCAGGCGTTACTGGTAGGCCAGGACCCCCAGCTGTAGTCGATACCTCCTGTGATACGCCAGATGTCGGTGTTGTGATGCGCCATCCAGCCACGGGCGCCATACATGGTTTTGGCGCTTTGCTGCCCAGTGACTGCGAGCTCTTTAATCATCTGGATAAAAGGCTGGTGCAGCTCCGTTAGTTGTGTGACTTCCGCTGGCCAGTAGTTCATTTGTGCATTGATATTTAGGGTGTATTTGCTATCCCATGGCGGGTCTTGTCTGTGATTCCACAGCCCTTGCAAATTAGCGGGTTGCCCGCCGGGTTGTGACGAGGAAATCAGTAAATAGCGGCCAAACTGAAAATACAGACTAACCAGCTCCGGGTCGTGCCGCTGTGCGAATAAACGGATACGTTGATCTGTCGGCTCGGTGCTAAATTCGCTATCGCCCAGGTCTAAAGTGACCCGGTCAAAATAGTTTTTATAGAGGGTGCTGTGGGCTGTTTTACGGGCCTGATAGGGCTGGCGCTGAAACTGTTGTTGTGCTGTATCCAGATACTGCTGGGCGCGCTTAAGCGCATCAGCGCTGATGTCTTTGTAGTTGATAAAGTTGGTTGCCATGGACACTAAAAGCAGCACCGAATCGGCGTTTTTCACCTGGATCTGATGATCCTTTTGGCTTAGGCTGCCACCACTGTTTTGTACTTGCAGCAAGGAGCCCAGTTGTACTTGCCCTTTTATTCCTTCGTGATCGGCTGATTGCACCTGCATCAGTACCGTATTGGCATTTTGTGTTGAAAAAGCCGCTTTGGCTGGATGGGATAAATAAGCTTTAAAGCTGAGCTTGCCAGGTTTGCTGGCGGTTAATTTCACCACCAACACCTGATCGGCCAATGAGGTAAAGATTTCTCGGCTATAAACCACATCTGCCACCTGATAGCGGGTGGTGGCCACTGCATTGGCAATATCCAAATCCCGATAATAATTCTGATACTGCGTATGAGCAGGAAACTCCAGGTGTAAGTTGCCAGCGCTTTGATAAGGCATGCCGTTAGCGCCCTGGCTGGTAATGGTTTTAGCGGCCAGGGCTTCGGCAGCGACATGATCACCAGTGGTTATTAAGCTGCGAATTTTGGGCAAGGATGCCAGCGCTGCGGTATTGATGTTGTTATGCGGGCCGCCTGCCCAAAAGGTGTTTTCATTCAACTGGATAGTTTCGTCTGCTGGTTTGCCATAGACCATGGCACCTAAGCGGCCATTGCCCAAAGGCAAAGCTTCTTCCCATAAAGTGGCAGCTTGGTTATACCAAAGCTTGAGCTCAGTCTTATCAGGGACAGCAGATGTGGCGAAAGCGACACTGCTTAGTAAGCTCAATAAGCTCAGTAAAGAAAATTGCACAGTTTTTGTAATCACTGCACTGCTCCCTGAAGTTGTGTTTTGTAGCCAAGTCGTGATGGTCAGGTTTAACCGCCTGATTTTGATATGTATATAGTTTTTCTCGCTAATGTAGTTAAGATTTTTTGTTGCTGCGACCAAGAGCGACCAGCTCCCTTATTGTGCCTGCGCTCTGTCGAGTGCGGCATTCGGTGACTGCTGCTCTTTGTGCTAAAATGCCGGCGTTTTTTAGCTGAGCCTTTAAATCAGGAGTTGTAGTGTCAGCATTATCATCTTTATATCCGCAGCCTTTATGGCAATGGTTTGCACAAATTAGTGCCATTCCTCACCCGTCTAAACATGAGCAGGCCTTAAGCCAGCATATTCAGCACTGGGCGCGTGACAAAGGTTTGGTTGTTATTGAAGACCAGGTCGGCAACCTGATCATTAAAAAGCCAGCCACTGCAGGTTTTGAAAATCGCAAAGTGGTGGTGATTCAGGCGCACCTGGATATGGTGCCGCAGAAAAATGCCGACAAAGTTCATGACTTCACTAAAGACCCAATTGACGCTTATGTAGATGGCGACTGGGTAAAAGCTCGTGGTACCACACTGGGTGCAGACAACGGCATAGGTATGGCCTCCGCTTTAGCTATTTTAGGCAGCAATGAGATTGAACATGGTCCTTTAGAAGTATTGCTGACTGTAGACGAAGAAGCAGGTATGACAGGCGCTTTTGGTGTAGAGCCTGGCATGTTGGACGCTGAAATACTGATCAACACCGACTCCGAGCAGGAAGGCGAAATTTACATGGGCTGCGCCGGTGGCGTGGATGCTGAATTTACTGTGCCTGTGCAATGGCAAGCCACAGCAACTGGTGTGACAGCTGTTGATTTAAGTTTAACAGGCTTAAAAGGTGGCCACTCTGGCGTGAATATTCACCTGGGGCGTGGCAATGCCAATAAACTTTTGGCGCGTTTTTTAGCCGATCATGCAACAGCTCTGGAATTGGCTATCGCCAATTTTAGCGGTGGTTCTTTGCGTAATGCTATACCTCGCGAAGCCACTGTTAGTCTGACTGTTCCTGCAGCTAAGTTAAGCCAGTTGCAGCAGGCTGTGACAGAGTTTGAAGCCCTGCTGCGGTTTGAATTGGCCGCCGTTGAGCCAGCGTTAAAACTGAGTCTGACTGAAGTCGTGACTCCGGCACAGGTATTAACTACTGCTACACAAAACACCTTGATCCACTTACTTAACTTATGCCCTAACGGCGTGATGCGAATGAGCGATGAAGTGGCAGGCGTGACCGAAACTTCACTGAATATGGGCGTGATCAGCACCAAAGAGCAGAGTATTCAGGTGCTGTGTTTAATCCGCTCTTTAATAGACAGCGGCCGTCAGCAAGTCGAGAGCATGTTAACTTCGCTGGCGCAGTTATCAGGCACAGCAGTCAAATTCAGCGGTGCTTATCCTGGCTGGAAACCTAACCCGGATTCACCAGTGATGGCAATAGTGCGCGACACCTATCAGGATATTTACCACAAAGAGCCGGTGATTATGGTGATCCACGCAGGTTTAGAATGTGGTTTGTTTAAAAAACCATACCCGGATATGGATATGGTGTCGATAGGCCCTACTATTCGTTTCCCACATGGGCCGGACGAAATGGTCAATATCACTACTGTGGGCCAGTACTGGGAATTATTGCTGGCGGTATTGAAGCGTATTCCCGAGCGCGCTTAATTGAATTGGCGCTGCAGTCTTTGTGGCGCCAGGGATAGATTGTTTTACCAGGCCCCGTTTACGGGGCTTTTTTATGGTGATGGCAGTACAACAGGCCGCAGCTAGGTTCTTTAAACAGCAGGCTTTATGGTGTCTGATGACAGAGATGATGCGTTCATCGCTAAGCTATTGTGGTGCCACACTTTTGTCGATAAGCTTTCGATTTATACAAGAATGGAACAACCAGTTGTTTTGCTGGTACTGAAGGACCCAATATATGCCATGGCAATGCCTACACTGCAAGAGCACCATTGAAGACGATGACTTTGAAGTCTGCTGGAATTGTAATAGCGAAAAAGGCGCAGCAGAACCTGCCAGCATAGCAGAGCTACCAGCCCCGGATTGTCTGCGCTGCAACAAAAAATTAAGTTTTATCGGTACTAAAAACTTCCATGAAGGCACACGTTGGGGCGTGTTGGGCGATATAGGTGAGTTTTTTATCAATAAAGAAAATCTGGATATGTATGGCTGTAAGTCCTGCGGCAAAGTAGAGTTTTTTATGACTGGTTTTATCGATCGGGCGGAATAAAAACGGGAAATGCTGATGAATCCGGATAAAGTGATACGTAACAAAACCAAAAAGCTGACTGACTTGCCCAATATTGGCAAAGCCGGAGCCGCTGATTTAGTGTTGCTTGGTATCCTTCAGCCCGATGATCTGAAAGGCCGCGATCCCTATCAAATGTACCAACAACTTTGCGATATCACTGCACAGCGGCATGACCCTTGTGTCATAGACGTGTTTATCTCCATCACCCGCTTTATACAAGGCGACGAGCCAAAAGCCTGGTGGGCTTATACTGCGGAACGAAAAGCCAGATGGGTGGACTAAGGTCTACAGATATTGCTGGTGCTCCTTTGGCTGCCAGATAGGGCGAAGCCCAAGTCACTAATTTTAAAAACTCTATTTTTAAAAGATCACCAATTTTATGAACCAAAACGAGTTAAAAGCTTTGTTTGATCAGCAGGCCTCAAGCTATGACATCCAATGGGAAAAAACAGCGCCGATAAGGCATTGCCTGCATTTATTGCTGGACTCCATGTTTTCTGGCTTACCTGTTGATGCAAAAATTTTATGTGTTGGGTTAGGCACTGGAGCCGAATTATCGCATTTGGCGCAGAAAAATCCGCTCTGGCGTTTTACCGCAGTGGAGCCTTCCGGCGCTATGCTGGACTTGTGTAAACAAAAGGCTGAGCAGGAAGGTTTTGCTTCCCGCTGCGTGTTTCATCAGGGCTATCTGGAGACGCTGCCAAAGCATGAACTTCATGATGCGGCTACTTGTTTTCTGGTGTCGCAGTTTTTTGTTGATCAACAGCAGCGTTCCGCTTTTTTTCTGCAAATTGCAAACAGACTAAAGGTACGAGCTTTGCTTGCCAGCTCAGATCTTGCCTCTGATACCCAGTCAGCAGAATATGATGTGTTATTACGGGCCTGGATGAACATGATGTCAACCGCCGCTATTACCGCTGAGGCGATAGATAGGATGCGTGCAGCCTACAGCAATGATGTTGGGGTCTTAGCGCCAGACAGAATAGCGTCCATTATTGCCGCCGGAGGCTTCGAACGTCCGGTACAGTTTTTTCAGGCGGGATTGATTCATGCATGGTTATCAAGGCGGGCAGATTGAGGCTGTAACAGCTTTTGTACTGAGGCCATCACACTTACACGGATAGCCAATGATTGAATTACGAGCACTGAACTCTGATGACTGTGAATTGCTGGTGCGTTATCTGAATAATCCTCAGCTGGTGCAGTTCCTTTCATCCAGAATTCCACAACCCTACACTTATGAAGATGCGTGTTGGTGGGTAGAAACAGGCAGTAAAGAGGCTGCTTTTGTTCGAGCTATTACATATAAAGGGGTATTTTGTGGTGTTACAGGGATCTATACCAAAACAGCTGAATACGCCTATACGGCAGAACTTGGCTATTGGGTTGCGCAGCAATACTGGAACCTGGGTATAGCATCTGAAGCTGTGACCGAATTTACTAAACTGGTGTTTGCAACCACAGCTATTCAACGTATTTATGCGGTCGTGGCTGCGCCAAACAAAGCTTCTATTCAAGTGATGCAAAAGGCTGGTTACCACTTAGAAGGCGTATTAAAACAGGCGTTAATGAAGCATGGACAGTTTTACGATGAATATCTGTTGGCAAAACTACAGGCTTAATTTGGGCGAAGGATAAAACATTAATGCAACTAAAGGACGCTACTCCTCCTCAGCTGTCAGGTTGAGATAGGGCCCATTGTCATCAGGTAAAAGAGTCTGAATCTTTCCGAGCTAAAAAGGACATGCAAAATTGATTTTACGTATTGTGGATAAGTTAATTTTTGGCGCAGCACTGCTTCTGGCTCTGCAAATACCTTTGCTGGCAGATCACTATCAGCAGTATTTATCCGGGATGTATCAAGCCACAAAATTGCAGGTGGACGGTTACGAAGCCACAGCAAAGGCCAATCAATTTGCTGATGTACAATCGATGATTGATAACCACCTGCAGAACAGCGAGCCCAGCGTCAGAGATGATGCCAGACAAAAGCTGGCAACTATGGATGTACTGGCCGACCTGACTCAGGGGATGGCTGTGTTTAAACAGGGTTATCTTGTTGAGAAGCTGCTGTTTATGTTGCACCCATCCAGATACGGCAATTTGAAAGCAGTGATCAGTCAATTTACGCCTGGCATCCCTTTGACCTTAAGTGGCCTGGCATTTGCTGTTGTAGTTGCGCTGCTACTGAATCTGCTGCTGATGTTGCCTTTTCAGTGGGGGCGGACAGGTAAAAGACCAGTTGGCAATGAGCGTAAAGCCCATAGCTAGTAGACTTTTTAAGGGGCAGCAGTCTGACCGGTTTTTATGCACGGCTGGTTGCTTTGGTGCTGACTACTCTGTGCAATCTGATCGCGCGATAAATGCTGCTTTTCTTGAGTGTCGGAGTGTCGATTTGTAGTCTTGTATTTCGACTATCTGTTTTATGCTCTGAACTAGCTACATAGGTGAACAAATGTCTGATACAGAAAAAGTCAAAGGGCCAGCTTCGTATTTCCCTTCTATCGAAAAAAAGTATGGTGTTGTGGTGCAGCATTGGTTTGAGTTGTTACAAGCTAAATCACAGTTAAAGCACATGGAGATGGTCGCTTTGCTGAAAGAGGAGCATGGTATCAGTCATGGGCATGCCAATGCGTTGGTGGCCTATTTCCGCGCAGGCCTTTAAGCAACCTGATGTGATTATCGCTGCACTGGATTTGCACTGCGAAAAAAGCCGAAACCCCTCTATCCAGACTGGCGAAATGAATGGAGGCCAGCGCAGCGGGAAAAAAAATGCAGTAGCGGACTATAGGTTAATAAAAAGCCCCGCGGTTTTCACCAGCGGGGCTTTTTAATACTGAGTGCTAATTAGTTCTTAGCAGCTGCAGCTTTCTTTTCTTTCTCTTTTGCAATCACTGCATCAGCCACGTTTTGTGGACATGGTGAGTAGTGAGAGAATTCCATAGAGAACTGACCACGACCAGAAGTCATAGTACGCAGAGTAGAGATGTAACCGAACATCTCAGACAGTGGTACGTCACCTTTGATACGTACGCCAGTTACGCCAGCTTCCTGACCAGAGATCATGCCACGACGACGGTTTAAGTCACCGATCACATCACCTACGTGGTCTTCCGGAGTGAAGACGTCAACTTTCATGATAGGTTCTAACAGTTGTGCACCAGCTTTAGGCATAGTTTGACGGAATGCGGCTTTTGCTGCGATTTCGAATGCGATAGCTGAAGAGTCAACTGCGTGGAAACCACCGTCAAACAGTTCTACTTCTACGTCTAATACTGGGAAGCCAGCCAGAGTACCGGTTGACATCATAGACTCGAAGCCTTTTTCGATGGCTGGGAAGAATTCTTTTGGAACGCTACCACCAACTACAGTTGACTTGAAAGCGAAGCCTGAGTTTGGCTCGCCCGGACGAATGCGGTAGTCGATTTTACCGTATTGACCTGAACCACCAGATTGCTTCTTGTGCGTGTAGCTGTCTTCAACTTCACGAGTGATAGTTTCGCGGTAAGCAACCTGTGGCTGACCTACGACTAATTCAACACCGTAAGTACGTTTTAAGATGTCTACTTTGATATCTAAGTGCAGTTCACCCATACCTTTCAGAATGGTTTCGCCTGAGTCAACGTCAGTTTCAACACGGAAAGTTGGATCTTCAGCAACCATCTTACCGATGGCGATACCCATCTTCTCAACAGAACCTTTATCTTTTGGTGTTACAGAGATAGAGATTACCGGCTCTGGGAAAATCATTGGTTCTAAAGTACAAGGTACTTTAGGATCACACAGAGTGTGACCAGTTTGCGTGTTGTTCTTCAGACCAACTAAAGCGATGATGTCACCGGCCTGAGCAGTTGTCAGGTCAGTACGGTCGTTCGCGTTCATCTCAACCATACGGCCGATACGTTCTGTTTTACCAGTGTACGAGTTCAACAGGGTGTCACCCTTGTTCAGAACACCAGAGTAAATACGGATAAAGGTCAGGGCGCCGAAACGGTCATCCATGATCTTGAACGCTAAAGCGCGGAACGGCTCGTCGGCAGAAACGATAGCGTATTCGCCAGTTTCGTTACCTTCTTCATCAGTCAGAGGCTGTGGGTTAACTTCAGTTGGTGAAGGTAAGTAATCAACAACAGCATCTAACAGTAATTGCATACCTTTGTTTTTAAAGGCTGAACCACAGTAAGTTGGGAAGAATGCCAGTTCACGGGTACCTTTACGGATACAAGCTTTTACTTGTTCCACAGTTGGCATTTCGCCTTCCATGTAGGCCATTAACAGGTCGTCGTCTTGCTCAACAGCAGTTTCAATTAACTGTTCACGGTACATAGCTACGTCGTCAGCCATATCAGCTGGAATATCTACTACTTTGTAGTTTTCTGGCTGGCCAGAGTCATCCCACACGTATGCTTTTTCGCTCAGCAGGTCAACCACACCAACGAAGGTGTCTTCACGGCCGATAGGCAGAGTCATGATTAATGGCTGAGCACCCAGAACGTTTTTCACTTGTTCTGTTACGCGGATGAAATCAGCACCGATACGGTCCAGTTTGTTTACGAAAATCAGACGAGATACTTTCGCGTCGTTCGCATAACGCCAGTTAGTTTCTGACTGAGGTTCAACGCCGCCTGAACCACAGAATACACCGATACCACCGTCTAATACTTTCAGAGAACGGTACACTTCAACTGTGAAGTCAACGTGGCCTGGTGTATCGATTACGTTGAAGCGGTGACCTTTCCAGAAACAGGTTACAGCTGCTGACTGGATAGTAATACCACGCTCAGCTTCTTGAACCATGAAGTCTGTGGTTGATTCACCTTCGTGAACTTCACCTATCTTATGGATTTTACCGGTCAGTTTCAGGATACGCTCGGTAGTAGTGGTTTTGCCGGCATCAACGTGGGCGAAGATACCAATGTTTCTGTATAAGGATAAATCTGCTGACATAGTCATCTCGATAAGCTAGGGTTTTAAAATAGTGCGACAATATACAGGAAATTATTCCGATTTGCCCGAAAAAAAATCAGTGCGATCTTCTGTTTTTTCGAATTCGCCGTCAACTGCATTTTTATGAACTTTGGCAGTCCGGCAATAAAAGGCTTCTAAGCGGCCTGAGTCACATCATTCGCCATGCCTCAAACAAATAACTTTGTATTACCTCTGTTTTATTCAGACATATTTTTTTTGTTCTTATATTGGAAAAATTTGCTGTTATGCTATTTAGTTAAGAGGCTGGTTGTTCAGATGGGTACAACTGTGATCTGTAACTCACGCCAGTCAGCCAGTAACGCATGGCGCGTTGCTCAGGCGCAGTGGGAGCCAGACACCACGTCAAAAACTGGGGCGGTCACCGAAAAGCCAGACAGAGTAGGAACACTGTATTATAAGGAAATCAGTGAAATGAGCGAGCAAACACAAACAAGTGCAACAGAACAAACGGTAGATGCTGAAGTGCAGGTATCTCCACCTATGACAGTGGAGCAATTTATCAGCGGTCTTCGCAATGGCGGTTTTACCGGACAAATCGGCTTTAACCCCAATATGCCGGGTATGGTCTGGATTGCGATGAATATATAGTACGTTTTAATCTTAAGGCTGGGGCAGGATTTAGCTCCAGCCTGGGGTTCAGACCCACTGCAACACTGCCAGGGCTATGAAACCAGCCGAAGCTAAAATACCATGTTCAATAGCGCGCTCTGCAGTTTTCTCTGCACTTAATTGCCGCTCCGGGTAAAAAAGATAGACCAGGTTGATCAAAACAGTCAGCAGCGCCGTCAGGCGTGCCAGAAACAACAAAGAGTCAATCAGCATCAGTACTCCACTCACTACTTCGGATTTATTTGTTTATCACACTCTGATTTGCGTCGCCTTTATCGGGCTATTGTCTGCGCAAATCCCGGACCAAACCTGCTGAAAACGCCGGCAGTGTATAAAGCACGCGAAGTGTTTTTCAATGTGACAAATTGCCGCATCCAAAGAGTTGAATAGCTGAGCTTCTTAAAAAGTTCCCTCTAAAATCCGGACTGCGACAATATGCCGCATCGGCTGATTCAGCTCGCTATGTGACAATAACGCTGTGTTAACTTTCTGATTTAAAGGCGTTATTCTTATGCAATTGTCCCTAACTCCCCGTCTTAGCCTGCTGAGTCTGGCCTGTGCTCAGGCTCTGTCTTTATTGTGTTTTTCAGCCATGGCGGATGAGCAATCCCAAACCGATAGGGCGGCTGAAACCAGTCTGGAGCGTTTATCTGTGTTTGGTCAGCGCACTAGCGATACCTTTGGCAGCAAATCCGGCATTTTATTAAAAGAGTTGCCACAGAGTATTCAGCTATTGGATGTGGAGCAGTTACGGGGCGAGGGCCTGGTATCTGTAGGAGATTTATTGCGGGATATTCCCAGCGCCAACCCGGGATATTCGCGGGTGGGGCCTTATCAGTCTTTTAGTCTGAAAATCCGTGGTTTTGCTGCTGACCAGATGCGTAATGGCATGCGTCAGCGTTATTTTGAGGATATAGATGCTTCTGCGCTTAACAGCATAGAGCGAATGGAAGTATTAAAAGGCCCTTCTGGTGTGCTCTATGGCCAGTCTGCAGTAGGTGGTGTAATCAATCTGGTCAGCAAAACCCCTGGTGCTGATAACAGTGGTAGCGCAGGACTACGCTTTGGTACAGATAATCAAAAAGTTGCGAATGGCGACATCAGTAAAAATCTCTCTGACTCGGTATCGGTGCGGTTAACCGGCGAGCTGGAGCGCTCAGACACTTTTGTTGATCGCCAGCCGATGGATAGAAACAATGTCAGTCTGATGCTGCAGCATCAGGTCGGCGACAAGGCCACAGGTCATTTTGTCGCTGAGTATGTTAAACGCGAAACTGACCGTTATGTTGGCTTGCCTGTCTCTGTGGTCTTGCCTGAGCAGGATAGTGAAGAAATCGATATCAGTACTCAATTGGGTGAACCAGGATTTACCAGTCTGCGCTCTTTTGCGCCTTTGTATCAATACTGGTTAGATGTCCAACTCAATGCCGACTGGACTTTGACACCCCGTCTGCAATATCAGGAATTTAATACCGTCTTTGGTCAGGTGAATTTACGCACTCCTGTCGCGGGGCAGCCTGGTCTTATCAGTCGCACTGGCCGCCAGGGCCGCGAAAATGATGACTACCAAATCGCGCAGTTGGATTTAAATGGCCCTGTCATGACAGGTGCTCTGGAGCATAAAGTACTGTTAGGTTACGAAGCGGGCAGGGAGCGTGGTCGTTTTACCCAGTCCAATATCAGAGCTGGTACTTTAAATCCTGTCGATATCAATAACCCTGCATATCAATACGATACACAAGAGCCACTACTTGATTTTGCTTTTGATAATTTTTACAACCTCGACTCAGACGCCTGGTATCTGCAGGATCAAATCAAGTTAACCAAAACGCTGCAATTGATAGGAGCTGTGCGCTACACCGACAGCAAAGCCGGCAGTGGAGCCTGGGGCAGCGCAGCAGACTGGGTGCCGGTGTCGTCTACTATATGGCAACTGGGTTTGACCTGGCAGCTCAATGATCAACTGACGCTATTTACTGGTCATAATACAGGTTTTGATGTTGAAAGCAGTGCTGCTGCCCGCAGTAGAAGCGGCGAGGCACTGGAACCGGAAGAATCTGCTCAAACCGAGTTGGGCCTTAGGTTCAGTTCAGAACAGTTCAATGGCAGCCTGGCGCTGTTTCGTATTGAGCGCTTAAATGCGCTGACAGCCGATCCGCTTGACTCAGATTTTAGTGTTAACAGTGGCGAGCAGCGTGTGGACGGTGTTGAAATGGAAGGCCGTTGGCAACTGAATGCTTCTGTGCAATTGCAGGCTGGTTATGCCTATATGGATGGTGAAATCACCCAAAGCAATGACGGCGACCTGGGTGCGAAGCTTGGCGATTTAGCCCGTCACAGAGTCAATCTGAGTGCCAACTGGCAATACAATAACGACTGGTCCGCTTTTGTCCGGGCGAATTACAGCAGCGAGCGGCCTCTGGTGACAGGTTCAGGCTGGCAACTGGATGCGTATCGTCTGATTGGCACAGGACTTAGATATCAGCAAAGCAATTGGTCTGCTCAACTGGCAGTGAACAACCTGCTGGATGAGCTGTATTACACCGCTTCAGGCAATGGTTTTGTGGTCTATCCGGGGGAGCCACAGCAAGCCAGTTTACAACTGACATGGCAGTGGTAATAGATGGCAGGAATGACTACTCCAACGGCAGATAACCGCGCTGCCGCTATGCGCGCTGTATTTTTCTGGCATGGCTGGTCTGCTCTGATGATAGCGCCTGTGCTGCTGGTACTGTTATTGACGGGCAGCGCCTATCTGTTTGATCGGGAGTTTGACCAATGGTGGCAAAAAGACGCACTGCAGTTGACGCCTCAGGGCACTGCCGCGTCATTAGTGCAGCAGCAGGACTATTTACGCCAGCAGTACCCGGGTTGGGTTATCAACAGAGTGGTATTACCGGATGAAGCTGCTCATGCCGTGCGCTGGCAACTGACAGCGCCTGATGCTGTGCATGTACTTTATCTGGATCCTTATCGGCTGCTGGTAACTGCTGATATTGATCCTAAAACTCAACCTATGGCGATAGTCAGGCGTTTGCATGGTGAGTTGATGGCTGGCACTGTAGGTGGTTATATCATCGAATGGTTTTCCTGCTGGACTTTGTTTTTACTCTTGACCGGAGCCTGGTTGTGGTGGCCCAGGCACTGGCGTCTGGCTGGCGTTTTTCTGCCAAGAAAACGCCGTGATGGAGGTGTGCATTGGCGTGACTGGCACTCTGTACTGGCTTTAGTCAGCTCTTTGGCTTTGGCTTTTCTTGTTCTTAGTGGCATGCCCTGGTCTACCTTTTGGGGGAAGCAGTTTGCACAACTAGGCCGGGATTTTAGTCCGCAGTGGCACTGGGTGACGCCATCGCCAAACTTCCATTTACCTGACAGTGTCAAAACCAGAGCGGCTGATCCGCATCATGAGCATAAAATGCAGGCATCTGGAGTGCATGTTACAGGAGGCAAAGAGTCCTGGGTAACAGCACATCATCCTGCACCGGCAAGTCATGTTCATCATCAGCCCCAGATCGCGGATATCAGCAAAGCCGAACCTTATCTGGAACGACTGGCTCTGGCTACATACGGCGCTGGTGTACGGATTTTTTATCCTGCGACCGAAAATGATGTATTTAAAATCAGCTATGTACCGGACAAAGCTGAAGGTCAGCAGACTATTTATATAGACCCTGTCAGTGGCGAATTATTGGATGATATTGGCTGGCAGCGTTATTCGGCCTTAGCCAAAGTGGTGGAGTGGGGCACCATGACACATTTAGGCCGGCAATATGGGATGTGGAATCAGTGGTTGAATCTACTGTTTTGCCTGCTGGTGCTGGCGGCTCTGATTGCAGGTTTAACCTTATGGTGGCGACGTAGAAAACCAGGCCGCTGGTTGCCGCCCTTGCATAATACAGACAGCTTGCCGCTGGGCTTGAAGCTAAGTTTAATCTTGCTGGTGATGCTGTTTCCGCTGCTGGTATTGTCGCTGTTTGCTTTTGCACTGTTAAGGTTTTGGCAAAACCGGACTATTAATTCATAAATCAAAAGGCCAGCATTGCGGCTGGCCTTTTGATCGAACTATGCAGGTCGCTTAGATCTAAGCCAAAGTTGGGTAATCGGTATAACCTACAGGCCCTTTGCCATAAAACAGTTCTGGTCGTGGCTGATTTAAAGGCGCGTCTGTTTCCAGGCGTTTTGGTAAATCAGGGTTGGCAATAAAAGGAATCCCAAAAGCGATAGCGTCTGCTTTTCCTTCGGCTAACCAGGCGTTGGCTTCTGCTTTACTGAATTTTTCATTGGCAATCACAATGCCACCAAACAGCTGCTTAATCAGCGGAGTAATGCTGTCTTCGGCTGGATGTTCGCGGGTAGAAATAAAAGCAATACCACGTTTGCCGAGTTCAGTGGCAACATAGCCAAAGGTGGCAGTGCGGTTGGAGTCACCCATATCGTGTGAATCCATGCGCGGTGCTAAATGCATAGCCACTCTGTCTTTACCCCAAACACCGATACAAGCGTCAGTGACTTCCAGCATTAAACGAGCCCGGTTTTCCAGCGAGCCACCGTATTCATCATCCCGTAAGTTAGTGCTGTCTTGCAGGAACTGATCAAGCAAATAGCCGTTCGCGCCATGGATCAATACACCGTCAAAACCTGCAGCTTTGGCTTTCAGGGCGCCCTGCCTGAAGGCTTCAACCACATCTGTAATTTCAGCCAGGCTTAAAGCTCTTGGTTCTTCATAATCTTTCATTGGACGGACTAAACTGACATGACCTGCCGGGCGCAACGCACTTGGTGCCACAGGTTTTTCGCCATCCAGATAAATTGGATCCGAGATACGGCCAACGTGCCAAAGTTGCAGAAAAATACGGCTGCCCGCTTTGTGTACAGCATCTGTCACTAATTTCCAGCCTTCCACCTGAGCATCAGACCAAATACCTGGTGTATCGGGGTAGCCAACACCCATAGGGGTTACCGCAGTGGCCTCAGACAAGATTAAACCAGCGCTGCTACGCTGAGTGTAATATTCCGCCATCATAGCATTAGGCACGCGGCCTTCATCTGCACGGCATCGCGTTAAAGGTGCCATCACAATACGGTTCTTCAGGGTTAGATCACCTATGGTGATTGCATCAAACAAAGTTGGCATCTGTAGCTCCTTAAAGCTGTTCGTTTAATCGCGTCAGAAAGTGTTGGATCACCTCTTCATTACGCGAGAAAAAACTCCACTGGCCTACTTTTTTGCTGCTGATAAAACCAGCGCGTTGCAAAGTGGCCAAATGGGCGGACACGGTAGACTGAGACAAACCTGTTTTTTGATCTATTTTGCCGGCGCAAACCCCAAGACTTAACGGGTGTTCCTGATCGGCAAAATAGACTTCAGGTTGTTTCAGCCAGTTTAAAATCTCCCGTCGCACCGGGTGAGACAGGGCCTTGATCATCTCATCGAGTTCTGCAGAGCTCATTGTTTAATCCATATTTGTATATCGCGATGTAGCGAAATATATATCGTAAAATAACGATGTGCAACTTTTATTTTGTTCTGCCCGGTACATTTGTCTGCTGCTATGCTGACAGAGGACTGATTAAACGATCAAAAGAGCCGGAGTGGTGATGAATAGTTTTTTGTCTTCTTTGGAATATCGGAGTAGTGAAAATGCGCTTTATGTGTGTTTTACCGGCATTCATGAAGATTACCTGACAGCCCGATATGCCGAAGCTTTGGAACTGTTTTGCCAGACAATGCAGGGCAAGCCATGGGCTCGTATTGTGGATTTGCGCCAGTGGTCAGTCACTGCGGTACAAAACCAGAAAATGATAGAGCAATTACTGCAACAGGATTTAAAACGGGGTTTAACTTTGGAATACGTACTGCTGCCGCCTGACTCTGTAGGACGCTGGCAAGTGGAACAGACCTTAAAAAGTTTAAATACCTTAACTTCCAGTGAGGTTTTTCATCCGACTGACGATGAAAACGAAGCTTTGGCTGGTCTGGTCAAACAAGGATTTTTGGTCAATTTTGGCGCTGTGACCCGGCATGAATCCCGCTGCTGGAAAGTTCCGCAAACAACAGACTCTAAAAACTAAGTTGCTAAAATGCGGCCTGAAGAAACCATCTGTCAGTCACAACGTATTACGCTGCTTTTTCACTTAAGTTTACCGAAAATTAATAAATATACTTCTGATCTTTTTAAACATCGACGCCGTTTGTTATGGCGGGTTTTATGTTCAACTAAAAGGAAATCAGAATGAAATTTCGCTCATTATTGAATTTAACCGTTCTCTCTGCAGCTTTAGTCGTCTCTGCTGCATCCTACGCTTCAGCCAAGGCTGATATTGTTGATACAGCTGTGGCCGCAGGCAGTTTTAATACGCTGGTCACTGCTGTCAAAGCTGCAGATTTGGTTGACACTTTAAAAGGTGCAGGTCCATTTACTGTGTTTGCGCCCAATGATGCCGCTTTTGCCAAAGTTCCGGCCGCAGATTTACAAGCCTTGTTAAAAGACAAAGCTGCGCTTGGTAAAGTGCTGACTTATCATGTAGTAGCAGGCAAAGTGATGGCTTCTGATGTAGTGAAGTTAACATCAGCCAAAACAGTGCAGGGCCAGGAACTGACCATCGCAGTTAAAGACGGCGTAGTCTACGTGGACGGTGCCAAGGTCATTAGCACTGATATTGAAACCAGCAACGGCGTGATTCATGTGATTGATTCTGTTGTATTACCGAAATAACTCTGTTGCGTTAATTTGAAACAAAGGAGCCTTGTGCTCCTTTAGTTTTTTCAGACCAAGGGAGCTGCCTGAATGAATTCACTGCTGTTACACTGGCTCAGCTATAACTAGTTTTTTAGGACAAGGATAAAAGCTGTGAGCAGAGCTGTGCTGTTGATTGTCACATTATGCTGGACCTTTCATCTGGCCGCTGCAGGCCAAAGTGTAGTGATTTGGATGAAAAACGGTGACAGATTAACAGGCACTGTAACGCAGCAAGATAAGGACATTGTATTTTTGAACTTGCCTTATTCAGGCCAGGTGCAATTACCCAGAATTCAGATTGACCGTATAGAACAGCAAAAGGTGACTCTCGCTGCAGCTAAATCTGTTGCTGAGCCCGCAGCTGCGCTGATCAAAAATCTGCCCGTCAGGCATTATAGCCTGGACTTAACAGCGGGAAAAAAGCGCAGTAGCAGCAACACAGATAATCTGGGTTTTAAAACTGACTTTGAACAACGTGACTCAAATTTGCGCTTAACTTTTGACGGCAGATACGATTATGAGACCAGTAACTCCACTAAGAAAACCCATAAGTATCTGTTGAATCCGGGGGCAGATTATTTTTTTGCGCCACAGCTATTTTGGCGCAATAAAGTGGATTACGCGCAGGACTTTCTAACAGCGGACTATAAAAATACCGATCTGAGCTCTGGTTTAGGCTACAGCTTTTATGACACGGCAGAGCTTAGAGTAGAGTTGATAGCTTTAGCGGGTCTAAAGCGGACTCACTTCAAAGAAACTGCCGGGCTTGAGCTTTTTATTGGTGACCGACAACGTCTGGATTTTCGCCATGTGCAGTTGGAATGGGATCTGCGTTATGTCTGGCCTGGCACCAGTGTGGAGCTTTACAGTGAGGGCAGTTATTTGAAGCCAGTGAATCAGCCCGTTCGTTATATTGAATTTCTGCAGGAAATTAATTTGAGTTCAGGGCTGCATTATTACCTGACAGAACGTATTCGCTTATCCTTTTCACTGGACTTAGACTGGTCAAAAATTGATGTGGTGTTGCCTCAATATCCCGGACTTTCAGCAGATAGCCGGGACTTACATCAAAAACTCAGCATAGGTGCTAAGTTTTAGCCGATAAGCTCGGCCGCGATTTGAAAACTGAGTTGTCTGGCTTTTGGATCGTGCATCATACAAGCCAGCATCAATTCATCCGGTTGATGCTCGGCGATAAAATTCAGTAAGCCTTGTTTAACCTCGGCAGGATTGCCTATCACAGAACAAGATAAAGCCTGTTCTACATAAGCCTTTTCGTGAGGTTGCCAGATCTGATCCATACTTTCTACAGGTGCTGGCAGCAGATCGGGTACACCCCGGACTAAATTAACAAACTGCTGCTGCGGCGAAGTAAAAAGACGCTGTGCTTCAGCTGTGGTCTCAGATGCAAAAACATTCAGTGCCAGCATCAGATAAGGTTTATCCAATTGAGCTGAGGGCCTGAATTGCCTGCGATACAACTCGGCAGCCTGCACCATCATTTTGGGCGCAAAATGCGAGGCAAAGGCATAAGGCAAACCTAAATGGGCCGCCAGTTGGGCACCATATAAGCTCGAACCTAAAATCCACAAAGGCACATTCAGGTTTTGACCCGGAACCGCCTGCACGGCCTGATTTGGCCGCACAGGACCAAAATACTGCTGCAACTCCAGAATATCGCTTGGGAACTGATCTTCGGTTTCTATTCTGCTGCGCCGCAAAGCCCTGGCCGTGATTTGATCGCTGCCAGGTGCCCGACCTAAACCTAAATCTATGCGGTCAGGGTACAAAGTGGCCAAAGTGCCAAATTGTTCGGCTATCACCAAAGGTGAGTGATTGGGTAGCATAATGCCACCAGCCCCTAAACGAATACGCGAAGTGGCAGCGGCCAAATAGCTGATCAACAAAGAGGTCGCAGCACTGGCAATGCCTGGCATATTGTGGTGCTCAGCCAGCCAGTAGCGATGGTAGCCCAAGGCATCTGCCTGTTGTGCTAAGGCTTTGCTATTGGCAAAACTATCGCTGATGCTGCTGCCTGCAGGGACTGGGGCTAAATCTAAAATAGAAAATGGGATCATCAGTGCTCCGATATATGGTGAATATTGCATTCAATACCGTTTGGTATAAAAGTATTAGTGCAATGGGTGCAGTGGAGCACTGATTCAAGCCTGCTGCGATGAAAGGCACCAAATTAGGATAAATAGCCTCTTTAATCCAGCCGTTTTTTAAAGCGGGCCGTGGCTATACTCAAAGCTATCAGGCTAAAAAGCAGTAGGCATAAGCTATCAAAACCCAAATCAAACCAGTGTGCTTCCCGAAGCACTACCGCCCTGATCATTCGTACGTAATGCGTGGCGGGCAAAAGTTCGGCCAACCACTGGGCAGGTTCAGGCATAGCGGCAAATGGAAACATAAATCCGGATAACAAAATAGAAGGCAGCAGCACAAAAACTGTCATTTGCATGGCTTGCAATTGAGTCTGAGCTTTTGTTGAGATCAGTAAACCCAGAGCTAAACTGGCGCAAATAAACAAAAAAGTGATGATAAAAAGCGAGAGCAGATCGGCGGCAAAAGGTACATCAAATAGCAGATGACCTAAGGCTAAAATAATCAGCATCTGGATGAAACCTACCAAAATGTAAGGCACAATTTTTCCAAGCATCAGCTCCAGTGGTTTGATCGGCGTAGTGATTAAAAACTCCATATTACCTTGTTCCCTTTCCCGTACTATAGCGGCTGAGGTGAAGAGGATCATTGTCATCGTCAGTATCACAGCAATAAGGCCTGGCACTATGTTGACTGCCGTACGCTGCTCAGGGTTAAAGTAACTGACCACTTCAAAGCTGACAGCTGTTTTGGTGATAGTTTTGCTCTCCTCCTGTAATGGCATCAGCCTCAAGCCCCGTACCGCACTGGATATCATAGGATCTGAGCCATCTACTACCCAATGCCCGGCTGGGCGGGCCTGGGTTTTAGCTGCGGCTTGATGAAGTTGCAACAGCCGCAGCTCTAAATCTGCCGGCAGGTATAACACAGCACTCACTTTGCCTTCTGTAATAGCTTGTTCCGCTACCGTCATTGAATCGTAGTGGGTGACAAAGTTCACCACTTGAGTGGCGCGGATGCGGTCAAGCAATTGACGGGAACTGGCAGTTTGACTCAGATCGACATAAGCCGCTGGTAAATACCTGACATCTGTATTGATGGCATAACCAAATAGCAGCAGTTGCACCAGCGGTATCATCACTACCATAGCGAAAGTAATGCGATCACGGGACAGCTGTTTTAACTCTTTAAATATGATGGCACTAATCCTAATGATGCTCTGCATAACCCACTCCTGTGCTGGTTACAAACACATCTTCCAGACTGGGTCTGACCTGCTCTATTTGATAGGCCGGTCCCAGTAAGCCTGATAACCAGAGTTCGGGTTGCCTCTGTTGATCGCTGACCAACAGCCGAAGTCTGGAGCCAAGTTGGGCGGCCGAGACAATCAGAGGCTGGCGTAGCATTTGCTGTTTAATTTCTCTTAAGCCCGGACCACTGACCTCCAGCACTTGCACTGGCATGGCGGCCATTAGTTCTGCCGGCGTGCCGTCTGCTCTTTTTTCGCCCAGCTCTAAAATAGCCAGTCTGTGGCAACGCTCGGCTTCATCCATATAGTGTGTAGAGACCAGAATAGTGGTGCCTGCTTCACTTAAATCAAACAGCCTTTCCCAGAACTCGCGGCGGTTTTCCGGGTCGACGGCCGACGTAGGCTCATCCAGAAAAAGTAAATCCGGCTGGTGTAAGGTGGCCGCTGCCAGTGCCAGCCGTTGTTTCTGACCGCCACTTAAAGAGCCTGCCATTTGGTGTTTACGCTGTTCTAACTGATAGAGACCCAGTAACTGTTTGATCCGTTCTGAGGCTGCAAGGCCACCCAAACCATAGATTTTGCTGACAAATTGCAGGTTCTCCAGCAGGGTTAAGTTGTCGTACAGTGAAAATTTCTGGGTCATATAGCCAATGCGCTGGCGTAATTGCTCTGCCTGCTGAGGTAACTGATAACCCAAGACTTCAATCCGGCCTGAGCTGGGTGTTAATAATCCGGTCAGCATGCGGATAGAGGTTGATTTGCCGCAGCCATTTGGGCCTAAAAAACCATAAATACAGCCTTTAGGCACAGTCAGATCCAGTTGATTAACAGCAATGGATTGACCAAAAGCTTTTGTCATACCTCTGGTTTGGATCGCTATTTCTGTCATGGCAACACCAGTTGGACAGGTAAACCCGTAGGTAAAGCCGCGGCCGAAGCGTCCAGATCTATTTCTGTCAAAAACATCAGACGCGAACGTTCTTTTTGGTTTAAGGCGTAGTAGGGAGTAAAGGTCGCTTCGGCACTGATTTGACGGATTTTTCCGCTCAACGTCTGCGTCAGATGATCGACGGTTAACTGCACATGATCGCCCACTTTAAGCTGGGATAAATAAGGCTCTGGCAAATACACTCTGGCATATGGAATTGAATCGGCCTGAAGTACAGCGACGATAGCTGCTGAATTTACTCTTTCTCCGAGCTTCCAGGGTAAATCGTCTACCACTGCATCTCTACTTGCTTTAATTGTTAAGTCGTCCAGCAAAAGTTGTTGTTGTTGATAAAGCGTGGTGGCTGCGACAAGCTGGAACTCGGCTTGTTGAATTTGCTGAGGTCTGTTGCCATGCTCAAGTTCAGCCAGCTGTTGTTTGGCGTTGTCCAATTGAGCTTTACTGGAGTCCCGCTGTGCCAAAGCGCTGTCGACTGCCGCCTGGCCTTGCAGACCGCGCTGTTTAACCTCTAATTGGCGCTGATAGTTTTTTGCTGCTTCCTGATAAAGTGCTAAAGCTGAATTGACCCGGGCCGCTGCGGCTGCGGTTTGTTCAGTTCTGCTGCCAAGTCGCAGCAGTTCAAGCGCAGCTTTTTGCATATCCATTTCTGCTTTGGCCTGTTCCACTCTGAAAAGCTGCCTGCGGTTATCAAGTTGCAATAAGACATCGCCTTTTTTGACCTGCTGACCTTTTTTCACATAAACAGCAGTAATAAGTTCAGAGGCTGTGGCCGACAGGGTAATTCTGTCCCGCTCCAAAGTGCCGAAAGCCGTGGTATGTGGAGCTTTGCTGCAGGCTGACAGCAGCAGAAGTAACAGTGGGCCTATAAGGCTGCTTTTCATAAATCATGACTCCGGACTAGCTGTTTTAAAAATACCCTGACTCACCAGTCGCTGGTTGTGTTGGGCAAGTCTGGTTAAAAACTCAGGGCTAAGTTCAATACCCTGACTGCGTAAGGTTTGAGGTGGAGCGATAAAGGGAAATACTGCCAGACCAATCAGGGACAGACGAGCCAGTTGCGCGTCCACTCCCTGTTGCAGATGCTGAGGTTGTTGCAAGGACTGTCCTATCAATTGAATAGCGCCTTGCATAAACTCGGCAAATACTCTGGCGACAAGACGATTTTCAGTGCTTTGTGGATCCAGCATGCTACGCAACATGAGCTTGGGCAGATCCGGATGAGGTCCCATTACCTGATAATAGCGCGAAAATAATTCTGCAACTTTCAGCTCTCCTGGTTGAGACAAAATTTGGCGCATCTGCTCAAGTAAAGGCCCAAAGGTCTCTTTGATCATGCTTTCAAATAAACCAGCTTTATCGACAAAGTAATAACGGATCATGGCCGCATTTGTACCTGCATGGCTGGCAAGCAATCGGGTTGATACTTTAGTGTAAGGCTGAGCGACGAAAAGGCAGCGGGCTGCGTGGATCAATCTGGCTCTGGTATCTGAATCACCTTTGGGGCGACCTGGTAGTGCTGTCATAGGGCTTACCTGATTAATTAATCGTCTGATGAATATGCTAGGAGAGATTAAGGATCTGGCCCAGAGAATTAATTCACCAAATGCACAGGCCTTGATGAATATCAAAGTTTAGGTCAGTACAAAGTTCCATACTCGGCTATGCTGGGTTTCATTAACTAACAGTCTGAGTTCACAGAAATTATGCAGGGATTTGATGTCGCGCTGGTGCAGAACTTTTTGATCGCCTTATTAATAGGCGCTTTAGTGGGCATAGAAAGAGAAAAACATAAAAACAATGAGCATTCAGGTTCTTTTGCCGGAGTCCGCACTTATATTCTGTTTGCGCAATTAGGTGCAGTCAGTGCCTGGTTGTCAGTGTTTTTGCATACACCCTGGCTCTTTATTGCTGCCTTGGCAGCTGTTTCAGTGATAGTACTGAGTTCTTATTATCTGGAAAATAAAACTAAAGCAGTAGCCTTAGGCTTAACCAGCGAACTGTCTGCTATTACAGTCTGTTTGTTAGGAGGGGCTGTTATTTTTGGCTTTGCTGAGATTGCCGTCTCTTTGGCTATTTTAACTTCAGCTATTCTGGCATTTCGGGAGCCTTTGCATGGGCTGGTCAATAAGATTGGGGCTGATGATCTGTATGCAGCCTTAAAACTGCTTATTGCCAGTTTTATTGTATTGCCTTTGTTACCCGATGAAACTGTTGATCCATGGCAAGCGCTGAACCCCTATAAACTTTGGCTACTGGTGATTTTAATCTCAGGATTGTCTTTAGTAGGTTATGTTGCAGTGCGTTTTTTGGGATCAGTCAAAGGCACTGTGATCACGGCTCTGACAGGAGGTTTAGTGTCTTCTACTGCTGTGACTTTGAGTTTCGCCCGCAGCAGCAAAACTGAAATTGACCAGGGAGCGGCCAACAGGCTGGCGGCTGGTGTTCTGCTGTCCTGGCTGGTGATGTTTGGCCGGGTATTACTTATTGTTACCGCAGTTTCTGTTCCTCTTATGCAGCAGCTGCTTTGGCCTTTGTTATCACTTGCGCTTGTCACTGCCTTATTAGCGGTGGCGTTTTTTCTGGCCGGACACAGATTGCTGTCGGCGTCAGAGGCCGCTGTTGCTGTCACCAATCCTTTCAGTTTATGGTCTGCTATTCAGTTTGCCTTATTGTTTGCGCTGGTGCTGCTATTGGTCAAACTGGCTGAACATTATGCCCCAGGCCAGGGCTTGTATTGGTTGGCAGCTTTAGCAGGTTTAACGGACGTCGACGCTATTAGTTTATCTTTGGCCGATTATGCCAGCCGTAATCAGGCTGTGGATATGGCGGCTATCGCCATAGGTATAGCTATCCTGAGCAATTCTCTGGTGAAAACCTTTATGGTATGGCTGGTGGGGAGCAAAACACTGGCACTTCGGATCAGTGCCGCCTCCGCAATACTGGCACTTGTGGGCGCAGTGGTTTTTAGTTTTAGTTAAAAGAGTAAGTACAAGCTCAGCTTCTCTTAAGTTTAAATGGGCAGAATTGAAAATAAATCTATAAAAACAGAGGTGGTTATGTCGGGTTCACAACAAAGTTACAGCAATTGGATGGTGCGTTTGCATTGGCTTACTGCACTGTTGATCATTGCTATCTACGCCAGTATTGAATTCAGGAGCATTTTTGAGCGCGGTACGCCAGAGCGTGATCTGATGAAAGAAGTGCATTTTGTTCTGGGTTTGAGCTTATGGTTTATCACATTGTTACGTTTAGTTGTCAGACGTTTTAGTGTTATACCTCCGATAGAGCCTGCACCTTCAGCCGTAGCGCTGAAAATCTCTGCGCTGATGCATCTGGCTCTTTATGGCTTCTTACTACTGATGCCATTACTTGGTTGGCTGGTGCTCAGTGCAGGCGATAAAGTTATTCCGTTTTGGGGTTTTCAACTGCCAGCCTTGATAGGGCCAGATCCGGATCTGGCCAGTTCTTTAAAAGAAATCCATGAGTTGGTGGGGCAGGCGGGCTATGCCCTGATCGCTTTACATACGCTGGGTGCTCTGGCTCATCATTACAAACACAAAGACAACACCTTAAAACGTATGTTGCCTGGTTTATTTAAGCAGAACAGCTAAAACAGGTTGACGTGTTTCTGCGAATTGTTTTAACTCTGGCCCTCTTGAGCGAGGGCCTATGAGCATTAAAGCAAATCAAGCTTCTGAAATTACTTTACCCCCCAAAGATCTGGGCTGGGGCACAGTACTGAATTTTCTGATTGAAAAATTCAACCGGATTGAAGCTGATGTTTGGCGACAAAGAGTGACAGACGGCAAAGTGCACTGGTTTGGCGGTGAGGTCATAAGCGCCAGCACAGCGTTTTTACCCAGCAGACGGCTTTGTTACTACCGTGAAGTGGCGGTTGAGCCCGTGATCCCTTTTGCACATCAGATTGTTTATCAGGACGACCATATAGTGGTGGCCTGTAAACCGCATTTTTTACCTGTGACACCTGGCGGTGAATTCGTTAACGAATGTTTGCTGGAAAGGCTAAAACGTCAGACTGGGCTGAATGATCTGGTTGCAGTCCATAGACTGGATAAAGAGACGGCAGGATTAGTGTTGTTTTCAGCGGATAGTCAAAGTCGACCTTTGTATTATCAGTTGTTTGCACAGGGGATGATCAGCAAAAGTTATCAGGCTGCGGCGCTATTGCCAGAACCGATGCAAAAACTGCAATTGCCAGCTCAGTGGCAGATAAAAAACCGGCTGGAAAAATCTACGCCAGCTTTTTTAATGCAGCAGGTGCCTGGAGAGGTCAATGCACACTCCAGTCTGACACTAGTGGACAAAAGAGCTGAACTTGGTTTGTTTGAACTGAGCCCTCATACCGGCAAAACCCATCAGTTGCGTCTGCATATGATGGCTTTGGGTTGCCCTATTTTGTTTGATAGCTATTACCCCGAGTTATTACCGAAGAAAACAGGCGAGCCCGACTATAGCCAGCCGTTGCAGTTGCTTGCCAAAGGCTTAAGTTTTGTTGACCCCGTCTCTGGGGTGAGGCATCAATTTGAATCCAACCGCCAGTTGCAGAGCTGGTCAATTGGTGAATAGTGTTAAGGAAATACCAATGTCGAAAAAAGTCTATTGTATAGCCCAGTTTTTACCTAAACCTGGCAAAGAAGCCGCTCTTTTTAAGGTGCTGCAAGGTCTGGAAGCTAATACCTTAAGAGAAGATGGCTGTGTGCAGTACAGAGTGACCCGTCAGATTGCCAGCCCTTTTGCTGAAGGTAAAAGTTTTCCAATCGTGTTTAATGAAATTTGGGCTGATATGCCAAGCTTTGAAGCTCATTGCCAGCGCAATGAAATTAAAGAGTTTTTTCAGACTTATTGTCTGGCGGAAACCGGACTGGCACAAGATTGGAATGTTTGTGTATACAGCGACGAGCCAGAGAATTTTGACGCGCCGCTGTTTAGCCAGGGGGCTGTTGTTAATTGAGCTGGGCTCAGCTTAACTAGTTAAATTGACGTATTTTAACTTCCTGCTGTGCATTGACGTATTTTTTACATCTGTGCACCTGCAGGTTCGACCCTAATTTTTCCCTTTCCAGAGCACAAAACATAAACTGAGCTTTGGCGCCATATTTAGCTTTGGTTAAAGCAATTTGTTCGTTTAAGTAAGCCATTTGCTCTGGTGTTAATTTACTGGTAATAGAGGTAAAGCGGTCTTTCCATTCCACTTGCTCCTGCTCTGATGCCAGCGCCAACCAGACCAGACCCTGAGTGATATCTTGCTCTGTCCCTTTGCCTGAGAGTAAATATGTACTGACCACATACTGAGCTATTTTTTCGCCATACTGAGCGTAAAGCATCATGGTTTTAAAAGCTTCTTCAAAGCGGTTTTGTTTCACCTGCACCAAGCCTAAATCCAGACCTGATTGGTAATTTGTTGTGCTCATGTAAATGACTTTTCCCTCGTCCTGAGCGTTTTCTGAAGCAAAGCTCTGCTGACTAAACAAGCAAGCAACAATAGATAGGGTGCAGAATAGCTTTTTCATTAAGGGGTCCTTGTCTGTTATGAAAAAAGGGATTATAGGTTTTTTATTGTTTCAAATGATATTTTTATTGTTACTCAATGTAAATTTTTAGATCTTGACTGCAGCTTGCTGTTAGTGTGGCCTCAGGCTGTAATTGGCAGCTATAGGTTTTGGCTTATTTGCCTGAATCAGGGCTACGCAATCTGGCTTGTGTTTTGATCGGTTAACCGCAGATGCCGTCGATTTGGTGTGAAAAGCCTGACTTAGTCCATATCATAGCGGCCTGTTAAATTGATAGGTGCTGAAGATGACTAAGGCTGTATTTAGAAAGTTACCCGCCAGTTCCATGGCTTATGTAATGCCGTTGATTTTGTCCATTATTATGAGCTGCATAGTGTCTTTGATCAGTACTGTTAAAAACTCAGGTTTTAGTGGTTTTGAGTTGCAGGTCTGGTTGGGAGCCTGGGGCTTATCCTGGGTGGTGGCTTATCCGGTTTTACTATTGATCTTGCCTGTAGTCCGCAAACTGGCTGCGCTGGTGGTTGAAGTGCCTTAACCAGTTACTGTTAACAAAATAAAAACGCCGGTGTAAGACCGGCGTTTCTTTAGAGTCTTAATCAGGGTTAAGAGCCTATCACACCGCCATCATCTTTAGTGACAATCACAGTGGCAGAACGAGGTCTGCTGGTGCCATCGTTGGCTGGCCAGTGACTGGTGTACTGGGTTGGGGTAGAGCGGTCGCCAGGATGCTGGATATTAACAAACATAGTTTTTAGATCTGGCGTAAAAGCTAAACCTGTTACTTCAGCATCTACAGGACCAACAAGGAAGCGTTTTACTGAGCGGGTCACAGGATCTGCAACCAGCATCTGGTTGTTACCATATGGACCTTCGCCTTGTTGAGAACCACTCATATCGGTTTGGATCCACAGCAGACCGTTTGCACTGAAACACAAACCATCCGGGCTTGCCATATGGTTATCTGCAGTCAATGTCAGGTTAGTGCCTGGTGTCGCAGTACCTACGTCACCAGCTAGCAGGAAAATATCCCAGTTAAAGCTTAACCCTTGAGTAGCAGCGTTTTCTTTCCAACGAATAATATGGCCTGTAGCGTTATTGGCGCGAGGGTTCGCCGGGTCAATTTGCTCAGGCTTACGGCCAGTGTTGTTGGTCAGAGTGAAATAGACTTCGCCTGTAGTAGGATGTACAGCACCCCATTCAGGTCTGTCCATCTTAGTGGCACCTGCAATATCAGCGGCCAGACGGGTATTAATTAACAAGTCAGCCTGACTTTCGAAGCTCACACCAGCTGCTGCGGCTTTGGCCATCAGTGCCTGATTGTTTACATCTAAGGCTAACCATTCACCAGAACCATCAGCATTAAATTTGGCGACATACAAAGTACCGTCATTTAATAAATGGCCACCAGCTGTCGCTTTAAAATACGCGGCTTTGGAGACGTATTTGTAGATATATTCAAAAGTAGAGTCGTCACCTGAATACACAGTAATAGGTTGGCCTTCTACCACAGGTCCAAAGATTACACCTTCGTGGCCAAAACGGCCTAAAGCTGTGCGTTTTTGTGGCACGCTGTCTGGATTAAATGGGTCTATTTCCACTATCCAGCCAAAGGTATTGGGCTCGTTACGGTAATCATTGTAAGAGTCCGCTGCTATAGTGGATGCGTTAAAGCGCTGGTACTGATCGGCACCTGAATCTGCAGTTTCCCAATAATAACGACCGTTTTTGCTGCCAACGCCATAACGTTTATGTTCACGCGGCTGAGTCACATCGGCATTCATGAAGTAACCCGCCCAGTTTTCTTCGCAGGTTAAATAAGTGCCCCAAGGGGTAAAACCGTTACCACAGTTGTTCAGAGTACCTCGGGTGCGGGTACCATCCTGGCTATATTTAGTCACAACTTTGGCATTACCACGCACAGGACCTGTGATATCCATAGGTGTAGCACCTGTGATCCGGCGATTCAGCGGGCTGCCTTGTACCAGTTGGAACTGGCCTTGCGCATCTTTTTTGACGTGAGCTACTGTGACGCCATGGGCCGCGATTTCTTTGCGCACTTCATCAGCAGGGCGTGGTAAACCTGTAGGACCCATAGGGTGCAATACGTTGGCATCCAGATATTCATGGTTAAACACCAACAAGCCTTCGTTACTGTTTTGGTTGGTGCTGCGGGCATCTAACGGAAAGAAGTGCATACCATCATGATGCGCTCCCACTTGCTGCTCCATATCAGAACCGCTGTTGCTGCCATCGGCCAAATAAGCCGGATAGCTGCCTGACAGAGGCGTTCCCATAGGTAAAAAAGCCCGTGCCGTATAACCTGTTGGCACTGTAATAGTGTCCAGACGGTTGGCTGCTATTGCAGTAAAGCCCATTAATACCGGGGCTGGATCTGGTTTTACTCCCACTGGTCCTGTCACAGGTGCTGCAGTGTCGCTATCGCAACCCACTAAGGTAGTGCCCATAATAGTTGCTATGGCGGCACCCAAAGAACCTTTCAGGAAACTGCGGCGTGACGCCAGTACGGATTGAAAATCCTGGTTATCAGAAAAGTTGGTTTGTGGATCAATACCTGAGTTGTCGATCTCGAAATTTTTGTTCTGCATTTTGACTCCGATGTCGGTTTAATTAAAAAATCTGCCCGCGACATTAGAGCTGTTGCCTGTTTCAGTATGGTTACTTTTTATTGATAAAATAAAGACAGCTATTCGACATTTTTATGACAACCCTGCTAAGGAGTTGTGAACAGCCAGCGCAAAGTTGTACCAATTTTTTTGTAGATATATTCCGGAGACTTTATTCCAGTTGTTTGAGGTACGCTGGGACTATTTTAGCGGCCTGGCCATAATAGCCCTCGGCAAAATCTCCTCGAGTTGCTTCCATATTCAGCTCTACTGTATGAGCACCGGACTCTGCTGCTATTTGCACAAAACCAGCTGCAGGGTAGACCTGACCTGATGTACCTATGGAGATAAATAAATCAGCCTGCATCAGCGCATCCACGCTGTCATCCATCCGATAAGGCATTTCACCAAACCAGACGATATCAGGCCGCAATGGTTGTGCTGTTTTGCAGCAGTGGCACAGATCTGCAGCTGTTAGGTCTTTTAACCAACTTTGGCTTTTTCCTGTGACTGGGCATTTTACTTTTTGTAGCTGGCCATGCATCGCAATCACAGACTCTGAGCCTGCTCTTTGGTGCAGGTTATCTACATTTTGCGTGATCAACAAAAAGCGGCCACCTTTAGCTTTATGCTGATGCTCAAAGCGAGACAGAGCCATATGAGCGGCGTTAGGTTTTAATTTCGGATCCAGCAGTTGAGCACGGCGCTGATTATAAAACTGGTGCACTAACAAAGGGTCACGCTGATAACCTTCAGGGGTGGCCACATCTTCTATCTGATGATTTTCCCAGAGGCCATTATGATCTCTGAAGGTTTTGATACCAGATTCAGCGGATACGCCAGCCCCTGTCAGCACTACTATATTTTTAAATCGCATCATTCAGAGCCTTTATTGCTTTTGCTATCAAAGCCTTGTGTTGGGATACCAAATCATCTTATGTCTCAGATCCTATGGTCAATAGCCAGTCATGAGCAAGAAAATCTGTACGGATTTTAAAGCCACTCTGTCCTTAGATACTGCTACTATTTTTTGATATAACAATCGACGACGCCTATCAGCATAGTCCTTGAAACTGAATACTGAGGAGTATAAAGCTATAGATTTCACCTATCTTGTTTCAATTTTATCATATTGATTGTCTGTTTATTTTTACTCTGCTATTTTCTTGCCTGTCAGCACTGATGCTGTCCTATAGTTAAATCGTTAAAGGCCATTTGGCTTGATGTTTTAAAACATCTGGTGTTGTAAATTCAAGAGCAAGCAGGAGTTGTATGCCGAGCCCGTCGTTAGCCTCGTTAAGTGATTATATTGATCAGTTACTTGAAGCTATTTGTGTGGTAGACGCCAATGGATGTTTTTTGTATCTGAGTTCAGGCTGCGAGCGTATCTTCGGTTATACCAGTGAAGAAATGATAGGCCGGCCTATGATCGAACTGGTGCACCCTGATGACAAAGAGCGTACCTTGGTGGCAGCCAGCGAAATTATGGCCGGGGATCACAAAATAGACTTTGAGAACCGTTACGTCCGTAAAGATGGACAAATAGCCCATATTCAGTGGTCGGCGCGTTGGTCGGAAGATCAAAAGGTTCGGGTCGCAGTAGCCCGTGATATTACGAAACACAAACAGTTGTTACAGCAGCTACAACACATAGCCTTTTATGATCCCTTAACTCAACTGCCAAACCGGGCTTTGTTCGAGGACAGACTACAACAATCTTTGGCCAGGGCCAGACGTGAGCAAAGCATGTTGGCTTTGTGTTTTGTAGATCTGGATAAATTTAAAGAGGTGAACGACTGTCATGGTCATGCGGCTGGTGATCTGTATTTGCAGACTGTGGCTGAGCGTTTGCTTTATTCAATGCGTGAGACAGACACTGTCGCCCGTTTAGGGGGAGATGAGTTTGTGATTATTATGGATGCTGTGTCTGAGCAGTCTGCGTTGTTAAATAGTCTGCAGCATCTTTTAGTTAAACTGCAACAGCCCTTTTTACTGCAACAGCACCAACTGCAATTGTCTGCCAGTGTTGGTGTAGCTTTGTTCCCGGAGCATGGTCTGGATCAGGAGAGCTTATTGGCGGCAGCCGACCGGGCTATGTACAGAGCAAAATATGCAGGTGGAAATCAGTTGTGTTTTGCAACAGATCTGAGTCATTTAAGCGGAAAAAATTACGGTTAGTATAGTGGGGCTTACTGTTAAACTGCTGTTTTTATTCCAATTGAGTCTGGTTTTTTATGTCCTTATCTCGTCGTCTTCATCGTTTGTCAGGTTGGTGCCTGATCCTGCCGTTTTTTGTCTGGGCCAGTACTGGACTGGTGTTTTTTTTTAAACCCGGCTATCAGGCTGCTTATTCATTTTTGACTGTAAAAACTTACCCTGTCAGCCAAAGTATTCAGCTGTTTCCCAGACCGCAATGGCAGGAGATTAAACTGCTCCAAACTGTGTTGGGTTTACATCTGTTGGTAAAACAAACAACGGGCTGGCAGCAACTACAGCCAACAGACATGACGCTGCGTCCCGAGCCTGACGACGCTCAAGTGCAGTTGTTAATCCTAGACGCAATTAAAAGCGACCCGGAACGTTATGGCAAGCAGGTGCGGAAAACAGAACAAGGTTTTGTTACGGACACAGGGGTAACTATCCAATTGGACTGGGATAGTTTAACTTTGTCACAGCAAGGGAAAGACACTGAGTTGATTAACAATTTATATAAAGCGCACTACCTGCAGTGGACTGGCCAAAAAACGCTGGATCAGATATTGGGAGTGCTTGGGCTAGTGTTATTGATGTTTAGCACTGCACTGGGCTTTCGACTGCTACTCAGTCGTCACTAAACGACTAAAGCTGGTTTTTCTGAGGAGATTAGAAAAAAGTTCCTTCCTAATGAAATTATTTGCAAACAAGAATGATTCTCGATAGCATGCGTAGCAGGATCAGCGCCGATGCCGAAAAACTTATTGTTAACACTTTATTTTCATAGAAGGATTTTATTCGATGGCTTTTATCACCGCTAAAAAACATCAGCAGGTGGCCCGTTTTAATACCACTTTGTTAGCATCGGCTTTTGCATTGGCCTTGCCTGCAACTGCAGCTGCCGACCAACAGTCAGATGCTGCAGCAAAAAATGACACTCAACTGGATGCTGTAGTTGTGACCGCTGATGCAGTGGATGCAAAATATAAAGCTGAAAAAGCCAGTTCAACCAAGCTGACTCAGCCTTTAGTCAATACGCCACAGACCTTAGTTGTGGTGAAAAAAGAGTTGTTCCAGCAGCAGGCCGCTACCACTTTATCCGATACCTTACGCAATACTCCTGGCATCACCATGCTGATGGGCGAAAATGGCAATACAGCCACAGGTGATTCCATTTTTATGCGAGGTTTTGATACCCAGGGCAGCATTTTTGTGGATGGTATCCGTGATTTGGGCACTATCAGCCGCGATACCTTTAATACTGAGCAGGTTGAAATCGCTAAAGGCCCGGCCGGTGCTGACAATGGCCGTGGTTCCTCTTCTGGTTATATCAACTTATCCAGTAAACAAGCCTCACAGGAAGAATTCACTAGTGGCAATTTAACTTTAGGTTCAGGCTCGCACAAAAGAGCGACTGTTGATTTAAACCGTCAATTGTCAGATACCTCCGCTATCCGGCTGAACCTGTTAAAGCAGGATTCAGGGGTAGTGGACCGTGATGAGGTGGAAGATGACAAAACAGGTATTGCCTCCTCTTTAGCGTTAGGCCTTGGGACTGCTACCAGAACCTACTTAAATTTCTTTCACGTTGAACAAAAGAACCTGCCGGATGGTGGTATTCCAACAGTTGGATTAGAGGGCTATTACAACGCTGCTTTTGATGCCGACCCAAGCAGTACTTTTCCTAATGGTGGCCCGAATGCCGGCAAGACGTTAGCGCCAGTGGATACCAGTAATTTTTATGGCTCAACAAATGACTTTGATGATGTCAAAGCCACAATGGTGACGGCCAAAATTGAGCATGACATCAATGACAAAACCACTATCCGTAACACATCGCGTTTTGGTCAATCCAGTCAGGATTATTTACTGACAGGCGTAAATGCCATTACCACCACAACAGGTACTGGTGCCGCAGCAGTAGCCATCGCTGATCCGGCCAACTGGACTATTTCCCGCAGCCGTCAGGGGAAAGATCAACAAAATCAGATTTTAACCAACCAGACTCAGTTAAATAGCTCTATTGAAGTGGCAGGTTTGACCCACGATATCAGCTCTGGTATTGAGTTTATTTATGAAAGTCAGCGCAATAAAACCCTGGCTTTACCCACTGGTACCAGTCAGGTGGCAGCTAACTTGTATAACCCAAGTACAGAGGATGCTTTTGTAAACCCGGTTCACACAGGCGCCAGCACAGATGGCAGCACTTTAACTTCCGGTGTCTACTTACTTGACACTATTCATTTCAATGAGCAATGGCAGTTAAATGCCAGTGGCCGTTTTGAACACTACAAAACTGAAACTGACATTGTGACTATTCAGGGCGCAGCAACACCGCAAAATATTCCTGTGGGAACTAAGCTAGGGTCCGCAGTAGAAGCTTCTGACAATCTGGTTAGTTATAAACTGGGTGCTTTATATAAACCAGCCACTAATGGCAGTGTGTATTTATCTTATGCCACCAGCCAGTTACCCCCTGGTGGTGCTAACTTCACCTTAAGTGAGACTGCAAACAATATTAATAACCCAAACCTTGATCCGCAAAAAGGCACTAACCTGGAGTTAGGTACCAAGTGGGATTTGCTGAATGACAAACTGGCGTTGACAGCTGCTGTGTTTAAAAGCACAAACAAGAATGAGATAGCCACAGACCCGGACGGCACTGCAGTGCAGGTCGGGGAGCGTGAAGTGCGTGGTGTCGAGTTAGGTCTGGTTGGTGCTATTACTTCAGCCTGGCAAGTCAGCGCTGGTGCGGCATACATGGACTCAGAAATCACCAGAGGAAATCGTTCAGGCACCAACCTGACGGATGGTGGTGTGATCCAATGGACTCCGGAAGTCACCTTTACCCTGTGGAATAGCTATGAGTTGCCGATGGGGCTGACGTTGGGGGGCGGCGTGCGTTATGTCGATACCGTATCCCGTTCCAGTAATACGGCGTTAAATATCGCCAAAACCTCAGTGGTAGAAGTGCCTGAATATTGGGTGGTGGATGCCATGGCTTCATACCCAGTGACTCCTTATGTTGATGTTCAGCTGAACGTCTATAACCTGCTGGATGAGGAGTATATGTCGGCTCTGAACAACGGTGGATCACGGTATTACCTGGGTACACCGCGTTCGTTCCGTTTAGGTGTAAATGTTCAATTCTAAGGTTCTGACTGCTACAAGGCCTCAGCAATGAGGCCTTTGATACAGGATTTTTTATGCTAATTCATATTCCGGACGTTTTAACTAAGGCTCAGGTGGCCGATTTCAGGCAGTTACTGGACGCAGCGGACTGGACTGACGGTCGGGCGACCGTTGGGCCACAAGGCGCTTTGGTCAAACAAAATAAACAGCTTGCTGTTGAATCTGCCCTGGCTAAACAGCTGGGTGCTGTCATTTTACAGGCTCTTTATCAGCATCCGCTTTTTATGGCCGCCGCTATTCCTCTTCGCACCGTGCCGCCATTATTTAACAGCTATCAGGGCGGCGAACATTATGGTTTGCATGTTGATGGAGCAGTGCGTGGCTTACCAGGTTCAGGTTTAAGCTTAAGAACAGATTTATCCTCGACTTTGTTTTTATCTGAACCTGATGATTATCAGGGCGGTGAGTTGCAGATCATGGACACCTTTGGTTTACATGAAATAAAACTGCCGGCCGGAGATTTAATTTTATACCCATCCAGCAGTTTGCATCAGGTTTTGCCTGTGACCAGTGGTGAGCGGGTATGCAGCTTTTTCTGGACTCAAAGTATGGTGCGAAACGATCAGCAGCGTTCTATGTTGTTTGAACTGGATCAGACCATACAGCAACTAAGGGCTCAGCATGGCGATACAACAGAAGTGCTCGCATTGACAGGGCATTATCATAACCTGGTACGTTTATGGGCTGAGCTGTGAAACGATCTGCGCTTTTGTGTGTGCTGGTGTTGATGGTGCATTTGAGCTTGATTGCTGCTGCGGTGACTTTGTCTACCGAACCACAAGCGAAAGCTGCAGAACGAGTGATAGAAGGCGTGATTATTCCTGCTCCCGTAGCACCACAGCCAGAAAAGCCAAAACCTAAGCCAGTGCAACCCGAACCTGAAAAGAAACCAAAACCTAAACCGCCAAAACAGCACAAAGCTCAGGCCAAAAAAGCTTTAGCTAAACCAACGCCAGCCAAACCTTTGCCCGTTGCGGAAGCATCACCTAAAGCTGTTAGTGCACCAGAGCCTGTAGCTGAAGCGGCAAAAAGTAAAGTTGTGGCCGAAACTCCAAAGCCAGACCCAGAACCTCAAGCTACACCTCCTGTCGCTTCAGCAAACCGGGCCTTGAATAAAGCACCGCTTTATCCAAACTTATCGCGTCGTTTAAAAGAGCAGGGCACAGTATATTTGCATGTGCTGGTGCTAAAAAATGGCAAAGTAGGGCAGCTGAAACTGAAACAAAGTTCAGGTTTTGCAAGGCTGGATCAATCGGCACTGAATGCGGTGCGTGGCTGGACTTATCAACCGGCGATGAAGCTGGGGCAGCCAATAGATTATTGGTTTGTACAACCTGTAGTTTTCAATTTAAATTCAAATAATTAGCGAGTAAATCATGCAAGAAAATCCTTATGGCGTTGCTGCACTCTGGGCTCAGGGTGACTTTGTTATCAAGGCAGTGGCTGTGATGTTATTGCTCATGTCTGTCGCCAGTTGGACAGTGATTGTGATTAGGGCCATCAGTTTATGGCGCTTAAAGCGGATCAGCAGAGCCAGTAACGATTTCTGGCATGCCCATAGTTTTACAGAAGGCTTACGGATATTAAGTTCAGCGGACTCAGCTGGCGGGCCTATGAATCCGTTTCGTTATATGGCCGATGAAGGTCAGGCTGCTTTGGATCACCATCAAAGTCACCAGCAAGACTTGCACGGTAATTTACCTTTAACCGAATGGCTGACCTCCTGTTTGCGTGGTGCCATAGATGAAAGTGCTGAGCAGATGCAAAAAGGCCTGGCTATTCTGGCATCCGTTGGATCTACCGCACCTTTTGTCGGTTTGTTTGGCACTGTCTGGGGTATTTATCATGCGCTGGTAGGCATTGGAGTGTCCGGCCAGGCCAGCATAGATAAAGTTGCGGGCCCTGTTGGCGAGGCGCTGATCATGACAGCTTTTGGCCTGGCTGTAGCTATACCTGCGGTGCTTGGCTACAACGCCTTGCAACGAGGTAACAAAGACGTGCTGAATAAAATGCACCGTTTTGCACATCAGTTGCATGCCTATTTTCTGACAGGTGCAGCGCCTAAAAGCAGCAAAACAGTAGTGCCATTGAAGGAGGCAAAATAAATGGCTTTTGGTGGCGGTTT
>Ga0247725_1000362_pt1 | contig 37094 bp, 25 predicted proteins | sample OKSTACKMCFT3sol_FD_183021 | JGI IMG/M metagenome (GOLD analysis project Ga0247725, IMG submission 183021) | Subsurface sediment microbial communities from gas well in Oklahoma, United States - OK STACK MC-FT3-sol | ecosystem: Environmental > Terrestrial > Deep subsurface > Rock core/Sediment...
AAAAACATTGGAATCCAAAACGAAGACAACCCTGCAAGCACTGTATTTCTGATGTTGAGTTGAAATACTCCCATAAGACTGTCTGCAAGGCTGTCAAACTGTCTTCGTTCTAGTTTCATCTGAACAACTAACAATACTGCCCTGCCACCCAACCCGATGCCCAAGCCCACTGGAAGTTGTAGCCTCCTAACCAACCCGTGACGTCTACCACTTCGCCGACAAAATACAGGCCTGGTTGTTTTTTCGCTTCCATGGTTTTGGACGAGAGTTCGTTGGTGTCGACTCCACCTAAAGTGACTTCGGCGGTGCGGTAGCCTTCGGTGCCGTTGGGTTTAAATACATAGTGCGTCAAACTGTCGGCCAGGCGTTGAATGGCCTTGCCTTGCAGCGCTTTAATAGCCTGATTTTGAAATACATTCAGTTCCAGCAGCTTTTCAACTAAACGTTTTGGCAGCAAACGCGACAGTATAGTTTTAAGTTCCTGCTCAGGGTGTTTTTGCTGTTGCTCCAGCAGGAATTCGTTTAAATCCTGTTGCGGTGACAAGTTAATAATCAGCTCGTCGCCTGGTTGCCAGTAACTGGAGATTTGCAAAATGGCAGGGCCACTTAAGCCCCTGTGGGTGAAGAGCATATCTTCCGGAAATACCACATCATTGGCTTCAGCCGTCACAGGCAAAGACACACCACTGATTTCTTCAAACACAGCTTTATCGGCCGGTTGCCAGGTCAGTGGCACTAAAGCCGCACGCACCGGCAATACATTTAAGCCAAACTGCTCAGCCAGTTGAAAACCATAAGCAGTAGCGCCCAAATTCGGCAGGCTTAAACCACCACAAGCCACCACCAGGCTCTGGCAACTGCGGCTAAGTTGAGGTGTTGTGACTGTATAGACACCATCGGCAAAACTGACATTTTGAATATCCTGTTGCAGCGCAATAGACACGCCCGCCTTGTCGCACTCTTGTTGCAGCATATCCACTATGTCTTTGGCGCTGTCGTCACAAAACAGCTGGCCCAGCGTCTTTTCGTGATAAGCAATGCCGTATTGCTGCACCAAAGCGATAAAATCCCATTGGGTATAACGGCTTAAAGCCGACTTACAAAAATGCGGGTTTTGCGATAAATAATTGGCCGGGCTGGCATAGATATTAGTGAAGTTACAGCGGCCACCACCTGACATCAGAATTTTGCGGCCGATACGTTTGCCATTGTCCAGCACCAGGGTTTTGCGACCTCGTTTGGCAGCTTCAATAGCGCTGAATAAACCTGCGGCGCCTGCGCCTATAACGATCACGTCCCACTGCTGCATTAGTTTGTACTCTGTATAGTTTGGATTGCCGCTTGCTGATAACCCAGCTCCAGTGCGGCGAATTGGTCGGGCTGCCAAAGGAAGTTTGGCAACTGCTGTTGTTCTTTGTTTAGTGAGCGTAATAACCGCTGCAGATTCTGAGTTTTCCAGCTTTGATCAGCATAGTCTGCAGCTGTACGAATCGCGCATTTATCAAAATCAATCAGCCAAAACTGGCCCTGATTATCTAGCAAAATATTGTGGCAGTTTAAGTCGGAGTGATACACCTGATGCTGGTGGAAAGAGGCGATGACAGCACCAAGCTGTTGCCATTCGGCAGCAGTTAAAGGCCGTTGTTGCAGCAGGTGCGCCAAGTCTGTAGTGCTTGGGATCCGTTCAATCAGAATATCCGCGCTATAGCTAAAGCCGTGTTTTTGATACAAAGCAGCACAAGGCCGTGGCACTGGTAAACCCCATAAGCGCATTTGCCAGAGTAAACTAAATTCCGCCATAGCCCGGCTTTGTGCCGCAGGTTCTGGCCAGAACTTATCTTTGTTCAGTTTGCCGACCAAACCACCACGGTAATAATGCCGCAACACAGCCTCTTGGCCGTTTTGCTGGCGGATAAACCACACCGTATTACGGCCTTTGGACTGACCAATGACTAAGCCCTGCTGTTGCCAAAATTCAGCTTGAAAATAGGTCATGTCAAAGTTCGGATAAAAGTGTGGATCAAACCAGGCTAAAGCATTGTCTGTATTTAATTTTTTAACTTCAGCCATTGGCAAAAAATGATTCACCTGAGCCATCATCCGCGCCACAGCACCCTGTTGCAGTTGATAGAGTTTTAAGCCCTTTGCACCTATTGTAATGGCCAGTTCTGGTTGCTGTGTAAGTTGAGTCACAGTGCTGACCAGATCGGCCACAGTGCTGACCTGAACATAAGCCTGCTGCTGTTGCAGCAACTGAAAGACTAGCTGGAAATTAAACACATAAGGGCCGGATAACACAGCTTTACCAAAGGCCATAGCTTCCAGCGGATTATGACCACCGCGTTCAATCAGACTGCCACCGATAAAAACAAAGTCGGCCAATTGATACCAGCTTAATAACTCGCCCATCGAATCGCCAAGCCACACTTCCGTACTGGCGTCAGGCAAACCATTGACACTGCGACGGACAAACTTTAGCTGCTGCTGTTGTAATAGCTCTGCTACGGCATCAAAACGCTCGGGATGGCGCGGTACCAGCACCAGCAGAAGCTGTGGGAACTGCACTTTTAACTGCTGATACGCCTGAATAAGCAGCTCATCTTCACCGGCATGAGTACTGCCAGCCACCCAGAGGGTGCGGCTTTGCAACAGAGGTTTTAAGCTTTGTGCCAACTGGGTGCTAGTTTTTGGTACATCCAGTTCAAACTTTAAATTACCTGCCACTTGCACTTCTTTTGCACCTAAAGCCAAAAAACGCCGGGCGCTGTTTTTGTCCTGCGTCAGAATTTGGCTGATACTCTGCAGCATAGGCTGAGTGAAAGCGCTAAAACGCCGGTAGCCTTTGGCGGAACGTGCTGACAAACGGGCGTTGACCACTAAAGTCGGAATAGACAAGGCTTTGCAATTTGCCAGCAGATTAGGCCAGAGCTCAGTTTCTAAAATCAGCAACAACTGCGGTTGCATCCATTTCAGCCACCGACGCATCAGTACAGGGTAATCAAAAGGCAGGTAACAATGAACAAGGGTTCTGCCCAACTGCTGCTGTTCAGCCTGCAATTTTTGAATAGCAGCAGAAGCTGTAGGCGTGGTGCAGGTAATGGTCAGAGGCAAATGCGGATACTGCAACAACAGCTGTTTAATCAAAGGTTTGGCCGCGTTAAACTCCCCTACCGAGACTGTATGCAGCACTATGCCGTCTTTGGCTGACGCTGCTGGCAACTTCAAGGCAAAACGTTCAGCAAAACGCTGGCGATAAGCCGGGTCTTTGCGCGAGCGTAGCAGCAAATACAGCAGTAACAGCGGAGTCAGCGCCAGGATCAGGGCGCTGTACAACAGCCTGAACAGGAAAAAGCGGCTTTGCATTTAGCTTTTTGCTTTGGCTTTTGCATCAGCCACCATAGTGGCCAAAGCGGCGTATTTATGAAAAGCATACTGGCCCAGCACTATCGCCATCAGTAAACCACGCCAGCCGTCGAGGAAACCTAAACGCAGCACATACTGCTGAATAAAGTCGGTGAAAAAGCGCACAATGGCAAAACCCAAACTGGCCTTTTTGCCACGGGCAAATTTATCTTCAGCACCTAAACAGGCATATTTCACATGCTTTTCCTGACAATGCTGATAACTGCGCCAGCTGTGGTGAATAATGGCCGATTTTAGTACCCGCACTTTTTCATAAGGCAATAACAGGGTTTCGTGCACCTGACGGTCTTTAAAACTGGCCCCTGTTTTTAAAAACAATTTGCCCTGAGGGGTGGAGTACCGGCCATGTTTCAGTAACTTGCCGAAAAAGTAGGTGTGCCATGGCATTTTGATAAAGTTGGCATCTAAATCTGGCTCCGCCAATACCTGATCAATTTCGACTTTCAGTTCAGGTGTCAGCACTTCGTCAGCGTCTATGCTCAATACCCAGTCATGTTCGCACCAGGCTAAAGCACGGTTACGCTGCGGGCCAAAGCCAGGCCAGTCGGTTTGATAGACTTTGTCGGCGTATTTTTCGGCGATTTCAACTGTTCTGTCTTTACTGCCCGAATCAACCACTATCAGTTGATCAACCCAGCCAGCCAGTGACTGCAAACAAGCTTCAATGCGGTCTTCTTCATTGCAGGAGATGACAAAACAGGAAATTTTACGGCTACGCATGCTTACACCTCGTCCTGTTTGGCTGGAGTAAACTGCACCTGCGACAGATCACCAGAGAGGTGGTTGTTGCGGATAGATTTCAGCTGGAACCGGTATTTCAGGTTACGCCAAAACGAAGTGCCACCTTTACGGGTGCCGCCGCTCATTTTGTCGATTTCACTTTCAAAGCGGCTGGCTGACCATAAACGGTAAGGCAACATGGAATACACCGTCAGGTTCAGCTCAGGGTAAAATTGCAGATCCACATCCACAGGGCGGAAAAACTTAGGCCGGCTCAGCAGCTTTTTAGCGCCTTGCAGCGTTAAGGCATAACCTGTGGTGCAGTTCGGTACTTTGGCAAAATTCACTAGTTGATAACCATCACCCAGATCTTTTTTCTGCTCACCAGTGCCTGCTCTGTCATCGGCTAACTTAATCATATCCCAGTGTTTTAATTGGGTGATTTTTTCCAGCACGGTCAGAAATTCAGGTTCTAAATCAATATCGTCTTCCAGAATAAAGGCCATGGCGATATTTTCATCGACCATGCGCTGCCATAAAGTGCGGTGACTTAAATAACAGCCAATTTCGCCCGGCGACAAAGGACGGCGGAATTTTTGCTGGTTTAATGCTGGATCATAACAAGCTGCTACCTCAGCCTGGCTCAGGTTTTTGCCATAAATAGCACTGAAGCGTTCAGCGTCCAAACCCAGCTTATGCAGCTGCTTTTTGGCTGACTCATAACGCTCGGGGTTGGAGTCCAGATTAATTAACCAGATTGGGTATCCTGCAAACTGTCCCATGTTTTTTTCCACTTTATTCTGCTTCTATGCAACGATTTTACCTGAACGCCTTCTAAAGACAGAGTTTTTTTTCCCGCTATGCGGCTGAAGACAAAGCCGATGGATAAAAAGTTCTTTTGCAATAAACAAGATCCGTTAAAATGCCTTCAATCACAGAGCTAAACAGAGCCTCCTATGTCAGATTTAAAACAAAGCTTTTTAGATAGTTTAAAACGTCACCGTGACGCCTTTGCCACAGTGGAAGCCTATCACGAGCAAGCCATGCAGCTGTTGGACGCAGTGCAAAACTGCTTACAACAAGGCGGCAAAGTGGTCTGGATGGGTAATGGCGGCAGCGCAGCTGACAGCCAGCATTTAGCAGCTGAATTTATGGTGAGATACAAAGCAGAACGTGGCCCTCTGGCTTCTATTGCCTTAACTACCGATACTTCTATTCTGACAGCTCATGCCAATGACTACCATTTTGACAGCGTGTTTGAACGTCAGGTGTTAGGTTTAGTGCGGCCACAAGACGTGGTGATTGGCCTGACGACTTCAGGCAAAAGCCCGAATATCAATTTAGCTTTAAAAGCCGCCAATGACCTGGGCGCCTTCACAGTCGCCCTGACTGGCCGTGATGGTGGTTTAGTCAAAGACATCGCCAAACTGCCTATTATCGTTAAAAACGACGAAACAGCCCGTATTCAGGAAGTGCATATGTTTATTGGTCACTGGCTGTGCGAAGCTTTAGACTTGGCCATAGTAGGTACTAACTAATGATTAACCTGAGCCTGCTGCAAAATTTGTCTTCTGCTTCTGTGCTGGTGGTGGGTGATGTGATGCTGGACCGCTATTTTAATGGCGACTCTCAGCGTATATCGCCTGAAGCCCCAGTGCCTGTGGTGAAAATCAGTAAAATTGAAGACAAAGCCGGTGGTGCTGCCAACGTGGCACGTAATATCGCCCATCTGGACGGTAAAGTAGGCTTATTAGGTATTATTGGTCGCGACAGCGCTGGCGAATCCTTGCAGCAGTTGCTGGCCGGTGAACAAATTCATTCTGAACTGCTAAGTCAGGATCACAAACCTACCATTGCCAAAATGCGAGTGGTGTCGCGCCAGCAACAAATAGTGCGGCTGGATCAGGAAGAAATGTTCAGCAGCGAAGATGCTGAACTCTTGGCAGAACGTTTCGCCGCTGTGTACCAGAACTATGATGTGATCCTGTTCAGTGATTACAACAAAGGCTCGTTGCAGCAGATTTCCCAAATGATCACACTGGCCAAAGCGGCAGGCAAAACTGTATTGGTCGACCCAAAACAAGCCGATTTGTCGGTGTACGCCGGTGCTGATGTGATCACGCCGAATTTAGGTGAATTTAAAACCGCTGGCGGCAAAGCAACTTCAGTGGAAGAAATGCTCAGTTCAGCCCGCGAGCTGATGCAAAAAGCCGGTTTAGCTTCGATTTTATTAACCCGCAGCGAACAGGGCATGAGCCTTATTACCCCGACTGAACATCATCATTTTCCGGCCCAAGTGCTGGAAGTCAGTGATGTGACTGGTGCAGGTGATACCGTAATAGCCACTTTAGCTGTGATGTTAAGCGCAGGAATGTCGTTACATGATGCCACTCAACTGGCTAACTTAGCGGCTGGCATAGTGGTCGGCAAAGTAGGCGCAGCCACTGTATCGCCGGAAGAGTTAGCCGCTAAGCTGAACAAAGATTTATTCCGACAGGGCGATTTTTATCAGACGCCTTTTGACAAAGTACTGCAGCATATTCAGTTTGCCCGACAAAACGGCGAGCGTATAGTCTTTACCAATGGTTGCTTTGATATTTTACACGCTGGCCATGTACGCTATTTAGCTCAGGCTAAAGCGTTGGGTGACCGTTTAGTGGTGGGCCTGAATTCAGATGCTTCAGTGCGCCGTTTAAAAGGCGAACAGCGCCCTATCAACAGTCTGGAAGACCGAGCTACAGTGCTGGCAAGCCTCGCCAGTGTCGACTGGGTAGTGCCTTTTGGTGATGACCTTGCCGAAAACGATACGCCGCTGAAATTAATCAGCACTATATTGCCAGACGTTTTAGTCAAAGGTGGCGACTACAGCATTGAAACCATAGTAGGTGCAGACGTCGTGATAGCTAACGGCGGTGAAGTGCAGGTACTGACTTTTGTTGATGGCCGCTCCACCAGCAAAGTAATACGGAAAATTCAGGACTTGCAGGGAAATAACTGAGTTGTCGCAGCCCATAAAATCTATTTGTATTCTGCGTTTATCCGCTATTGGTGATGTCTGCAATGCAGTCTCTGTGGTGCAGGCGATGCAACGCCAGCACCCGCAGGCACAAATCACCTGGATTATCGGCAAAATCGAAGCCCGTTTGCTGGAAGGTTTACCTGGTGTGCGTTTTGTCGTTTTTGATAAAAAGCTCGGCAAAGCTGCTTATAGCCAGCTGAAGCAGGATTTAAAACACCACTACTTTGACGTGCTTTTGCATATGCAGGTGGCCTTTCGCGCTAATGTCGCTTCACTTTGCATCAAGGCCCACAAAAAGATTGGTTTCGACTGGCACACCGCCAAAGAGCTACATGCGCTTTTTATGCGTCACCGCATAGAGCCAGCACCACGCAGTCATGTGCTGGATGGTTTCCGTCAGTTTGCCAAAGCTATTGGCGTGACAGAACAACAGCTTGGCCAGACTCCAACATGGCAACTGCCTATCCCGGAAGCCGATGAGTTATGGGCCAAACAGCAGCTCGCTGCCATTGGCAATGCTCGTGTTTTGATTATCAGCCCCGCAGCCTCTAAAGCCGAACGTAACTGGTTACCGGAGCGTTATGCGGCTTTGGCAGATTATGCCAAGGCGAAAGGCTTTGCGGTGATCTTATGTGGTGGCCCAACTGAACTGGAACGCAATTTAAGTCAGGCCATTTTGGCATCAGCTCAGCAGCCCATCACAGATCTGACCGGTAAAACCAATTTAAAACAACTGCTGGCGTTGTTAAAACACGCAAGTTTAGTCTTGGCGCCAGATACTGGCCCTGCGCATATGGCGGTAGCTGTTGGCACTCCGGTTATTGGTTTGTATGGCCACAGCAATCCGGAACGCACCGGGCCATATTTGTTCCGTCAGTATGTGGTCGAGGTCTATCACCAGTCGTTGCTGGAGCAACAAGGCAAAACCGCAGCAGAACTGAAATGGGGCACCCGCGTCAAAGGCAACAATATTATGCAAAAAATAGCTGTAGAGGCTGTAACCGCTATGTTCGATAAAGTAGTGGCAGAGCAGCAGTTATGAAACAGATGCAAAAAGCCGCCTTTTTAGACCGTGACGGTGTGATTAATATCGATCATGGTTATGTCAGTAGCCCGGAGCAATTCGAGTTTATCGACGGAGTCTTTGACGCCTGCCGTCATTTACAGCAACAGGGTTATTTACTGATAGTGGTCACTAACCAATCCGGTATAGGCCGTGGTTATTATAACGAGCAGCAGTTTCATGTATTAACTGACTGGATGAAAGCTCAGTTTGAGGCTCATGGCGTGACTCTGACCGATGTATTCTTTTGTCCTCATCATCCGGTCAATGCCAATCCACCTTATCAAATCGACTGCAATTGCCGTAAACCAGCTCCTGGTATGCTGCTGCAAGCCATAAACAAGTATCAGATAGACCCAAACCAAAGCCTGATGCTAGGCGATAAAAAAGCCGATATGCAGGCCGCCAAAGCTGCTGGTGTTGGCCGTAAAGTGCTGGTGTTATCAGGCCAAAGTCTGACAGATGAAGACCAGGCCAGCGCAGATGAAGTCTGGCCTTCGATTAAAGCGGCTTTGGACTTGGTAACCAACTAAAGTTCTGGCCTGCACTTGTACAAGGAATGTAATGCAAAAACTTTTAGCTATGTCCTTAGTACTGCTGATATGCGGCGGCCTGGTTTTTATAGGCACGAATAATAGCAGTACTCTGCCTCAGCAAATTTCTGCTATTCAAGAACCCAACCCAACTCCTTTAGCTCTGGAGTTGGAAGTAGTCACAAAGCCCAATTCCAATCCTTCAGCACCTGAACCAGCTGAACAGATGGTCGTGATTGAACGAACAGACTGGAAACTGGATCAGCCTCTGCGTACTCAACTGACAAGACTGAAAAATCGGGCAGACCAAGGCGATCTGCAGGCCGCCTATAGTCTGGCAATGAACCTGAGGTTTTGTGGCATGGCGCCACTGGATGAAACCGACTTAGAAGCTCGTTTGCAACAAGCCTATGACTATAAAGACGACGGCCTTGCCATAGCGAACATCAAAGAACGCTACGAGTTTTGTGAAGGAATAAACCAACAGCAACGCAATGAGTTTTACGCTTATTTAGAAATTGCAGCCAAAGTCGGCTATGTGCCAGCTCAGGAGGAGCTGGCCACAATCACGCCAGAGCAGTTCATGAAGTTGGCAGGTGACACTGAGCTGGAACGAGACGCCTATATCCAAAAGCGGGATGACTTTATTCGGCAGCAGCTGTTATTGCTGGAATCCGCGTCACAACACGGCAGTATCCCAGCACTGATCGCCCTGTCGAATATGCACCACTCACAAAACTATGGCGAACATGGCCGTGCTAAGTCCTACGCCTTTAACCTGCTGATCCTGGAACTGGCGGACGACAATGAATTGCAAAGCAGATACTCATGGTTTGTACAACGTCGTCAGTCAGAACTTACTCCAGAGCAGATTGAACAAGCCCACACTTTGTCAGAGCAATGGCTAGCAAGGATCAAAGCCAATGGCACTCTGTATTTGCCCTGATGTATTTGCAATGAGGGTGCTGGGCTGTCGTTTTATCAATCAAAAAAGAGCTGGTTTACACCAGCTCTAACATCACTTCAGCTTTACTGACTTCAAACTGTTTAGGTTCATCGACATTCAGCGCTGTTACTACACAATCATCGACCAGCATAGCGTAACGCTTTGAACGCACACCACCAAAATCGCCGGTCTCAACGTCCAGACCAATAGCTTTGGCGAACTTGCCTGCACCGTCTGCTAAAAACACAATGTCAGTAGCGTTATGAGCTTTGCCCCAGGCATCCATCACATAAGCGTCATTGACCGAAGTACAGATAATACGGTCCACGCCTTTGTCAAAAAACTGCTGAGCATGTTCGATAAAACCTGGTAAATGGGCCGCGCTGCAGGTAGGAGTAAAAGCACCTGGTACGGCAAATAACACCACTTTTTCGCCTTTAAAAACTTCAGTGGTGGACAGATTCACCGGTCCATTGTCGGTTAAACGTGCAAAAGTTACTTCGGGTAAGGTATCGCCAATTTTGATCATAAATTTATCCCTTTTTAATCCAGCTAATTCAGTTATTCCCGTTGATTTAGTTAATCCAGGGCTGCTTTGACATACACATCAAATCTGTTCGCTTTGCCGGTAATTTGCATGCTGGGTTTTTGCCCTGCTAAAAACTCTGCATAACCAGGTCGCTTCACTACCACTCTTTTGCTGGCCAGTTGCCATGCCAGCGGAAACAACGCATCTGCGTCATCATCCGTACCAACCACCTGATGAAAAGCCTGCATTTCTTTTTTCACCAAAGCCGACTTTTCACGGGCCGGAAACATAGGGTCTAAATACACCACATCCGGGCTTGGTAATTGAGTTAAAGCTTGCTGTGAGGCTGCAAATACCAAATGCATTCGTTCTGGCAACCAATGGGCTAATTCTGGATCAAGGGCTGCGCGACGTAAACCATCAGCTAATAAAGCTGCCACAGCGGGCTGACGTTCTACTAATGTTACTTTGGCGCCAAGGCTTGCCAGTACTAAGGCGTCACGCCCCAAACCTGCCGTTGCATCCACTACTGTTAAACCCGGCTTTTTGGTTAAGCCCACAGCTTTGGCTATGGCTTCACTTTTACCTCCACCAAATTTACGTCTGTAGTTGGCTGCGCCACTGGCAAAGTCGACCAGTATATCGCCTTGTTTATTTAACTCTGTGTTGCGTAACACCAAGGCATCGCCTGTCCAGCATAAATACCAGCCTTCAGGGGACGCTGTGGCCGATAAGCCATAGTTCTGTTGCAGGCTAACTGCAAGATCAGGCGGGAAATCAGGACATACAAAAAAACAGGTGCCAGGCATAAGCTCTTAATTCGGGTCAGTTTCAATTAAATTCAGAATTTAATTTTACTCTGACCCGAATTAAAGATCTGCTCTATTTTACAACTTGCGGATGTTATCTGCACCGTCGCGGTCTATCAGGCGAACAAAAGGATCGACACCTACATACAGAGGTTTTTGATCCAGCACCAGCTCAATGCTGTTTTCTCCTGTCACCAACTGATGTTTCTTCAGATAAATCACGCCACTTTCACCCGTGGTTTGATCCGGGTCGACACTGAACACACCAATATCGATTTGCTCAGCCAGCGCTTGGGTGGTTTCAACCCCTTTGTCATCAGCCACTAACTTGTCAGCATGCAGAATCAAATTCAGCTGGAACTTGCCATCGGCCAATTCAGTCACTTTGGCGTCTTTCACCCGTAAATCATACAAGGTGATGTTATTAAACAAGTCGTCAATAAAAGCCTTTTCTTCCGCCGCTGTGTTCTGGCCTAAATAACTGACCAAATCCAAAGTGGTTGGGAAAGGGTCATTACGGTAACGGTAACGTTCGTTAAAGGCCTTTAAGTTGGCATTTAAGCGCTCTTCACCTAAACGGTCTTTAATCGCCATCATCACCACTGAACCTTTTTGGTAATGAATATAACCCTGGCCTTCAGAACGTAATAAAGGTTGCTCTCCAAGGCGTTCAGTAGAACGGCCCTGTAAATAGCGGTCTAACTCAATTTTCAGGAATTTACGGATCTTGTCGGCACCGTATTTTTTCTCCATCACCATCAAAGCTGAATACTGCGACAAACTTTCCGAAATCACTGCACTACCCTGCACATCAGCAGCGCCCACTTGATGCCCCCACCATTGGTGCGCCACTTCATGAGCCGTAACGTAATACACAGGATCGATATTTTCCGGATCACGCAGGTCAGTAATAAAGCCAATCTGCTCAGAGTAAGGCACTGTATTGGCAAAACTCTGGGCAAAACTGCGGTAACCAGGGAACTCGATAATACGCAGCTGTTTGTGCTGGTAAGGACCAAAAGCAGCAGTGAAGTAGTCTATCGAATCTTTCACTGACTCCACCATACGCTCCACGTTCCACGGGTGGCCTTTGTGGTAATAGACTTCAATAGCCACGCCATTGTGCTGCGCTTTTTTCACTTCATAACGGCCTGAACTGATGGAGTAGAAATTCACCATAGGCTGGTCCATTTTGTAACTGAAGTAATTACGGCCATCCTGTTGCCATTGTTTTTGCAGATATCCAGGGGTTAAAGCCACTTGATCTGCTTCAGTGGATACTGTTGCTTCAAACTGAATAAAATCACCATCAGCGCCAAAGAAGTTCTGCGTATAAAACTTAGAATCTTCCAGCTTATTGGCGCGCTCGTTTGGCTCTAAATCACGTTTTAAGCGCTCGTGTCTGTCTTGCAGCTCGAAACCGTCCTGATAACCAAAAGTTGGCAATAATTCTCTGTTGTTGATAAAAGTGCCGTTTTCAACCACAGACGAATCAAAACCTGTTTCGCGCAGCCCTCTGGATTCACGGGTCAGTTCAATGACACCTGCAACTGTAGCACCAGGTGCGACCGGAGTACTGAAGGTTAACCATGAAGTACGGAATTTAAGGTCCCGCTCTCCCAGGCTGGCGCCTTCAATAGTCACTGTCATTTGCTGAGTATTCTCAGGCCAGTTCACCAGTAGCTTCTCAACAGGCTGTTGCGATTTGTTTTGCCACTGAATTTGCATCCTGGCTACGACTTTCTGCTGTGATGGATACAGGTCAATTTGCGCATTTACGCTGGTAGTGACTAACACAGGTAAAGTTGCATACTGAATAAAGGCTTTTTCATACTCAGCCTGTAAATCCGTTGTTTCTTCAGCGGTCACGTAGTTATTTAGCACTATGGTTTGCTGATAAATAAAAGCGCCAGTGCCTAGCGCAACCACTGCAGATACAGCAATAACAGCTTTGCCGGTTTTACCTAAGTGGTAACCCAGTTTGCTCCAGCGTACTTTCAGGCTTTGCAGCGGCCCTCTGTGGTATAAACCGTAACCCAGTACAAATAAAATGCTGCTGATAGCCCCCCAATACAACATATACACCGAATGGGTCGTTAAGCTGCTGGCGTATTGATTCAGGTCAGAAAAACCTATGGAGGGTGAAGAGCTGAAGTTATATAAGCTGTGACCTAAACCCCAGGATGCCATCACCATAGTGCTTAAGAAATAGCCAACAAAAAGCCCCATTCCGACAAATTTATTCGGGCTTAACACCTGCAGGAAAAACGCCAGCACAGCACTCATGATAAAAGGCAGCAGGAAGAAAAAGCCTAAACGGATCAGGTACTGCACCAGTTCAAAGTTTTCAATACCTTTAATCAGCTGGTAACTGATAGTGGTTAAAATACCGATCACAATCAAAGTTGCCATCACCAGCGCCATAGCCAGTAACTTGGCGGTCCAGAAAGTCAAATTCGGCACTGGCATAGTATCGATAATATCGCCCATACCACTATTGCGTTCACGCCACACCACTTCAGCACTGTAATAGACAATGACAATAATCATCAACAAGCTGACAGAACCAATCACATGACCCACCATGGTCTGAGTCAGAGGCCAATTTGAGGTGCCGTACCAGCCAAAGTCAGCAAAAAGCGGACCGATCAGCTGGGCTATAGTAATTAAACCAAGGATCACAAAAGGTGCTGTCAACAACACTTGCTTCACTTCAAACCTTAACCGAACCCAAAAGGCCGGTAGAAGTGCTGTTGCAGAGGATTTTCTTTGCAAGGTTTCCAGTGACAGTTCAGGCTGTTTCAGTTCAGCTTTTTTAGATTTTTTTCTGTCTTTCCTGTCCAGTGATGGCAATTTAAATAAACCGGAAATCGCCAGTAAGACGACAGCGACACCCAGCCATAACAAGCGGTTTTGCAGTAATACGCCTTCAAAACCAATCAGCAGCGTGTTTTTCTCCTGAATAGTCCAGTAACGGGTGACATCTAAAAAGGTACGTAAACCAAAAGGATCTAACAAAGCTGCCCAAACCCGGTATTCAGGTAAACGCGCCACTGAACCGGAGACTATATAAAGCACCAGCAATACTACAGCAATCAGATACAGCGCCATCATGGAGCGGAAACGTGCGGCTATGGCATAAAACAGAGCTGAGATGATAAAAAAGCTAGGAACAGACAACACCAGATAGTTATAGACATAAGCCCAGAGGTCGGTGGGACCAAAACGACTGGCGTCGACCCAAGGCATAAAGCTCGCCAGTAACATACCCAATGGCACAGCGATATAGACCAATAACACCACCAGATAGCTGCCAAAAAAACGGCCAAACTGGTAAGCAAAAGGCGACACAGGTTTGCTGTAGATCAGCTCTTCCATCTGATGTTGCTGATTGCGAACAGCGCTGCTACCAACAAAATTCACCACCAAAAACATGGCAAATAAACTTAAAGTCAGCAGCGTTTGGCCTATAGCAAAAGGGCCATTTTTAAATACCTCGCCACCACCGCCTATAGTGACATTGTCTGAGGCGACAGATAAAAAGCTGACTAAAAACAGCAATAAACTGACGACATAAAAAGAGGGCTGGCTCAGATAATAGCGCAGCTCAAAGCGGGTCATTAAACCAAACATAACCTCTCCTAAGCCGCAGCTTGTGCTGAGCGATGATTGGATAAACAGGAGAAGTACACATCTTCCAGACCAGCAGCAGTAGGCTCAAAACCTTCAGGTGCTTGCTCTGCAAATACATGCAATACAGTGCGGCCTGCAAACAGGCGCTTGGAGATCACAGGCAAGACTTTTTCCAGTTCAGCCGCTTCCTGTTGTGACACTGTTTTAGTCCAGATCTGGCCGCCCACCTGTTGAATCAAATCCAGTGGGTTGCCTTGTAATAAAATCTGCCCACAGGCCAATACCGCCATAGCAGGGCACAGCTCTGCCACGTCATCGACTATGTGAGTGGATAAAATGATGACTTTTTCTTCACCCAAACTGACCAACAGGTTATGAAATCTGTTGCGCTCTTCCGGATCCAAACCTGCGGTGGGTTCATCAACAATCAATAAGTCCGGGTTACCCAACAAAGCCTGAGCTATACCAAAACGCTGGCGCATACCGCCGGAGAAACCGCTGACGGCTTTGTCTTTATGCTGAAATAAGTTGGTATGAGCCAATAAGCCTTCAACCAGCTCTTTACGCTCTTTTTTCTGGGTGAAACCTTTGAGTACAGCCAGATGATCCAGCAGTTCAAAAGCGCTGATACGTGGATAGACGCTAAAATCCTGTGGCAGATAACCCAGCGTTTTGCGAAGCGCCTGCGGGTCTTTTAATACATCAATGCCATTAAAAACAATGCTGCCACTGTCGGGCTGCTGCAAAGTAGCAATAGTGCGCATTAAGGAAGATTTACCAGCGCCATTAGGACCTAACAGGCCAAACATACCTTTGCTGATGGATAAATTGACGTTATTCAGCGCTTTAACGCCATTGTCGTACGTTTTGGTCAGACCGCGAATTTCCAGCATAGGGAGAACTCCATGTTGTAGTAATGATTACATCAAACTAACATGGAGCGTGCTGATTAGTAACTAATCAATGAGTTACAAATGAAGTGAAGTTGTAACAATTTATTAAAAGTTCAGAGCTTGCTCTGACCTTTTCATCTACATCTTGAGTCCTACATAGTTATCGCCACAACTAAAGGCGACAACTTTGCTGATTTCCTGCAAACTTAAACCAGACTCTTGCTGCCACAAATTAAATTGCTGTTGAATGGCTTTCTGGTTTTTCTGGCTGCTCAGGCCGCCTTCGACCACACCAAAGTTACGCAGATAAGCTTCTAAATCCTGACTGAGAATAAAGGTATCTTTACCCAGCACACGTAAGGCATAAGCCCCTGTATTCCCCCCCAGACGAGCCCCATGTTTCTTTAAATAACCCCATAAGCCAATAATATCTTCGCCGGGCCACTGGGCTAAAAAGGCACCAAAACTGCCATATTTGTCAGCCACCTGCTGGATCATCAAGGCATTGTCGCGTATGGCAAATACTTTGGTGGCATTGCGGATAATACGGGGATCTGTAGCTTTGGCCGCTAACATTTCATCACTCATCAGCAGCATTTTTTCAGGTTCAAAACCAAAAAACAGTTCTTCAAAACCAGGCCACTTTTTCTCCACCACAGACCAGACAAAACCTGACTGAAAAATCTTTTTGCTGAACTCACTTAAACATTCAGCATCCGTCAGCTGTTGTAACTGAGCAGCAGTGCGGGGTTTTGATAACAAAGCCTGCAATGCTGCTTTGCCACCTTTGCGCTCTGCGGCACGCTGATAAATCAGTTCAAACTTTTCAACAAAAGCCATCAAGGCCTCTCCATTAATTAGTGTCATGTAGGGGCGTGGGCTTGTCCCCGCCCGTACCTGTTCGGGCGAGGATCTCCATCAACTAAGCTGCTATACCCATATGTCGCAGCAAAGCAGCGTTAGACGGCTCACGACCCCGGAAGGCTTTAAACAGCTCCATAGGTTCTGCGCTACCACCTTTTTCTAAAATGCAGTGCAGGAAATCCTGACCCACAGCAGCATTAAAAATGCCTTCTTCTTCAAAACGGCCAAAAGCATCAGCAGACAATACTTCAGCCCATAAATAGCTGTAATAACCAGCGCCATAACCCCCAGCGAAGATATGACTAAAACCATGCTGGAAGCGGTTAAAACGTGGCGGCATGATCACAGAAACCTGCTGGCGTACATCATCCAGAATGTGCTGAACGCGACCACCCAAAGCCGGGTCGTATTCGGCATGCAAACGGAAATCAAACAAGGCAAATTCCAGCTGACGCACTAAAAACAACGCAGACTGGAAGTTTTTCGCGGCCAGCATTTTATCCAGCATATCTTGTGGCAAAGCTTCGCCCGTCTGGTAATGACCCGAAATTAACGCCAAAGCTTCTGGCTGCCAGCACCAGTTTTCTAAAAACTGGCTGGGTAATTCCACCGCATCCCAGGCAACACCACTAATTCCAGCCACTGCTGATGCATCGACCTGAGTCAGCATATGATGTAAACCATGACCGAACTCATGGAATAAAGTCACGACTTCGTCATGGGTAAATAACGCAGGTTTGCCGCCTACTGGTTTATTAAAGTTACAAGTTAAATAAGCCACAGGAGTTTGCAGGCTGCCATCGGCTTTCCAGCGTCTGCCCTGACAATCGTCCATCCAGGCACCACCACGTTTTTTCGCACGGGCGTATAAGTCCAGATAAAAACTGCCACGCAGCTCACCTTTGTCGTCAAAAATATCGTAGAAGCTAACGTCCGGATGCCACACATCGACACCTTCACGTTTTTGTACGCTGATGCCAAACAATTTAGCTAACACGCTGAATAAACCCGGCACTACTTTGCTTTCCGGGAAATAAGGCCGCAATGCCTCGTCCGAAATGGAGTATTTAGCTTGTTTTAATTTTTCAGAATAATAAGTGACATCCCAGGCGCTTAACTCGTCCACGCCAAATTCAGCTTTGACAAAAGCTTTTAACTCGGCCAGATCCTGCAAGGCCTGAGGTTTAGCACGACGGGCTAAATCGGCTAAAAACTCCAGCACCTGAGCCGGACTTTCTGCCATTTTAGTGGCCAGTGATTCTTCAGCAGCGTTATTGAAATCCAGCAACTGCGCCAATTCATGACGCAAAGCTAAGGTTTCTTCAATAATAGCGCTGTTGTCAAACTGTCCTGCTGTGGGACCCTGGTCTGAGGCGCGGGTACAATAGGCCTGATATAACTCAGCGCGTAAATCGCGATTGTCGGCATAGGTCATAATGGCGATATAACTTGGGAATTCCAGCGTAAACACCCAGCCGGATAATTCTTTTTGCGCCGCAGCTTCAGCCGCTGCCAATTTGGCATCTTCAGGCAAACCAGCCAGCAGGCTTTCATCTTCAATATGCTTAAACCAGGCTTGAGTTGCATCCAGAGTGTTATTGGAAAAGCTGGACGCTAAATCGGATGAACGGCTTTGAATTTCACCATAACGCTGTTTTTTCTCATCCGACAAACCAATACCGGACAATTTAAAATCGCGCAAAGCGTTCTGAATCACTTTTTGCTGCGCTGTGGTTAAAGTCGCGTATTCAGCGCTTTGCGACAGCTTTAAATAGGCCTGATACAAACCTTCGTGCTGGCCAACATAGGTGCTGAAATCCGATAACAGCGGCAGGCAGCTTTCGTAAGCTTCACGTAATTCAGGGCTGTTTTTTACCGAATTTAAATGCGACACAGGCGACCAGAATTTTCCAAGCTCATCGCTGTTTTCTTCCAACGCCACAATCAGCGACTGCCAGCTTGGGTTCGGTTCTTGCACTACTGCTTCGATATCCGCAATGCAAGCAGCGATCAACTGCTCTACGCGGGCTTTGATTTGGCTTGGTTCAATTTGACTAAATACAGGTAAGGCTTGGGTCATGGATACTCTCTGATCTTTATCTCTGGATACTGCGAACTCTCTATAAAAGCAGTATTGGGGCTTTTACAGCATACTCAAGCAAAGGAGTGGTTTAAAAGAAGATTTTTCTATGGCTACATTTATAGTGTATGAAAAAAAACAGAGCGCTAATGCGCTCTGTTTTAACCTTTGGCGCCCAATCTCTGAACACGCCAATTAAACGACCAATTTTTATTAGGCTACTTTGCGGCGAAATATTCGCCCCGCCATAGCCACCAACATAAACAGGCCCCAACCACCGAACGAACCGCCGGATGATTTAGGTTTCACTTCAGTCACAACCTGATTGTTTTGCACTGTTACACTTACCACAGCAGTGCTGCTCAGTGAACCATCAGATACTGTCACTTCAAAGCTGTAGCTGCCCGCTGCAACATTATTGAGTGTCAATTGAGCGCCGTTAGCCGAAGTGGTTATCGTGCTGCCTGACTTCTGCACCCAGCTGTAACTCAACGTATCGCCGTCAATATCAGTACTGCCAGAAGCATCTAAAGTGATGTTGCTGCCCGCAGTGCCAGTTACGCTGCTGCTGGACACTTTGGCCACAGGGGCATCATTAGCAGGAGTCACTGTCAGTTTAAAGCTAGTGCTAACTTTATCATCCGGCAGCTCCAAATCCGCTACTGTTACCGTCACAGTGGTGGTCCCTGTAAAATCAGCATCAGGTTTCAGGCTGAAGGTGGCGCCCGACTGATGACCATCCACAGTAGCAGTGACATGTTCACCACTCACAGTGATGCTATTGGCGCCGTTGTTTTCATCGGCGTAAAGCACCTGGATGCCTGTTAATTCGCCATCCTCAACCACTGTGGCATTACGGATCACACCCAGAGTCAGATTACCTGGAACCTGAATCGTCTGACTTAACTGTGTATCCGCCATCCCTTCGACCTGACTGGTAATATTCAGTGTCAGGTCTTTTGCGATAGCGGCATGCGTTACTTTAGCATTCAGCGTCACCTCAAACTGAGATGACTCTGGTCCAACATAGTTGTAACACAGCACTTTACCGACGCTTAGCATAGAATCCAGATCATTGTAGGCGTATTGGGTACCTAAATACCCTTCGAGCGGACCATAGGAAGTTTTTGCACCTCTGTAGCCCTGAACGCCGACCGATCCGCGGTTACTGCCTGCAAAGTCCAGCTGATTATAGGCCATGATCATTTCGTATTCGCCTTTGCCAAAGCGGGTCTGGTTATTTAACAGCAGCTCAAATTCAAAGCGATCATCGCCTTCGCCATACAGATAGTTGCCTTTCGCATCTCTGCCCAGATAAGGCATAGTGCGCATGCCATCCCATTCGACAATTGCCCAACCATCCGTTGAACTCGCCAGAGTCACGCCACTAGTCGCGCTCAGAGGCGTTGCTGCAGCATCTTTGGTATAAGGCACTCCTCCGATACCACGCCATAAAGCACCTATAGCCTGATAAGGAAAGCTGTTGTAAGGAAAGACGTAATGCATATTGAAGAAATAGGGTAAGCCTTCAAAAGTGATATTACCGTTACCACGAATATACATAGCCGCAGAGGCAGCCTCTGGATTGTTGTATAGCGAGAAAGCACCACCATCATTAAACAGCAAGCTATAAGGGATCATGGTCCCCAGGCGCGAATCTCTGGGTGTGTCACCAAAGCTTGGGCTATAACCAAAACTACTCAGGTTGACATATCGATCGTTATCCTGGCCAAAGTCAGGCACCCGACACATGTCGTCTTCTTCGCTCGTACTGACCTGATAGGACGGTGTCTGATTTTCCGTGTCCGGCTGTGTACCTTTAAGAGTTAACACACCATTTTCCAGAGCAATGTCCGATACGATACTGTTATCACTGACCAACACATTGTCGGCAGTCAGCTCTAGTCCGGCTGGAACAGCAGCTGTTAAGGTAAAGTCACGGTCGGCACCAGTTAAGTTCGGCAGTACTTTCAGTTTCATGCTTACAGACTGGCCTACTCTGGCTGCGGTTTTATCCGCACTGAGGCTGATATCGTCCACACCGCGGCTCAGTTTGAACGGAACAAAACCAACGTTACCCGCATTCAGAGCCGAAGTGCCAATGTCAAAGCCTGAGTAGTACAAATCGCCTTCAACCATATCTGGCAGGTCCCAGCTAACTTCTGCCGTTACAGGTGTTTGACCGTCGTTTTGCGCCGGAATAGACACGCTCAGATCACTCGCTTCTGTATCGGAGACGACCGCATAAGTGTACTCATAACTATCAGTACCTGGCGTCATATAGTCATTGGCGTTATACAACACCACAAAATATTTGCCTGGGTCAGGGTCGTTCACGTTACAGAAGTTACTATAGGCCACATGCCAGGACACACAGAGCATCTCTGTATCCAGATCCATGTTGCCATCCTGGTTGAAGTCTTTGCCCAGATAGACAATCATATTGCCGAAATCGGCCGAATTTTCATTACTAGACTCGGTACGACGTAAGCTCTCGACTATTAATCGTTTGCTATTTGCCGGCACATCAATCCAGAAACTGTGAGTGGCTTCATCCAGTTTGTTTTTCGCGTCGTCCTCTTCTGCTAAAGGCCAAGGGAAAGTGAAGTCATCGTCTTTAGGCAGGGTAATGCTATGGCGCTCAGCTTTTACTGGTGCGTAAGTGCGGGTTACACCCTGCGTCATGACAGGCACAGGTATATCTTTCAGGCTGTAGCTACTCTGATTGCGATGCGCTGTAACACTGACACGCTCTGGCAAACCTGCGTTGTCGTATTTGAAGACCACAGGCAAACGCATGTTCGGTGCTTTACCGTTGTCTTCCTTCAACATCAGGTGTGAATGCAACTCCACTTCAGAATTACCTTCAACATCCTGTGTATTAGTAACAGAGGCACGAACCATCACAGTCTGGCTTTCACCAGCTTTCAGACTGAAGCTTTCCGGAGCTACTTCCAGTTTGACGCCTTGCTGGACATAACGCTGGTCATCATAAGGAGACCAGTTGGTCACTTCGTCGGTTGACAGGCTCCAACTACCGTCTTTAGTGGCGGTAAAAGTACGTATCCAGCTGCAGCTTGGTTTACAGCTGAAGTTCACCATTTCCGGTAAGTTCAGTTTATGCACCAAGCCACCATTGGCTGGATTAGCCGCCAGCATGTTGTCGTAACTCTCGTCCATAATCAGACCAGCATCAATAGCACTAGCAACATTGATTCGGCCTGTACCTGCACGGTATACCTCAGCTTTCGGGTTCTTTTCCCATGTCTGACCTTTCTGAATGGCATAGGTCACCACAGGTTCAGCCGTTAGCTGCAGTGCCGACTGCTTCTGCGCTACTGTCCAGTCAGGATGTGCCTGAGTCATCAAAGCCAGAGCACCCGCCACATGGGGTGCCGCCATAGATGTACCGCTGTAGACGGCAAAGTCTGAAGTCACAGGAGTTTGCCCTAAACCTGCAGCAAAAGGACTTTCATCGTTGGTGGCTGCATAAATGTCCACACCTGGCGCTGTGACTGATGGCACCAGATGTTCAGGATTGGCTCGGCCTGGTCCACGGGACGAGAAATCAGCCAACTTATCGGCTTCAGATTCATCAATGACCCGTTCAATACGGGTTGCGGAAATCGTCAGTTGATGCCCTGTAGCACTAGGACTGTTCAGCCAGTTGTTCATGCTGTTTCGCCATTGAGCACTGGTTAGATGAATACCAGGCACAGCATATACATCTGTCTTCACCACAGTGCCTTCGTCGCCTGAATCAGTAGCGTTATACAGAATAAAGCCTTCAGCACCACCGGCCGCGACATTGCCTGATTTTTCTACCCGACCATTGGTGCCACGTTGACAGGCCACAATAATATTGGCCGGATTATTACTGCCATCTAGATAAGGAGCACCATCTTTATTCGTCAAATGATCAAAAGTGCCCGCCGCAAAAGGCGCTGTGCATTGTGCGTTACCAAAATCAGCGGCCTTAACCACTATGCCTGTCAATGAATTCTGGTTAATACCGCCACCAGAGATAGAGGCTGCAGGCGCGTTAGTGCCGCCACTGAAATTCTGCAACTGCGTATCTATTTCAATTGTTCGACCTGTGCTTGATGCGGCCACGTTCAATAACCAAGGAGACACGTGATCAATATAAGAGCCCAGTTCCAGATATCCATCTGTACCGGCATTACCAGCTGACGCCGCCACAGCGATACCTGCCTGATGTGCTCCTAAAAATGCCAGTTCAATGGCATCTTCCCAAGGTGACGTCGTATTCGAAACATTACCAATAGAAAAGTTTATGGCATCGACACCGTCACTAACGGCGTCTTCAATAGCGGATATTAAAGCTTCGCCCGGACAGCCTTCTAAGGGGTAACAGACCTGATAAGAAACTATATTGGCATGAGGAGCTACACCTGAAATTTCCGGGAATAAACCTGCTTTAATCACGCGGCCATCACCTGTTGCGCTGGCTTCAGGAGCTAAATAATCGACATTTTTCAGCACGTTACCCGCAGCCGTCGATGCTGTATGAGACCCATGACCTGACACATCCTCACCCACGGCAGGATAGACACCAGCATAGGTATCAGTGATCACTTTGTAGCTGCGCACGCCTATCAGCTTGTCATTACAACGGTTCTTAAATTCATCCAGTGCACAATCACCCAGATAATTACCTGAGCCGAGTGGATTCACATGGTCGTAGCCATCATGACCTATATCCGCAAAAGCTGGGTGGTCGGTATTGACCCCAGTGTCGATGATACCAACTATAGTGCCTTCACCTTTAAACGCTGTATTCTGGCTAGTCTGGCCGACCCAGACTTTATCGGCGCTAATACGTTTTGGCCCTACATCTGTATGCAACTGATACAACTTGGAACGCTGTACACTGACCACATCAGGCAAAGCAGCAATTTTCTCTGCTTCATCCTGCGTCATGGTCAGACTGAAACCATTGATTGTATTAACAAACTGCTGGCGTACAGGCCTGGATCCAACCACCTGACTAATTTGAGTCAGCACATTTTGCTGTTTTTGCAGTAAAAACTGCTGGTAATTCTCTACAGCAGCAGAAATGGGCTGACCATGTTCAAACAGTCGCTGTTCAGTAGAGGCTTTTTTGATTTGTGTCGCAGCCAGACCACTGATCCCGCCCTGGTATTGGCTGACCGGGCTATGCCGCAAACGGACTATGTAAACCTGTTCACCCGAAACATCGTCTTCACGAACAAACTTCAACTGTTTCGGTTGTAACATGACATTCAGACCTTCGTCTGCCTGTAACCTGTTTTTTTCAGCGCGGATATGTTGGCGTTTTTTAATCTGCTCTGCAGTTATGGAAACAGCTTTTAAAGTTTTAGCAGGCGACTGCATTCCAGCCGCGGAAGCCCCTTGGTCTGTTGCTGCATGAGCTATGGCAATACCACTGAGGGCACCGGCCACAGCATAAGCAATGGTTTTTAATTTCACTTGATTCTCCGAATTTTGAATTTTTATACTGAGCACCGGTTATTTTTCCGGCGTCAAGTTATCTAAACATTCGTTGACTCAGAGCTGCGAAGCATTTCATGTATCAGTTTGTATCATGTAATTAAAAGTTGAGATTTCCAGAAAAAGTCTTGTTAAGCTGGCGCGGTAAATTTGCAGGCGAATCTTATGAAGTTTTTGGTTCAGATTATTCTACTTACCCTGTGCTGGTTGCCAGGCGTCCAAGGCGCGACTCAGCACGTTGACAGTAATAAGTGGCAGTTTTCACTCTCGGCTGGGCAAGGCCTACTCACTACTCCACTAGCCGGCAGAGCTGATTTGAAAGGCAATCTTCTGCCAACAGTCAGCTACTATGGCGAGCGTTTTTATCTGGAAAACAGCTATATCGGCTACAGTCTGCTGGAACAGGAAAACTGGTACATCGATCTGGTCGGGTCGTTAAACGAAGACGGCATGTTTTTCGAATTGGACGGCACTAATAAATTTGGCTGGTGGGATGCTCTGGGTTTTCACCGTACCAGTTTTATTGGCGACCAGCCCGGTTTAGAAGTGCAACCTTCCCGTGGCTCTTTCGGAACATTCCCCGCTAATGACGAACCAATAGCGAGCAACAGCTACCAGGATATTAAGCGGAATTTATCCTATATGGGAGGTATTAGCCTGAATTGGCTAACCGATTTCTTCGATATTCGGCTAAGCGCCTTGAAGGATGTCAGTGGCGTTCATCATGGTCAGGAACATCACCTGACAATCCGGAAAAACTACCAGTTCGAACAATGGTCCTGGCAATTTAGAGCTGGGTTGACCTACAAAGATCACAAGCTCAACAACTATTACTACAATCTTCGCCCTGAAGAAGTCAATCAGATGCAGCCTCAGTTCAAGCTCAGTGGAACCTGGCATTACTTTTACGGCATAACTCTGAGTTATCAGCTGACACCTGAATGGGCACTGCTGGCTTACTGGCAAAGAAACGTTTTAGACGATGCACTTTTACAGAGTCGCTTGCTCGCAAGAGACTATTACTACGGCCGTTTTGTTGGTGTGAGGTACAGTTTTTAATGTGGTACCGTTCCGGTTTCTTGTTGCAGTTGTTGACTGGGATGTTGCTGCCCTGGGCAACGCAAGCGCAGGACGAATTACAACTGGTGCTAACGCCTCACCTCTGCGTGGTGACCGAGCACGAGCCGTTATGTCAAACTGAGGTTAGCCTGGTGGTACAAGGGGGTACCGCACAGGAAGTCTGCCTGTTTGAGCAAAATCAGAAACATAGCTGTAAACTACATCAACCGCCGGCAGTGACTAAGTTTAGTCTGAAGATCCAAAGCAAAACCAATAAGCCTTTCCAAATCAAAAACTCACAGGGTCAACTTCTGGCTGCAGCCCAATTGCAACTGGTGCAATTTCAGGGCGCGTTGAAACGCCACAATCGTGGCTATTTGTGGAACATGATGTAATGCACCAACACAGCCGTATTCTGTTGATAGAAGACGACCACGGTCTGGCTATTGGGATTTGCGAATATTTGCTTGAGCAAGGCGTGCGGATTAGCCACGTCCCCGATGCCAGATCTGCACTGCAATGCACAGAGCATTTCGATTTAATCCTTTGTGACATTATGTTGCCGGACGAGAATGGCGTTGCTTTGCTGCCACAACTGCATCAACGCTGGAGTTGTCCGATACTGTTTCTGACGGCACTATGTAGTGCGCAGGATCAGATTGCCGGTCTGGAGGCTGGTGCTGCAGATTACCTTTGTAAACCCATAGACCCAAGCCTGTTACTGGCTAAGATACGTAGTTGCCTTAGAGCTAATCAGCGCTTGTTACAACCCAGCAGGCAGATCGAGCTCCATGATCTGGTCATAGATTTTACTCTGAATCAGGCCAGGCTGGCGGGTAAACCCTTGCAATTGACCAGTCTAGAATTTGATATTTTGTGTTTTTTCATTACCCGACCAGGCCATATTGTGAGCAGGGAATTGCTATTTCAGCACTTAGTCGGCCGTGAATATGACGGATTATGCCGCGCTATCGACATACGTATCAGCCGTTTACGTAAACATTTGGAACAACTCGAAGTGCAGGGATTGTCCATTATTACGGTCCGAGGCCAGGGCTACTTGTTTAACTATCTCCCAGCCGCCAACCCTGGCTAATCGCCAGACCACAAGTTTTCTCAGGTGCCTATGAAACGCCAGTTTATCCGCTTTTATATGATGTTATTCCTGTCCTGCATTACATTACTCTGGGCCATCGGTAGTAGTTACCAATGGATCCGTCTGGATCCCTGGAATTATCAACTCGATGCATCTCCGCTTTTTGATTTGCAGCAAAAACAAGGGCTGCTCATCCAACAGATACCTGAGACCTCACTGTTTTTTCCAGCAGAACTGCGTTCTGCACTGGAACGCGGCAAAGTAATAGCTGTTGCCATTTCAGAGCATGAATCCCTGTTTTACCGGCAAAGTCTGCAACAAGGTATGCTGGATCAACTGGGACCACTGCCGCAATCCACTAATCTGGATGACAACCTCGCGCTTTGGGTCAATGGCGCATTGGCCTTTCTATTGCTTGGATTGCTGTGGCCGGTGTTCAGGGATATCCGTCATTTAACTAAAGTCACCCATAAGTTTGCACAGAAACCTCAACCCATTCAGAGTAAAATCCAATCTGGATCCAGTTTGTTTCCTCTGGCGAAAAGTCTGGAGCAAATGACTCGCCAAATCAGCCAATTAATCCAGATGAATCAAGATATGTCCCGCACCATAGCCCATGAAACAAGGACACCATTGGCCCGGATGAAATTTACTTTGGATCTGGCCAGAACGCAGCTCGACACCAAGTACCAGCAACGTATGCTGGATGATATTGCAGAAATTGACGCGCTGGTCAGCAACTACCTTGATTTCTCCCAATTGGAGTATGCCCATACCAGACCGCTGTTACAGAAACAATCCATGGCGAGCGTGCTGGCTGAGCTAGAATCCCGTTTTGATATTTACCAAAACAGTGTGGAGCTGAACTTTGCTCCTGCAGTTGCCAATGCTCATTTTCATGCTCCAGCCCTGCTGCTGGCAGGCCAGAATTTGTTGGCCAATGCGCTTCGTTATGCCAATAGCCGCATCCACATCAGTTTTGAACAACTAGGAGCGTATTATCAATTTCAGGTTTGTGACGACGGACCTGGCATGGAGGAGCATCCGGATGTAATGATGCGTTTATTCCGTCGGGGTGATAACAGTTCAGGCTTTGGATTAGGACTGTACATAGTCAGCAAAGTTGCTGAGTGGCATCAAGGCGAAGTCTGTATTCAAAGCACGGCTCAGGGAACTTGTGTCAGTCTACGCTGGCCTGTTCCGCAACACATTTCAGACGAAGTTTTAGATTGATCAGCCTTTCAGCTCCCTTTCTGCTTGAGATTGGCCTCTACAGGCCTTATAACTGCTCAACCAACACTGAGAGATCGACAGTAAATGACTGAACATTTTGACTATATCGCCATAGGTGGCGGCAGCGGCGGTATTGCCAGCGCCAACAGAGCAGCCAGTCATGGCCAGAAATGCGCCATTATCGAAGCTAAATTTTTAGGCGGTACCTGCGTCAATGTAGGTTGTGTGCCGAAAAAAGCCATGTGGTTTGCGGGACAAATTGCCGATGCCATGAAATACGCGCCGGATTACGGTTTAGATGTCCAAATGCCAGCTTTAAATTGGGCCAAATTAGTAGAAAGCCGCGAGGCTTATATCTCACGTATTCATGGCTCTTACGACAGAGTGCTGGCGAAAAACGGCGTCACAGTGATACGTGGCTTTGCCCGCTTTGTGAATAAAAACACTGTGGAAGTGGATGGCAAGCTGTATAGCGCTGACCATATTACGATAGCCACTGGTGGTCGTCCTGTGCGCCCTGATTTACCTGGCGCTGAACTGGGTATAGACAGCGATGGCTTTTTTGCCTTACAAAGCCAGCCCAAACGGGTTGTTGTGGTAGGTGCTGGTTACATCGCGGTAGAAATTGCCGGCGTGATGCAAGCCTTGGGCAGTGAAACCCATTTATTAGTGCGTAAAGACAAACCTCTGCGTAGCTTCGACCCTATGTTATCCGACACCTTAGTCGAACTGATGGCCAAAGATGGTCCGAAACTACACACCCATACCGAAGTGAGTTCTGTCAGTAAAAACGCCGATGCTTCTTTAACTGTGCAACTGTCCACTGGCAGCAGCCTGACTGTGGATTGCCTGATTTGGGCTATAGGTCGAGAACCGGCCAATGACCAACTGCAGCTGGAAAAAGCTGGAGTGAAGTTGGATAGCGAAGGTTTTATTCCAACAGATGAGTATCAGAACACGAACGTCTCTGGCATTTATGCGGTGGGTGATAACACAGGTCGCCTGGCCTTAACTCCGGTGGCAGTTGCAGCCGGACGTCGTTTGTCCGAGCGGTTATTTAATAACAAGCCAGACAGCAAACTGGATTACAACACAGTGCCAACAGTGGTGTTTTCGCACCCTCCTATCGGCACTATAGGTTTAACCGAAGACGAAGCCCGTCTGCAATTTGGTGATGACCAGGTTAAAGTCTATCGCAGCGAATTTGCTGCTATGTACACGGCTTTAACCCAGCATCGTCAGCTCACCCGAATGAAACTGGTCTGCGCTGGCCCGACCGAAAAAGTAGTAGGCTTGCATGTGATAGGTTTTGGCGCTGATGAAATGCTGCAGGGTTTTGGTGTGGCGATAAAAATGGGCGCAACCAAAGCCGACTTTGATAACTGTGTGGCTATACACCCGACGTCTTCAGAAGAATTTGTTACTCTTAGATAATTCAATATTCTGCAGTGTGTCCTGAAAGGGATCAGGCGCTACGCCTGATCCCAAATGCAGAATTATTTAGCGTCTACCCTGCCATAGCGGTCTGAAAACCGGACTATGTCGTCTTCTCCTAAATAAGTACCGGATTGCACTTCAATCAGCTCCAGCGGGATTTTTCCCGGATTTTCCAGTGCATGCACAGCTCCCAGTGGGATATATACAGACTGGTTTTCTGACAGCAAGGTATCTACGCCATCTATGCTGACTAAAGCTGTACCAGCGACCACTATCCAGTGCTCTGCTCTGTGGTGATGCATTTGCACCGACAGTTTTTGGCCAGGATGAACAGTAATATGTTTAACCTGATAACGTTGGCCTTGATCAATGGAGTCATATTTACCCCAGGGTCTGTACACCTCACGGTGAATTTTATGCTCACTACGACCCAGATCTTTCAGTTGCTGCACTATGGATTTGACATCCTGCACTCTGTCTTTGGCGGCCACCAGTACTGCGTCTTTGGTTTGCACCACGACGATATTCTGCAGCCCAACAGTGGCCACTAACCCTGTTTCAGCAAACACATAGTTATCCTTGCTGTCACAACTCAACACATCGCCTTTGTGCACATTACCCTGAGTGTTTTTTTCAGAAATATCCCACAAGGAAGACCAACTGCCGACATCGCTCCAGTTTGCGTCTAGCGGCACAACCACAGCAGCAGCGGTTTTTTCCATCACAGCGTAGTCGATAGACTCAGACGGACAAGCTAAAAAAGCCTGCTGATTGACGCGGATAAAATCCAGATCCGGATCCACTTCTGCCATCGCCTGCTCGCAAGCCGTATAAATATCAGGCCTGTGCTGTTTCAACTCGGCCAGATAACGGCTGGCTTTAAACAAAAACATGCCGCTGTTCCAGTAATAATCACCACTGCTTAAATAGTCTAAAGCGGTTTCAAGCTTAGGCTTTTCAACAAACTGTGCCACCTGATAAGCCACACCAGAGTTCAGCTCTTTGCGCTGCCCCCTTTTTATATAGCCATAACCGGTTTCCGCAGCGGTCGGTACAATACCAAAAGTGACTAATTGATCCGCATTGGCAAATTCGGTCGCCGCCACAACAGCCTGTTGAAAGGCATCAACATCTGCAATGACATGATCGGCAGCAAGCACCAGCAACAATGGGTCCTGCCCTTTTTTAATCGCAGTCAAAGCAGCAAGAGCTATAGCAGGTGCTGTGTTTCGCCCTGCAGGCTCCAATATAATATTATGATTTAATTGCTTTATTTGCCTCAGCTGTTCGGCAGCGACAAATCGGTGATCTTCGTTACAAATCACCAGCGCAGCTTCCGCATTCAGTCCCTGCAACCTCATTACAGTGGCTTGTAACATGGTCAGGGCACCATCGAGTTTTAAAAACTGCTTTGGCATCAAATCACGGGACAAGGGCCACAATCTGCTACCAGAACCGCCCGCCATAATCACAGGTAAAATCATTATTAATCCTTGTCTAGTCAGGTGATGAGTCGTTTTATCTGCAGAGAAATACAGTGTAACTGCAGATGCAACGGCAACACAGGGAAACTTTTTTGCGTTTTATTTATTGAAAGCGGCTCAATATGGTAAAAAACCACAATAGCGCAACATTTTTGTTTGATACCCAATCGGGGTTACGCTTAAAATTGAGTTACATATATTATACAAAGTTAATGAACTGTTCAGCGGCTTTTGATACTGAACTGTCGCATCACTACCTCAAAACGTGACACTAGCTCGGGCTCTGCTTTAAAAAAGTCTGAATACTGGTCCTCTGTGCACTAAGTTGCCATGCTGTGACCACATATTTTCCAATGGGTTTAGAAAAAACCTGATTAATTATTACAGGAGTTCTTTATGGCGATTAGTGCAGTTTTGCCATTAAAAGCAAGTGGTAGCTACGACGTCAACGATTTAAAGCGCGCTCATATCTTATTTACTTCATTACATACCTTTGTTGCTGCTGGCACTATCTCCGAGATTTTTGTACTGGTACCTGCCGCTGAAGTAGAATTGGTGCAACAGGAATACGCTTGCTGGCAATCACTGAACATTAAGGTAATGGCCGAGGATGATTTATTACCTGAATTTAAAAAGTATCCAAAAATGCGGGGCTGGCGCAAACAACAGCTGTTGAAAATTGCCATAGCCAATTTAGTCGAAAATGAGTTTTATCTGACCCTTGATGCCGACGTGATTTGCCTGAAACCTTTGGATGAAAGCAAACTTATTATCAATGGCAAAGCCTTACTGCAATACGAACAAAGAGCACAGCATCCTAAATGGTGGAAATCCTCAGCCCGTATTTTGAACATGAACCCAAATGTAGGGCCAAAAGAATTGGGGATGACGGTTACTCCGGCCTTGATGTCCAGAACCTTAAGCCAAAAGCTGATGCAGGAATTATCGCCCAACAAAGCAGGTGAAAACTGGGTGGATGCTTTGTGTTCACTGCATGATCCGGCGAATCCTAAAAATTGGTGGATCGGCCGTTTCTTAAAACTGAAATGGACTGAGTATTCGATGTATTACCTCTGTGCAATGAAACTGGGTTTGCTGGAGCAGTACCATATTATTGCAGGCACAGCTCAAACTCCGGCTTTGTTACTGATCCATGATTCACACCCTTATGAATCATGGAATATAGCGGGCAGCTTTGATTTGGCTAACCCCGGGCTGTTTTGTGTGGTAGGCAGCAAAACCCGGCTGCCACCAAAAGAAGTCTGGCTTAAAGTAGCGCCTTTTATTCAAGGTAGTGCTGTGCAGCCTCCTTTATAAATCCTACAAAAATTGTTCCCCGAATAAATCTGCTTGCTATAGTCAACACAGATCTGTCGGGGAGTTATCTATGCGCTTTTTATTGCTCTGCCTGTTTTGTTTTCAGTGCAGTACTTGTCTGGCCGCTGTGCCACAAATTGAGGTAGGCGCATCGAATAATTTGCCCCCTGATCACCCCAGCATTTTATTAATGGAAAAGGCCTATCAGCAATTAGGTTATCAGATGAAGCTGGTGGTTATGCCGCTGGAGCGCAGTGCTTACGAAAGCAATAAAGGCCAACTGCTGGATGCGGAACTAAGTCGCACAGAAGAAGCTGCTGCCATGCTACCCAATATGCTCAGAGTAAAAGTGCCTATTGGGCATATCCGTATTACCGCGTTTAGTCGTACTAGGGACATAAAAATCGATAACTGGCAGGATTTGTCTGCCTGGCGGGTCGATGTTTTGCGGGGTATTTATCTGGCAAAAATTAATATGCAGGGCCAGAGCTACACCGAAGTAAATCATATTCCGCAAGCCATACAACGGCTGTTATCTGGCAGAACTGACATTGCTGTGCTGTTGGGCGATGAAACAGAATGGTTGTTACAACAAGAGCTGGCTCTGCCTATTTACAGCATTCAGCCAGATCTGGCTAAAACCGAAATTTTTCATTACGTTCATCAACGTCATGCGGCTTTAGTTCCACAATTAGAAGCAACATTACGTCAGTTAACTGCTCAGGCTCAGCGATAAGACTTGAAGCGTGCTGCATCCAGTATTGCGAACAAATGAGCGATAGCGCCAATAATGGCAGGGATGATTAGCCACCACAGCGCATAACCCACCACTGTGATTGCAAAAAACAAAATAGCGGCTATTAAACGGCCTTGTAACAATTGACCTAAACCCGGGATAAACAAACTACATAGTGCGGCCAATACATTGCCGCCTGATCCTTGTCCTGACATGAATTTTCACTCCGATTCGCTGTGGCCTCAGCTTAACAAAGCAGACTCAAAACTGGCAGACTTTTTTGTCACAAAAAATATCAAGGGCTGTAAAAACCGCCCTTGATATGCATATAACCAGAACTCAAAACTCGTAACGTAAGCTCACCAGCCAGCTATTTACATCATTAGGTTTAAGATTCAGCTGCTGATAACCTACACCCACTTTCCAGCCTGCCGCCAGTTGATAGTTCAACTGAACACCAAGGTAGATATCTGTGCCGTCAGTTTCAGATGTCAGCACAGTATCATCCATCCGGCTTTCTATTTCAGAATCCCAAAACAGCACACCTAATGGCACCTCTAAGTTCCATTGTTCGTTTTGCCACAAGCTAAAGCGCACCGCTGCAGTAAAACCATCCACCAATACCGGACTAACGGCTTTCACCACTTCGTGGTATTGCTGTGGGGTTAGGCTTTCTGCGCTGATTTGGCTGCTGGCTTCGCCCAAATCCAGATACCCAGCTTCCAGCGCAACATAAGGGTGTACTTGATAACCTAAAGTAAAACCATAGGAACTATCGCTGTCGTCAAAGCCAGTGATAGTTCCGTCTGGTAATTGTTCCACCAGACGGCTTTGCTTCTGATCGGCATTACTTTGTCCTGCCGAAGCTTGCAAATACCAGTCAGCGCTCTGACTAAAAGGGCTGAAAGACAGCAGCACTGCTGCAGCTGCCAGCATTGAACGGCGACGTAACACCACAGCTCCCGCTAATACAATCACCATCCACATGGTCATACTACCCCCACTTGATTTGTTATCCACAACAACAGGCTGATAAGCACGTACCGTCACGCTGACCTGTGCTGTTGCTTCACCACCAACTCCATCTGTTATTCTGTAGCTGATGGTATCCACCCCATCAAAACCTACCTTAGGCGTATAACGCAGACGCTGATCCGCCTCAATACTTACGGTTCCCTGCACTGCACTAGCACTGCTTACCATCAGAGTATTGCCATCTTCGTCACTATCGTTGGCCAGTACCGCAATCAGCACTACGGTTTTATCATCAGTAGACGCCACATCATTAACTGCTACTGGCGAACTGTTTCCTGAAACGCTGATAACTAATTCACTGCTGGCCGTTCCCCCTTTGCCGTCAGTAATGGTGTAAATCACAGTATCACTACCAATAAAGTCCGGGTTAGGCGTATAACTCAATTGTTGATTGGCCAGAATAGTCACAGTACCAAAACTACCTATAGCCTGATTGACAGTTAAAGTATCTCCGTCAGGATCGGTGTCATTCGCCAGTACATTTACATCTACCGTTGTATCTACCCGGGTTGATGCTTGATCTGCCACTGCCACAGGCAGATTGTTACCATTGAGTTCAACGGCCACACCACCAGGGTCGACAATAGCGCTGTTGGCAATGCCGTCGGCGTCGTTAGGACCACCATCTTCTACTGTGACCTGTACACACCAATGACCTTCAGTTAAACCTTCAGTCCATTCGGTACTACCAGGTGGTGGACAGAAGCCCCGTTCGCCCTGAGCACTGGCAACAGAGTTACGCTCATTGCTGACAAAATCGACCCAACCGGTATCATTAAACTTGCGGTACACCGCATTAGTCGGCACTGGTAAACGTTGTGGTATCACCAGGCTGTAACTTTGGCCCTGTTCAGGTAAACCGTACGCGATAAAGTCAAAGATACCGCCGATATTGACAGCGACGTTATCTGCATCTAACGCGGTTTTGGCTATCTGCAAACCACCAGCATCAGTTTCAGCCGCTACAGTACCTAAGCGTAAACAAACACCAGGATCACCCTCTGCCACAAAGGATGTTTGGCCCAGCAATTCGGTTGGCATCACGTTACATTCGTTGATGGCATCCTGATAATCCGGTATACCATCACCGTCTGAGTCGGCAAAACCTTCCTGATCATCCGGCACTAAATCGCCATCCGTATCTTGAGTGCCAAGGGTTGGTAAGGTAGGCCTGATCACAATAAAGGCTCTGGCTGTGGTCGACAAATTAGGCGTACCGCTATCAGTCGCTGTATAGCTAACCAGATACAAGCCTGGCCCTTGTTCAGCCGGATCAAAACTCAACTGAGTTTGATCCGAGGTTACATTGTCCAGACGCCCAAAGCTCCACTCACCAGTTAGCTGATCCTGCACATTAGCGTCAGTGGCAGTAGCAGTCACAGTGACCACTCCGGCACTTTCACTGATTGTCAGGCGGCTTTGTCCATCCTGCTGCACATCCAGCGCAACGACAGGGGCAATATTGGCTTCAGTCACTACAATACGGCTGGTACGCTGACTACCGCGATTAACGCTGGAATCCAGGCTAATTACTATATCTTCCGTTCCTTCACTCTGACCATCGTCCAGTACGGTAAAGCGAATACTGGTACTCAATCCTGAGCTTATTTCAGCCACACCAGAGACCAGCGTGTGATCATTGCCGTCAGCTCTGCCACTGACAGTGTAAGGCACCTGCACAGGATAAACCGGTGCCGGACCATTCAGTATCACCTCAACCACTACGTCTGCGCCTTCAGTTACCAGTTGATCTTTGCTTAAAGAGATCAACGGATTCACTCTGACTTTCTGTGCTTTGGTCGCTGTATTGCCATTAGCATCAGTCGCTTGCCAGTAGACTATATGCTCTCCCGGTGCAAAGAACAGGCTACCATTGATTAACGACACCCGCAGACGACGACCATTACGGTCTACTGCTGTTGCTGTGCCGATAGGTACGCGGGTAAACAAGGCCGTTGCATTCACCTCGATATCAGCAGGCACTGTAATTACAGGCAGGTCCGCGGCTGCCCCCCCTTCAATAATCAGGCTAACATTCGCGCTGGCGCGACCGCCGTGACCATCAGTCACTGTGTAACGCAAACTGACAGGTCCGACATAACGATCCGGCGCAGTAAGGGTTAGGCCCGCCGCGTTAAAGGCTACAGTACCCACTGTAGTAGAAGCACCATCTATAGCCAGAGTGTCTTCATCAACATCCTTATCATTAGCTAACACTGCCAGTTGATATTGATTATTGTCAGTGCGTTGCAGGCTGTAACTATCGTCTGAAACCACTGGATTATCATTCACAGGGGTGACTGTAATACTGATAGTGGCTGTATTTGAAGATGACTCGGCATCTTTCGCTACAAAAGCGATACTGTCTGTACCGTTGAAGTCCGGTTCTGGTGTGTAGACCAGCAAGGTTCCTTGTAAAGTCACAGCGCCGTGTTCAGGCTGACGAATAACTTCATAAGTCAGTGGGTCCTGATCCAGATCCTGCGCTGTTAAGGTCAGACTCAGCGGTGTATCTTCCACTGTCGTTGCCGAACCATCAGCCACTATCGGTGCATCGTTGACGTTCGTCACTGTCAGCCTAAAGGCTGGCAAGGTTGCACTCAATTCACCGTCCGAGACTGAAATCACTATACCTGCTGTAGCCCCAACATCTGCATTCGCCGGAGTACCAGTGAGCGCACCTGTCGCTGTATTGAAGCTCGCCCAACTTGGTTTATTAGCAATGCTGAAGGTCAGTGTGGTACCGACATCCACGTCAGCCGCTGTTGGGATAAAGCTATATACTGCGCCCTGAGCCACTGTGGTTGCAGGAGAGCCTGTGATAGTCGGTGCATCGTTGACGTTCGTCACTGTCAGCGTAAAGGCTGGCAAGGCTGCACTCAATGCACCGTCCGAGACTGAAATCACTATACCCGCTGTTGCCCCAACATCCGCATTCGCCGGAGTACCAGTGAGCGCTCCTGTCGCTGTATTAAAGCTCGCCCAGCTTGGTTTATTAGCAATGCTGAAGGTCAGTGTGGTACCGACATCCACGTCAGTCGCTGTTGGGATAAAGTTATACACTGCACCCTGAGCGACAGTCACAGCAGGACTTCCAGTGATAATCGGTGCATCGTTGACGTTCGTCACTGTCAGCCTAAAGGCTGGCAAGGTTGCACTCAATGCACCGTCCGAGACTGAAATCACTATACCTGCTGTAGCCCCAACATCTGCATTCGCCGGAGTGCCAGTGAGCGCACCTGTCGCTGTATTAAAGCTCGCCCAGCTTGGTTTATTAGCAATGCTGAAGGTTAAGGTAGTGCCTGTGTCTACATCTGCCGCTGTTGGGATAAAGCTATACACTGCACCCTGAGCCACTGTGGTTGCAGGAGAGCCTGTGATAGTCGGTGCATCGTTGACGTTCGTCACTGTCAGCGTAAAGGCTGGCAAGGCTGCACTCAATGCACCGTCCGAGACTGAAATCACTATACCTGCTGTAGCCCCAACATCTGCATTCGCCGGAGTACCAGTGAGCGCTCCTGTCGCTGTATTAAAGCTCGCCCAGCTTGGTTTATTGGCGATGCTAAAGGTCAGTGTGGTACCGACATCCACGTCAGCCGCTGTTGGGATAAAGCTATATACTGCGCCCTGAGCCACTGTGGTTGCAGGAGAGCCTGTGATAGTCGGTGCATCGTTGACGTTCGTCACTGTCA
>Ga0247725_1000363_pt1 | contig 37069 bp, 36 predicted proteins | sample OKSTACKMCFT3sol_FD_183021 | JGI IMG/M metagenome (GOLD analysis project Ga0247725, IMG submission 183021) | Subsurface sediment microbial communities from gas well in Oklahoma, United States - OK STACK MC-FT3-sol | ecosystem: Environmental > Terrestrial > Deep subsurface > Rock core/Sediment...
GCCGATGAAGTCGCGGAAATAGTCGGAGACCTTCTTCCCGCCCTTGCCCTTGATGAACGAGATGTACTGCTTCGACTGCTTGTTGTTGCGCCATTCGGAGATATTGATCCGCGCGGCCAGGTGCAACTGGCCGAGGTCCAGGTGGCGCGACGGGGTGACCTCCAGCGACTCGTTCACCGCCACGCCTTCGCTGTGGTGCAGCAGGGCGATCGCCAGGTAGTCGGTCATGCCTTGCTGGTAGTGGGCGAACAGGATGTGGCCGCCGGTGGAGAGATTGGACTCCTCCATCAGCTTCTGCAGGTGCTCGACCGCTTCGCGGCTGAAGCCGACGAAGTCGCGATCGCCCTCCAGGTACTCACCGAGCCAGCCGCTGAACGGGTAGGCCCCGGACTCGCCCTGGAAGAAGCCCCAGGCCTTGTTCTTGGCGTTGTAGCTTTCGTTGAGGTCGGCCAGCAGGTTCTCGATGGCCTGGGAGTCGCCCAGCTCGGCGTCGCGTGCGTGGAGCATGGCCGGGGTGCCGTCGGGCTTCTTCTCGATCAGGTGGACGATGGCGTGTTTGATAGGCATCAGAAAGACTCCTGGTTCAGGGAACGCTGCCTGTCGGCTCGACGGAGCAGGGCGCGGGCATTGAGCTCGCCGCGTGCGTCGCTTGGCGTGGAAGAAATGAAGATCGAGGCGCAGCCGATCTTGCTGAGCTTCAAGTGGCCGCCTGCGGAGCGGTCGACGCTCCAGCCTTCTGCTTGAGCGAAGGCCACCAGCCGGCGAACGCTTTCCCGGGCGCCGCGAAGGAAACTACGCATTCGTGGTCTCCTCGCTGTTGAGCTGCAGCCAGGTCTCCATCTCTGCCAGGGAGCGGGGAAGGCTGTCGGTGGCGGCGGCATCCAGGAGGCGCCTCACCAGTGCCTGAAGGCTGCGACGATCGCTCTGTCGGCTGCAGGCCAGGTCGTCATGCGCGGAACGCAGCATGCGGACCTCTGTGCGCAGTTGAGCGAGCTCGTCCTCAGCCGGCCGGTAAGCGGTGACGTCAGGCATCGTGCGCTACCTCCTTGGGATTTCTACAGGACAGTTCCCAGCGGCTCTCGATGCGCTTTTCGTGGTCGCCTGCCTGTGCCGGCATACGGGTGATGTAGGCGTTGTCCTCGCCGAACAGCCGTTCGGCAAGGCGGGAGGCTGCAACCTTGTCGCTCCAGGTGCAGGTCGCACGCTGCTTCTGAATGGTATTGGTCCAGAAGCCGGCGCCATCGAACTTGACGATGCACTGATAGGTCTGGGACGCCTTCATGATTCGGCCTCCTTGCTGAGTGCATCACCGACCTGAACGGCCACCAGTTCGGGCAACTCCGGCTCATGCCCGGGATAGTTGTTGGCCAACTGATGCAGGAACTCGCGCGCGGCGTCCTTGCTGCCTGCAATGCGGAACACGGCGGTGAGGTGCTGGGAGTCCTGAGTGCCGCAGCAGAGGTACGGCACCAGGCTCACTTTCAGCGAGCAACTGAACAGGTGTCGCGGGATCCATACCGACCAGAAGTAAGCCGAAAGCAATTGCCCCGGAGCGCGCGTAGTGACCACCAGAGTCCCGGCCTGGGTGGTCGAGATTTCGATGTACCCCAGTTCCTCCAGCTCACGAAGCTCTCGCTCCATCGAACTGGGTGCGACCGTGCTCTCGTCCCGCGAAAGGCGCGAGATCACTTGGCTGAGGGCGTCCAGCTCGATGGGGTTGACCCCAACGTGATTGGCATGAACCACTGCCGAGTCGGTGAACGCGGCCGAGGCGTGGATACTCGGAAAGCGGGCTTCAGTGTTCATCAAAGACAGCCTCCAACTGATGGACGTCGTAGCTCCCGCAGCAGGGGCAGACCAACACCTCGGCTTCTCCTTCTGGGGTGTTCTCGGCGGGGAGAACCTGGCGCACCAAGTGGTGTGGGTGGTGCCGGCCACAATTCATGCACTGGTGGGTGACCAGGTGCTGGGAAGTGTTCATGCATGGGCTCCTTGCCGGCGTGGGCCAGCAACTGGCAGTTGAAGATGAGATGAAAAATGAGGTTGCAGGACCGGTAGCGCTGAAGGCGTGACGGTCGCTGCTAAAAGGGAGCCGGACGCATCCGGTGGTAAGGTCGGCGGTGCGAACCAAAACCACACAGACCACAGGAGGTCCGGCATGAACGCAGGCAAAGAGGGGATGTCGCAGGGTGTAAAGGCGTACGAGCGCATACTCACCCGCCTAATCGAGCGATATAGGAAGGACAATGGTTTGGAAAAGGACCAGCCGCTGGCCACTGAAGATGTAGTGGTGCTCCAGCAGCAGTATTTGCTCAACGTCTTGGGCACTGCACTTGCAGAGAAGTACAGTTGGCCCCTGGGTGAGGTCGTCGCGATCGATTTCGCGCTCATAAGACGCTACTCCTGGACGCCGCCGCAGGTGCAGGCGCTGTCTCCTGCTCATAAATGGCTAGCCATTTGCGATGAGCTGGAGCCGCTTCATGTCCCGGAAGAGGCGCGTCGGGTGTGGCGCGATGAGAGACAGGTGTGGGGACCAGTTCCCATAGATAGTAGGAAGGACGACCTCGAGGTGTGGCGGGAAGCGTTTGCCCAGTAGTATCCGTGGACGAGCTAGAGGTCATTGGAACGGTCGCTCTCTCACCCCATTCGTAGTCTGCTGGCGGACTGTTCCAGCTCTCCCAGAGAGGCCGCCCCCTCAGCTCAATGATGAGTTCGTCATGAGCGGCCAGGATGGCTGCACGCTGGGTTGGCAGGTCCAGGGCTTGGCTGGGGTCGTCAAGCGCGAAGGCGAGCGTCTGCCGGCACAGGCCAAGGGCCTGTAGGTAAGGTTGCAGGCCTGCGCTTGGCCAGGCGTCCTCGATCTGCGAGGTCGTCCAGCCTTTGTCGGTAAGTGCTTGGCGTAGGGCTCCCTCTAATGCCGAAGCCCGAACGAACGGCCGGGTCGTCCGGTCGAGCCCCGTTAACCAGAGTACGGGGCTCGGCCCTTCGTGGGTCCGCAACTGTGCGACGGCGCTTTGCAGTGCCTTCAAGACAGAGTAAGCATTCGTCTGAGCGACTTGTCGCTCGAGCTGGCGCTGCCTGAGCCAGGTCGCATCGATACCCAGGAAAGAAAAGGTGTGCTGCAGTTGCCTGAAGATATCTTGCATCAGGGGAACGAGATTAGCCTTCGACAGCCCCAGTCGTTCGTAGTGGGGGAGCCGTGCCAAATGAGCTCGCAGGAAGGCCTCTGCCTGTGCTTCGCCATGAAAACCACTGGGCTCGGCCATGAGTGACTCGATCAGTGCATGGGACAGGTCTTGGAGCCAGTCTGGACTTGGACTCTGGGCGCAAGGCTGGGGAGGATTGGTAGCAGGTTGCTGGTCACGCATGACTAGACTCCTTGCCGGCTCCCGCCGGCGAGAGATCGGAGGGGAGGGCAGGGACGGCAGGGCGTCGTGCAGCCTGTGGCCACAGGCGCGAAAGGGAGCCGGACGCATCCGGTGGTAAGGTTGGCGTCGCCAAACAAACCCACCCAGACCACAGGAGGTCCGGCATGAAGAACGAATACCGCTTTGGATACGACGAGATGCTTATCCAGATCCAGGCATGCGTTCCTGACTCACAAAAGGGGGACGGATTGCCTATGACGATGGCCAGAGCGCAATGGATAAGCCAAGTCTTTGTGCTGTGTACCCTTGGTAACTCACTGGCACGTGACAAAGGCTGGAGGCTATGGGGCATGGATGCCATTGAGTATGCGCTCATGCGTTGCTACTCCTGGCCACTGGAAACCATTCGGGAGATGCCAATTCGGGATAGGTGGCTAGCACTGCATGAAGAGCTGGCGGATTTGCAATGGGATGAAGAGGCTCAGCAGGTATGGCTAGCGAAGATCGAACCAGTGCTGCCAGGCGCACCGGGGACGGACTACGACGTCTGGCGTTCGGATGCGCCAGGATTTCAATTACCCCAAGCTCCTGGCTATCTAGTGGTCCGGTAACGAATGCTTCGGGTCTCGAGCGCTTATCGGGCCAAATCTGTTCGGGGTCGATCCTGACCACCGTGGAAAAGCGATAGCCGTGCTCCTGCCAGTGCAAGACTGCCCCGCACCGGTGACTAATCAATCCCTCCTGCTCGAGCCGCTGAGCTACCCAGCTTGGGCGTAGCCCTCCGTATGGAATGTCTTCACGGCTGTTAAGAACGTACTCGATGACACCGTGGATGAGGGCAGCACTGGGAACAAGTAGGCAGGCATCCAATAGCCAGGCATTGGCGGCGGACCCGTCATACACCCGTCCGCGGTGGCAAAAGTTCTGCAAGGCTTGTATCCATTCGGCGCTCGCTATCGAGGGGGGATTGTTAGCGGGCTGCTGGTCACGCATGACTAGACTCCTTGCCGGCTCCCGCCGGCGAGAGATCGGAAGTTCAATGAAGGGGCTCACGCAAGAGCTCCCTGCCAAGTTGGTGCAAGGTCGGCGAAGCGGGTCTGGTTGGCGATGAAGGCGGTGTGAACGGTGCCGATAGGGCCGTTGCGGTACTTGCCGATGATGATTTCGGCGATGCCCTTGGCCTCGGTGTTGGGGTGGTAGACCTCGTCGCGGTACACGAACATGATCACGTCCGCGTCCTGCTCGATTGCGCCGCTCTCGCGCAGGTCCGCGCTGTTCGGCCGCTTGTTCGGCCGGTTTTCCAAGCCGCGATTGAGCTGGGACAGGGCCACGACGGGGCAATCCATTTCCTTGGCCAGTGCTTTCAGCGAGCGGGAGATTTCCGAGATCTCGGTGGCTCGGTTTTCCAGGCCTGGGCAGCGCATCAGCTGCAGGTAGTCGACCAGGATCAGTACGGGGTGACCGTACTTCCTGGCTGCGCGGCGAACCTTGGCGCGCAGCTCTGTCGGCGTCAGGTTGCTCTGGTCGTTGATAACCAGCCGGCTGCCATAGTCGTTTATGCGCTGGATCGCGAGAGACAGCCTGGGCCAATCCTCCTCCTGCAGTTGGCCCTTCATCAGCTTGCCCAGGTCCAGGTGGCCGAACAGGGCGGTAAGCCTGAACAGCAACTGCTCTGCCGGCATTTCCATGCTGTAAACCTGAACAGACTTCTGTTGGTCGCTCTGCAGCGCCGCGTCGATCAGGTTGAGGGCAAACGACGTCTTGCCCATCGAGGGGCGGGCACCGACGATGATGAGATCCGATTTCTGTAGTCCGCCGGTGAGTTCGTCGAGATCCTTCAGGCCTGTCGGGACCCCCGTTACCGTCACGTTGTTGTTGAAGCGGTAATCGATGGTGTCGACGATCTTCGTGAGGCTCTTGTTGATATCGACGAAATCGGCGTTGTGGTGGTCCTGGCCGAGGGCGAACAGCTTCTGCTCAATCTCCTCCTGAACCTCAGAGGGATTTGCCTGGTGGTTCGAGGCGGTCCTGGTGCAGTGGTGCCCGAGAGACATCAACTGCCGCAGGTGCGCCCGATCGCGAACGATCTGCGCGTAAGCCTCGATATTGGCCACGGAGGGCGTGTTGTCGGCGAGCTGGCCGAGGTAGGCCAGCCCGCCAGCTTCTGGAAGGTCTTCGATCGCTTCCGACACAGTCACGACATCAAACGGAGCATCTTTTGCGGCCAACTCGCTGATGGCGGTGAAGATCAGCCGATGCTCATGCCGGAAGAAGTCCTCCTTCTGCAACTGATCGCCGACAATGTCCCATGCCGCGTTGTCCAGCATCAGGCCGCCGAGTACCCCTTGCTCCGCCTCGACGGAGTGCGGCGGCGTAAGTTCCAGAACACTCACTTCGAGTCCTCCCGGCCGATCTGCAGAAACGTGCTTCCGCTGCCGTCCGGGGAGCCGATGATCTCCAGCGCTTTCACTTCCACCTTGGCGGACTCGATGATCACCGAACCCACATGAGCCACCGCTTTCGCGCGTTCGATATCCAGGGGCTTGTCTTCGTCAAGCAGCCCTTCGATGGTGGCAAAGAGGTGATTTCGCAGATCCTCAATCTTGTTCTTCATGCTCGACCTCCTGAATGGTGCGCTTGAGCTTGCTGATGACGCGGATTGCGCTCTTCAGCTCAGGTGGATAGCGATGGATGGAGTTGCGGCGCATGCGTTCGGCCCGGGTGATGAGCTCCAGGTTGTCGATGACGACGTTCTGCTTGTTGTTGTCCTTGAAGCAGACGCAATGGCCGGTTGGGATGGGGCCGAAGTGTTCTTCCCAGAGCAGGATGTGGATGCCCTTCCAGTCCCGGGGGGGATAGCCGGTATCCGAGATCTTTCGTTGCAGGTAGCCATCAGCGCTGATCCGCGTGCTGCCGACTGGGAGCCATGTGTGGGGCTTTTGCCCCTTCTTGAACCGAGTTGCGCTGCCCCAGTCCTGCCGGATCTTCTTGGAGAACTCGGGGCTTTTTTTCAGCCCGAGCCGATACGCTTTGGAGCAGATCTGCTGGAGCGTTTTGTTCAACCTGGCTGCCAGGACCTCGTTCGGCATATCCGGATACAGGCGCAGCAGCACCAGTTCCTGTTCGGCGGTCCAGGTTTCGCGGATGCAGCGCTCCTCTCGGTTGCTGAATTTGCGGCGGGCGCGCACCAGGGCCTCGTAGGCGAGGGTCGAGAGAGCAGAGCGAGTCATCGGGAACCTCCCTGCTCGAGCGCGCCATGAACTCGCCGGCTGACGCCGCGGTGCAGGCGAGTGTTTTTGCCGTGCTCCCAGCCTGCTTGCAGCGAGGCCTGGTCATAGGCAAGGACCTTCGTAAGCGCTGCTGGCTCCAGGTACTTCAACGCCGGATGGTGTAGTTCGAGGTAGGCCTTGATGGCTGCTTGAGTCGACTCGTCCGGCCTGCCGGCAAAGTCACGTACCAGCGAACGCACTGCGAGAAGCCAGCCTTCGACGAAGAGCTTGCTGCGACGGCGCTTGGTCGACAGCTTGCAGCGCTTCTGTTGGGCGACATGAGCCGAGCGCGCCGCCACCAGTTGGTGGTGGAGCGAGGAGTAGGCATGAGCGGCGAGTTCAGGGCCGATCCCACGACCCATGAACTTGAACGTCCAGCCCGCTGGCATCGCGTAAGCAGCCAGGTAGTCGCAGCCGAAGGAACTGGCGCAGATCCCGGCCAGGTCATGCAGCCACGGTGCTGGAGAGCGCCTGGTACGTGTGGGTACGCACGCGGTTTCCACCGTGTGGGCCGAGATCTCCGCTTCGCTGAGGTCGAACTGGCGCTTCAGGATCGCGGCTTGGCGCAATGCGGTTTCCGCCTCGTTCGGCGTGGCCCCCTTGGCATTCGCCAGGGCCATCAGCTTCTCGACCTTGGCGAGGACTTTTTGCTTGTCCATTACGCGCCCCCCTTGCAGCAGGTTGAGCCCTGCTCGGTGGCGGAGTGGCTTTTTGCACTTGGGCGCCTGTTCCAGTCGACCTGTGCTGAATACCTCGCTGTTACCGGGTCTGGCTCGCAGTAGGACGGCCCCACGTGGACCTCGCAATCCAGACACTCAACGGCACAGTTCCAGGCACCAGAGTCAAACTGCTCGGGTTCCAGCATACGAATGTTCGTGCTGCCGCAGAGCGGGCAGGGCTTGAGCAATGGCGTGCGCGACAGATAATCGCGGCGAACGATGCCGCGTTCATCCCTGGCCTCAATTCGATAGGCTACCGGCTCCTGCTTCTCCTGCTTCTCCTGCTTCTCCAGTTCCGCCAGCTTGGACTCAAGCGAGGCGACCCTTGCCAGGGCGGCGTCGCGCTGATTCAAGGCCTTGGCACAAGCCTCGCTGAGCAGGCGCTCATGCTGTTCTGCTGCCGCATCAAGATCGATTGGGCTGAGGCTCTCTGCGAGGGGCCTCACGTACTGGCACACCGGGCCGTTCTCGGTATCGTGGATAGACAGCACGAACCAACCGGAGCCTTCGGGCCGCGTTGGGATCCACTCGCTGTATCGTTGGTCCGATCGTGCAGAGTCGTAGAGGCGAGGCGCATCCGACTCCATGAAGACGGTCTGCAACTCAAGGCCAAGCCGGCGCAGCGTTTCCTGCGCTTCGTTGGAAGAGCAGTTGTCGGCCAGGTCCGGATAGTTCGGATGGGTCCAGAAGCCGAACTGATCGCGCTCGACCAGGTGGGCCTGAATCATAGGCTTCATGCCAGGCCCCCCTCGCTCATGCCAAGCACTGCACTTGCCTCTGCGGCCAGTTGCTGGCCTTCCGGGCTAGGCGAGCTGCCGACGAAGAGCATCAGCCGCTCGATCACCTTCACGGTGTCCTGGGAGGGTTGGGCGAACTCGGCCAGGTGATCGATTGCAGTCGCGATATTCCAGATAGCCCTGTTCATGTCCCGCTGGATCACGTGGATCGAGCTGGCATTGGCCGCGATGGCCAGTTGCGACTTCGTCTGCAACAGTAGGTCGTGGGCGATTTGGAGCAGGGCGTTCTGCAGGGGCTGTCCACAGGCACGCTGCTGAGCGCGAACCGGAGCGACAAGGCCCTGCAGCATCGCAGCACCTTCAGCCTCGACCAGCAGATTGTCGGAAGCACCGGCGGCAGCGCCTGCTTTGGCCATGTAGCCTTGCACGTAGGCGTCGAACTGGGTCTCGGCGATCAGGCTCAGGATGAGGTTGTTGCGGTTCTGGAGGTTCATATGAGGCCCTCCGGAGCCGATTGCAGAGCGTCTGTCCAGAGCTGAAGGGTTTCCTGCTCCTCGCTGGTCAGAGCGATCTGTGCGGTGCAGTCAGCGACCTTCTGCTTGATGACGCGCAGGCGCTCCTCGACTTCACTGCCATCGTCGTACGCGATTTCGTTAGTCAGATGGCTAATGAAGTCACATCGCAGGCTCCCCACCTTACTAGCGAAATACTCGGCTTCACTGCGCCACCCGATGAGCTGCTTGGGACGCTCCAACCAGCGTTTGAGTTTTGAGTGGAGTTGGTGCGTGGAGTACTGGAGATCGAACACCTTGGCACGGTTGTAGATCAACGCGATCTGCAGGATCTCCAGCCGCTCTTCGAGCGTATTTCCCGGAAGCGGGTAGTTCGAGGCGACCAGTTGCTTGGCCAGGCGCCCACGCAGCTCACGCCGTTTCTTGGCTTGTTTCTCGTCGCGATCACGCTTTTCCTTCGCATGCTCGACCTGCTTGTTCACCGAGTCGAGCAAGCGCGCAGCGTCTTGTAGGAGCTGCTTTTGTTCGAAGCTCAAGTAGCAACCCAGCTTCCCGAACAAGTCGGTACCGCCACCAGTCAGCTTGCGTATTTCTCGCGCAGCGCCGGTCAATTTGGCCTGCTGGCTCCGAAGGTCGGCGGCGCTGCCGAACTTGTTCAGTTGCAGCACAAGTTCCGCGTCGACGTCGCGGGCTTGGGTGATAGGAGTCTTCGCCATGTCAGCGCCCTCCCTTGACCAGTGCTGCAACCGCCTCCGGCGTCAGCGCCAGGAAGCGATCAGTCCACTCGGGAAAGACCTCGATGGCCAGGTTGCGGATGATTTCCAGCGCGGGCGCCGATGTGCGATTGGAGGGTTGCCGCGTTTCGAGGCGGTGCGCTGGTAGCCCGCGCGATGCTGCGTTGCGAAACACGACGGCATCCGGGACAGTCGTTTCGAGCACAGAAATGTCCTGATGCTCATCGAAGATGGCACGCACATTCTCGTGAATTGCCCGGGAGTCATTGGTCTGGTCCAGGCAGTTGATGACGATCTGAACATTGGGGATCCGCATGCCGAGACGCTCATAGGGGCGTAGGCCGTCGAGCATTTGCATGGTGCCGCGGTTGAACTCACGGGCGGTAAGCATGTTGGGTTGGAGGGGGGAAACAACCAGGTCCGATGCAAGCACAACCATTTCGAGCAAAGCTGAACGCGCACCCTGGGTGTCGATCAGCACCAGGTCGTAGCCTTCTTTCAGAGCGGGCATCAGGTTCGCCAGGCGTAGCCGCCCATCGGGCGCCTGGAGCAGTAGATTGTTGAGCTGATTGTTCTGGTCGTTGGAAATCACGACGTCCAGATTGGGGATAATCGTCCTGGAGATGATCCTCGCCGGGTCCGTTATGTTGGCGGCGAGCAGGTCGTAGATGCCGCCCTGGGCAACTTCCGGAAGCTCGTAGTACGAGGATAAGGAGGGCTGGACGGGGTCCAGATCGATGAGGAGGGTTCGTATGCCTGCATCGGCGCAAAATGCACCGAGGTTGGCGGTGGTGGTAGTCTTGCCTGCACCACCCTTCGTGGAAATGACCGAAGTCGCTATCATGTTCTCAGCCTCTAATGTGGGGTCATTAGAGGCTGCGGCGGTAGTAGTTCTGGCTTCTTCCTGATGAGGGTTCTAGGCCTGCAACCAATTATCTTTTAACCAATTGGTCGTAGGTTCGAATCCTACACGACCCACCATATTCAAGACGAAAAAGCCCACCTGCGAAGGTGGGCTTTTTCGTTTCTGTACCCTTATTTTCCGAATGCTGGCCTGTGGGAAGGAGGAGGGGCCGCTCTTCCAGCCCTGTTTCTCCGACGCCTGGCCTTCCCGCATGGCATTCATCGAGCGTCTGGAGGCGGCGGGCCCTGAGGCCCGGCCGCTCCATCGAACAGGAAGCCTCCCGGTACGGGTACCGGGAGAATCGATTCACAGGTTGTAGTGGCGACCTATCATTGGAACGGTCGCCGCAGCCCCGTATACCGAGTTCCAGGACTGCCAGCCAAAATTGATGCCGATCAGTCCGCCATGGATCTGGTTGGGGATTTGTGGCTCCAGCCTGCCGCTGGCCGAAGAACCCATGACATTCCCCTGGTTCCAGGCGACCAGGCCGCCCAGCAGACCCGAGCCTCCGACCTTGCCGGAAGCGGAAGCGCCGCTGATGGTGGCGGTGCTGAAGCCCACCAGCCCGCCAATATAGCTATCGTAGCCCGCCGTCACATCGCCGCCGGCCGAGGCCCCCAGGATGAGAGCCTGCCAGCCCTCCAGGGAGCCGACCAGTCCGCCGGCCCTGATCCCGGCGCCTCCGCTCACCGCACCGCTGGCCTTGGCGGAGCGGATCGAGGTGTTTTCACCGCGGCCGACCAACCCTCCCAGGTTGTGGCCGGTCTTGTCGTTCACGATTCCATGACTGCTGGCGAGCATCAGCGAACCTCGCAGGTCACTGCCGATCAACCCGCCGATGGCCCTGGAACCACTGGCGCTGACGTTGCCCGAAGCCGAGACGTTCGTCAGCGAGGCGGCATCGTTATAGCCGACGAGTCCGCCGACGCGACTGCCCTTGCCCCCGGTGACATTGCCGGATGCCGCCAGGGTGCTGTGGTTGCCGCCCCGGTTGTGGCCGATCAGCCCTCCCACGTCACTGTTCGCCCCTGCGTTTACCCACCCGGAGGCCTTCAGGTTGGAATGATTGCCGCCGAGGTTGGACCCTATCAGGCCACCCAGGGTTTTGCCGCTGCCGTCGGTGACTTCGCCACTGGCGGAACCGTTGATGACGGAGCCGTACAGGTTTTCTCCGAGCAGACCGCCAACCGCTTCTGCTCCGCGGGTAGCGACATTGCCCTTGGCGGAGGCATTGACCAGCGAGGCATTGGCGTTGAGACCGATCAGGCCGCCGGCCTGGAGCAGCGACCCACCACTCAGGTTGCCGCTGGCACTGACGTTGGCCAGGTTGCCTGCCTGGTTGTGGCCGATCAGGCCTCCCAGGTAGCGACCGGCTTGCAGGCTGACATCGCCATGGGCGCTGGCGTTGTTGATGGCCGCGTTCAGGTTCCGGCCGATCAGCCCGCCCAGTGCTTCCGCGTCTGTGCCCCGGACCTTGCCGCTGGCCGTGGCGTGGGCAATACCACTGTTTACGTTGAGGCCGATGAGCCCACCGTACAGGCCGCGCTGTCCGTTGCCTGAGACGTCGACGGAGGCGGAAACGTCCGCCAGTCCGCCGGCGGAGCTGTATCCGACCAGTCCTCCCAGGTTCATCCCGTGACCGCTCAGCGACAGCGTTCCCTGACTGCCGCTGCTGCGGATGAGGCCGCCGCGGTTCCTGCCTACCAGGCCCCCCGCGCCGTAGTGGCTGGCATGGTCCTTCAACTGGCCGGAGATGGCAAAATCGGCCCGGCTGTTGGAGATGCTGGCCACGCCCCTGGCTGTGCTGATGTTTTCGGCTGCGAGTCCGCCCAGAGCATAGGTGTGGCGGTTGCCGACCAGCGTGCCGCTGGCGCTGGCGTTGTCGATGCTGCCCAGGTTCAGCGCGACCAGCCCGCCGAGGCTGTTCAGCTGCGAGGCCGCGGCGATACGGATGTCGCTGGCGTTCACATTGTCGATGCGACCGAGGTTGACGGCGGCCAGGCTACCGACCTGGACGTTGTAGTGGGTGGCCTGTGCTCCATCGGCGGAAATGCGTTCCAGGTTCAGGTTGCGAAGGGTGCCCCGGTTGACGCTGAACAGGCCGGAGTAGGCGCCGGTGCCGTAGACGGCGAGATTATCGATGGTGTTGCCCAGGCCGTCGAAGGTACCGCCGAAGGCGCTCGCGTTGCCTATCGACAGGAAGCTGGAGTTGCCGCCTGCGATTCGATTGCCGAGGACATAGCTGCCGCCCAGGTCCCTATCGATGCCGCGCAACTGCTGCAGGTCCTGGATCACGCTGTAGTCCCGCCCATTGGCGCGGAATCCTGCGTTCTTGCCGGACAGGGTGATCCGGGTGCCTTCGGCCAGGGCATAACCCTTGTCCGAATTGAATTCGACCCGGGCTCCCTGGCCAGTGAGAGAGAGGCTGTCGTCGATACGGAGAGGGCGCTGCCCGGCATTGAGAGTAAGGCTGGCGTTTTCCCCCTGGGCCGTCAGCGCGCCATTGATCCTGAGGTCCCCGCGCTCGGCGGTTAGCGTCAGGCCGTTGCCGCTGTCCCAGGACAGCGGCGCGCCGACATGCGCGTTGCCCCGGGTGGCGACCACTTCGACGTTGCTTGTGGAAAGGTTGCGGGCCAGGGTATCGGCATGCAACGTCGGGCCTTTTCCCGCGCTGCTTGGATTCGCCAGGCCGGAACCGACATTCTCGTTGCTCCGGGCCTGAACGGTACGTGACCTGACGTTGGTGGCGGAGTTGCCGAAGACCTTGTTACCGCCGGTCTGGACCTGCACGACATGCACATTGCCGGCGTCGGCGGCGATATCGGGTAGCGTCTGGACCTGGACGATGCTGGAGCCATTGGCGCCTGGGCTCAGGTTGGGGAGAGTCTGGGTCTGGACGACATCGATTCCGCTGACGCCGGGGCCGATGTTGGCACCGCTCTGGCTCTGCACGATTGTGACGCCATTGACGCCCGAGCCGATGCTGGGGCCGCTCTGGCTCTGCACGACGCTGATGCCACTCGCGCCTGAACCGATATTTGCGCCATTCTGGCTTTGCACAACGGTGATGCCACTTGCGCCAGAACCGATATTGGCACCGTTCTGGCTCTGCACGACAGTCACGCCATTGACGCCCGAGCCGATATTGGGGCTGTTCTGGCTCTGCACGACGCTGATGCCACTCGCGCCGGCGCCGATATTGGCGCCATTCTGGCTTTGCACGACGCTGATGCCATTGGCGCCCGCGCCGATATTGGGGCTGTTCTGGCTTTGCACGACGCTGATGCCACTTGCGCCCGAGCCGATGTTGGCGCCGCTCTGGCTCTGCACTGCGGAGGTACCGTTGGCGCCGGCGGCGAGGTCGACGGCCGGCTGCTGCTGAACGATGGTCACGCCGTTGCTATCGGACGCATTGGCCCCGGCTGGGCCCTGCGCTACATGGACCTGGCCGGAACCATCACCGGCAGCGTTTGCCTGGCCGACAGCGGCTACGCTGACCTCGTGCGAGAGAATCCTCCAGGTGCCGGTTGCGCCCTGGTCGGCATGGGTGTCCACCTGCGCGGTTCGCTGTATCTCGACGTTCGCGCCCTGGTTCAGCACCAGGCCGCCATTGCCTCCGCCGATGGCGCTGGCGTCCTGCTTGCCGGCCACCCGCACGGTACCCTGTTCGCCGCCGTCGAGGACGATGCGTCCTTCCGCGCTGCGTAGCGTCCTGGCCTCGAGAGTGCCCTGGTTGTTGACGACGGTCTTGAGCAGGCTGTCGGCGCTGCGGGCGCTCATCAGCACCTGGCCGCCATCGGCGCGGATGAGGCCGCCGTTGTGTGCGAGAGCGTCGACCGAGCCCTTGTCCACCTGCAGGTTGAGCAGGCCGTCGCCGTCGAAATTGAGGTTGATGCCCTGGCCTGCGCCCAGGGCCACGTCGCCGAGTTGCGCCTGGATCACGCCGTCGTTGCTGACCCGGGCGCCCAGCAGGGCGATGCTGCCGCCTTCGCTGGCTTGCAGGCTGCCGGCATTGCTTACGGTTGCGCCGGAGTCGCCGGAGAACTGGTAGTTGCCGGCGAGGAAGTCCCTGTCGGCCAGGTCCAGGGTGGAAGCCACCAGGCCGCCTACGTTGACCTGGGCGGACTTGCCGAAGACCACGCCGTTGGGATTGACCAGGAAGACCTTGCCGTTGGCATCTATCCGCCCCTGGATATCGCTGCCGTTGCGGCCGATCACCCGGTTCAGGGCGACGGCGTCCTGGCCCGGCTGGTGGAAGCTGACCCGCTCATCGGCACGGACGCTGAACTCGTTCCAATTGGTGATCAGCTTGTGGCTCTGCTGGTCGATGACCATATGCCGGCCATCGGTGGATGTCTGGAATCCGGCATCGCCTGAAACGACCGTGGCGCCGCTGGGCAGGGCGAAGGCGGGGGCCTGGCAGAACAGGCCGAGCAGTGACGCTCCGGCGACTACGAGCGCCTTGCCGCGTCCGCTCTTGCTGCGCCGACGGGTACCTTCGCTTGCGACGTTCCAACAGCCTGTGGCCTGGTTCCAGACCAGCGTATAGCTCTTGTTCATGGCTTTTCCTTTCAGTGGGGCCCGCCGGCATGGCGGGCGGGAGCTTGCTCAGAAGTAGCGGGTCGCTTGCAGCCACAGCCGGGGAGTGCGCTCGGGCTCGATGTTGTTTTCCTGGCTCAGGGGCCAGGCGGCGGTCAGGCTGACCTGGTGATCCGTTCCGTACCAGGTTGGGCCGCTGCCGACGGCGGCCATGCGGTTGCGATTGCCTTCCGTGGTGTTGGGGTGCTTGAGAAATTTCACCGCGCCCTGGTCGACGAACGAACTCAGCTGCCAGCCCGGAGCCAGGCTGTAGCGCAGCTCCGCACTGGCTTGCCAGCCTTCGTCGCCGTAGCCCTTGTAGCTGCCCAGGGGGAACGCCCGAACGCCGTAGGGGCCGCCCATGTCGAACTGTTCCGCGCTGTCGAGGTTGCCGCCGCTCCACTGGGCGTTGAGTTGGGCGAACAACTGCAGGCGGTCGCCCAGGTGCTGCAGGCGTACGACGTTGAGCATGATCTTGTCGAAGCTGCCGGCGGTACCGATGGTGTAGCGGTCCAGCAGCCGCTCTTCGGCGGAGTCGATGGCGAGCTGGCCGTGGGCATAGGCCAGCGAGAAGCCGCTCTGTCCACCGCCGAACAAGCGGTCCTGGGCGTTTCCGCTGATGCTGGCGGTCCACAGGCGGATCTCCTTGCGGCTATGCCTCCCGGTACGCTCCTGGTCATCGCGAAGTCGCTTGTTTTCATATTGCAACTGGGTGGACAGGCTTAAGCTACGGCTACGCAGCAGGGGCTGGCTGACGAACAGACTGTCGGTAATGGCCCGGCCATGGGCATCCAGGCGCGAGAAATCGCGTACCAGTCGATAGGTCGTCTCGGCGTGGGCCAGTCCGATGCGCGTGCCTCGGGAACCAAGGGGCAGTTGATAGGCTGCACGGTAGTAGCGTTGGTGCCGGTCGCTGCCCAGCAGGCTCAGTCTCGCCTGGTCGCCCAGTCGCAGCGGGCTGTTGAAGTCGAGGGTGGTTCCCAGGCGATATTCCCCCATGTAGCGGCCGCCATAGTTGTCTGCCTCCAGCCTGCCGCCGACCAGCGGGCCGGGGCGGGCCTCGACGCGCAAGTCCGTGGTTCCCTGCGCCTGGCCCGGCAGCAGGGTGCCTTTGGCCTGGAGGCCGGGAATGTCGCTCAGGAGCAGAAGCGCACGCTCCAGCTCCGAGCCCTGGACCGCGGTATCTCGTTCGAGTGCGCTCAAGGGGCGGAGTAGAACGCGGTCCAGCGTTCGGGACGTGTTGTGCAGTTCGATCCTGCCGTAGCGTCCCTCGAGCACTTCGATGCGTACCGTTCCATCCTGGATTTCCTGTGCCGGGAGGAAGGCGCGCGCCAGCACATATCCCTTTTCCTGATAGAAATCGCCGATGCGGGCGGCGGCGGCGTGCAATTGGCTCAGATTGAGTTCCTGGCCCGGCAGGTCGTGCAGGAGCGCCAGCAGGCGTCGATCGTCGAACTGCCTGTTGCCGCTGAGTTGGAAGCGCTTGACCAGCACCGTCGGGCCGCCCTCTTCGGCAGCCCGTGATACGCCGTCCTCGGGGCTGGGGCGCTCGGCGTCCAGTTCCACCGGCGCGGGCAGGTTCAGGCGTCGGCTTTCCACGTCACGCAGCGCCTGCCCCGCATCCGGGGCGGCATTGGCAAGGCAGGACGACAACATGGCCATTCCCATGAGGCCCGTACGGAGCAGCGGTCCGGCCCTGAGGGATTGAACGATCGAAGTGGAACTGCCGGAAGGCTTTGGGGAGGGCGGCGGGAAAGAAAGGCTAGCCTGGTTACGCGGAAAAGCTGGATGCATGGTCAATCGGCCCGGAGCGCGGTTCTTGCAGGGAAAAGAAGCCGATATCCGCAGGCATGTGCAGAACGATCGGTTTCAAGGCGGAGAATCGAGTGGGCGATAGCCTGGGGCGAGGCTGAAACGGCGACAATCGTAGTTTTCTGGCGTTGGCCGGTAGAACTTCTTGGTTTTCGTAGGGGACTGGGAGGACTGCTGTAGGAAAAAACTCCGGTGATAACGGGCTCGGCTGCGGAAGCGGCGGAAACAGTGGGGCGGAAGTAGCGGCTGAGCGCGATTCCGTATCGCGACCGTGGCGGTCATGATCAAAGCGCCTGTCCGACTATCGCCCGCCGTTCGATCTGGCGGCTGGAGCATGGGCAGGACGCAGCGCTAGAATTCCGTCTCGGTTTACGGTCCCTCTCAGGCTGAGCATCAACGGCGTGTGTCTTTCGGTTCTTTTTCGCGGCGTTCACCCATGACCGGCACCAAGCCCAAAACGCCCGTAGCCCGCTATTTCCACCAAGAGGCGCAACGGGGCGGCTATGTGCTGGACGCAGCCCAGGGCAATGCCATTCTTCATCTCGATCGATTGGCGGAGCGCTTGCGTCGAGGTCCGTCGCTATTCCGGCAAGCGCCGCGCAGCCTCTACCTGTGGGGGCCGGTCGGGCGCGGCAAGAGCTGGCTGATGGATGGCTTCTTTCGCAGCGCCGATTTGCAGGGCCTGCGCCGGACGCATTTCCATGCGTTCTTTCGCCGGCTTCATGACGGCATGTTCCGCCGCCAGGGGCGGCCCGATGCCCTGGGCGGTGCGCTCGACGAACTGCTAGGAGACTGCCGGCTGCTTTGCTTCGACGAATTCCATGTCCACGACATTGGCGACGCGATGCTGATAACACGCCTGTTCAGGGAGCTGTTCCGCAGGAAGATCACCCTGGTCTGCACCTCCAACTACGCGCCGCGGCAACTGCTGCCCAATCCGCTCTACCACGAACGCTTCCTGCCGGCGATCCGGTTGATCGAGACGCGCATGGAAGTGCTGGAAGTAGCCGGCGCCCGGGACTACCGGACGATTTCGCCGCGGCAGGAGATCGCTTCCGGTTATGCCAGCGGCGGGTATTGCTGGCCAGCCTCATGCGCTTGCCTGGACGAGCTGGGCTTGTCCGCGCCCGAGCCCTCGCAACGCGTGACCCTGCAAAGCGGCGCGAGGACGTTGCAGGCGCGCGCGGTGTGCGGCGACCTGGTGTGGTTCGCCTTCGCCGACCTTTGCGAGGCGCCAACCGCGGTGATGGACTACCTTGCCCTCGGCGAACGCTTCTCTACCTGGGTGCTGGAGGGCGTACCGCCGATGGCGCGCTGTTCGGTCGCCGCCCAGCAGCGCTTCATCAATCTCGTCGACGTCCTTTACGACAATGACCGGCGTTTTTTCCTGAGTGCCGAAAAGGCGCTGCCGGACCTGGTCGAGGGCAGCGACCTGCCTGCGGACATGCAGCGTACCGCCAGTCGGCTGGCGCAGTTGCGCCAGCTTCGCTGTTGAAGGAACGCCCCGCGCCGACGGCAAACGGGGCGTAATGGCTCAGTGCAGCTTGAGGCGTGGCTCGGTGCTGCGCAGGCGGCCGCTAAGCATCAGCATCGCGGTGCGCAGCGGACCGTACAACGCCATCTGGTGCATGCGGTATAGCGATACGTAGAACATCCGCGCCAGCCAGCCTTCGAGCATGACGCTACCCATCAGATTGCCCATCAGGTTGCCGACCGCGCTGAAGCGCGACAGCGAGATCAGCGAACCGTAGTCGCGGTAGTGATATTCGCCCAGCGGCTTGCCTTCGAGACGGGCACGTAGCGATTTCACCAGCAGCGAGGCCTGCTGGTGCGCGGCCTGGGCGCGCGGCGGCACGTTGCGCGGTTGCTCTCCCGGTTGCGCCGGCTGGGGACAGGCGGCGCAGTCGCCGAAGGCGAAGATGTCGTCGTCGCGGGTGGTCTGCAGGGTCGGGCGGACCACCAGTTGGTTGATACGGTTGCTTTCCAGGCCGTCGAGTTCCTTGAGGAAGGCCGGAGCCCGGATGCCTGCCGCCCAGACCTTGAGCGTCGCCGGGACGAACTCGCCGTCGCCGGTCCAGAGGCCGTCCGCATCTACCTTGCTCACCGCGGAGCCGGTCATCACCCGTACGCCGAGCTTGCTCAGGGTCTGGTGCACTGGCTGGCTGATACGCTCGGGCAGCGCCGGCAGCACCCGTGGGCCGGCTTCGACCAGGCTGATGTGCAGGTCTTCCGGGCGGATCCGGTCGAGCCCGTAGGCGGCCAGCATCTGCGCAGCGTGGTGCAGTTCCGCAGCCAGTTCGACGCCGGTGGCGCCGGCGCCGATGATGGCGATACTCACTGCGTTGTTGTTCGCGTCGTGCCCGGTATGCGCACGCAGGTACTGGCCGAGCAGCTGGCGATGGAAGCGTTCGGCCTGGGCGCGGGTATCGAGGAAAATGCAGTGTTCCGCAGCGCCCTCGGTGCCGAAGTCGTTGGTGGTGCTGCCGACGGCGATCACCAGGGTGTCGTAGGCGATGTCGCGCTCGGGAACCAGTTCAACGCCATTCTCGTCCACCAGTGCGGCCAGGCGGACCCGCTTGCCGGCGCGATCCAGGCCCTGCATGCGGCCGAGCTGGAATTCGAAGTGGTTCCACTTCGCCTGGGCGACGTAGTTCAGCTCGTCCTCGGAGGAGTTGAGCGAGCCGGCGGCGACTTCGTGCAGCAGGGGTTTCCAGATGTGGGTGAGGTTGGCGTCGACCAGGGTGACCTGGGCCTTGCCGCGTTTACCCAGGGTGCGGCCGAGACGGGTGGCGAGCTCCAGCCCGCCGGCGCCGCCGCCGACGATCACGATGCGATGGGACATGTGGATATCTCATAGTGGGAATTCCGTGAGGCGGTCGTCGGGAGCGTGGCTCGACCGGACGACTCAGGCCAGGTAGCTGAGGAGGCGGCTGAGCAGGCCCAGGCCGATGACCACGGCGAGCAGGACGAACATCAGGAACCACGGGCGGAACGGCGCACGCTCGACCTGGTGCAGCGGCGAGGCGAGGTACTGCTCGATCTTCTGCTGGTCTTCGGGGCTCAGTCGGCTGGACATGGCAGGCCTCCGTTTTCGATGTCGGTCATTCTAGACAGACAGGGGGCTCGATCACCAGCGGATCGTCGAGGCGGATCACTCCGCTGCCGATCACCCGCGCGGTGATGCCGCCCTGTTCGCGCACGCTTTTCAGCGTGCGGTGGTCGATGTGCTTTTCCAGGCGTCCGCAGGGTTGGTACCAGCCAGTGGTTTCCAGCAGCGCGCCGCCGAGGCGGAAGCGACGGTCCTTCAGGCTGAGCAGGTTGATGCCGGCGACGGCGATGTTGCGGCGCATCTCGTTGGGCAACAGCGGCCTGCCCAGCAGGGTACCGAGGGCCTCGATATGTTCCCATTGCACCAGGGTGACCTGGCGCGGCGGGTGCGGGTGGTCGCCCGTCAGTCCCAGGCCGCGCCGTGCCTCCACCGCCTCCAGTTCCTGGATCGGCGCGCGGCTGCCGGAGCGCACGCCGATCCACTTCACCCGCCCTTCGCTCACAGGCCTACCCCGGCGTCGAACAGGATGCTGCGGCCGAGGTTGGCGCGCAGGAATTCGGGGGCGCCGGAGTGAGCGAAGAGCACCCGGGCAAAGGTCGGACCGACCATCGACAGCGAGCGCCAGCCTTGGCGCAGGTATTCGGTGGGCGGCGGGAAGGGCGTATTGAAATCGGGCACCGCGCGCTTCAGGTTGACGAAGGCCAGCAGGTCCAGTTCGCCGTGGTCGATGCCGCGCTCGCTATAGTTGTGCGCCTTCTTGCGCAGGGTTGGCGCCAGCCGTGCCTGCAGCTCGGCGGCGGCGATCCGTTGTGGCCGCTCTTCGCGGCGGATCAGTTGGCGCAGGCTGACGGCCTGGCGGCGACGGGTCAGTTCCTCGCGCCACTCCTCGTTCAGCCGGCGACCTTCATCGAGGACGAAGAACACCTCGAAGCCGGCACCCTTGAACAGGACGTCCGGCGGCTGTTCCCCGGGGGCGGCGAAATCCTCCTGGCGATAGGGCACGTTGAGGGCCTCGAGGAAGCGCTGGCAGACCCAGCGCTCGCGGTCCCATTTACGTGCGTTGGAGAGGAAGTCGTTGGCTTGTTCGGCCTGACGGGTGAGCAGGCGCAGATAATCCGCTTCGTTCATGGGCTCAGCTTAGTCTGCCGGCGGGCCCGCTTTCCAGCCCACAGGCGCTCCGGCCGCGACAATCCGTCCCGGAGCGCGCCAGCGGCGAGGCTCGGTGTACACTGCCGTTCCCCTTGGGCCGGAGCCGTTCCGATGCAACTTCGCAGCGTCATCGCCGCCGATCACCCGGCACTCTTCGCGCTGTGGTCGCGAACGCCGGGTATTCGCCTCCGTGCGGAGGACGCCTATCCCTTCTTCCTCGCCTATCTTCAACGCAACCCCGGGCTGAGCCTGCTGGTCGAAACCGAAGGGGAGGTGATCGCCTGCCTGATGGCCGGGCATGACGGTCGCCGTGGTTACCTCCAGCACCTGGTGGTCGATCCCGGTTATCGAGGGCTGGGGCTGGCGCGGCAGATGCTCGACGAGGTGTTGGCGCGTCTGGCGAGGGAGGGGATCGGCAAATCCCATGTCTTCGTCCTGGATGCCGCCGAGGAGGCACAGGCATTCTGGCGAGCCCAGTCGGGCTGGGAGCGGCGCAAGGACATCCAGGTATTTTCCACTCGGGAGGGACACGCGTGAAACGATTGCATTGGGTTCTGCTGGGCATGCTGCTGCCCGGCCTGGCGCTGGCCGTGGAGAAGGGCTCCACCCTGGAGCCCTGGACGTTGCAGGACCAGTTCGAAAAGGCGCACTCGCTGGACGACTCCACCCGGGTCCTGCTGGTGGCGCGGGACATGGACGGCTCGAAGCTGGTCAAGGCGGCGCTGGCGGAACGCCCAAAGGGCTACCTGGAGGCGCGCCACGCGCTGTTCCTGGCGGACATCAGCCGCATGCCGGCGCTGATTTCCCGGCTTTTCGCGGTGCCGGCCATGCGTGACTACAGTTATCCGGTGCTGCTCGATCGCGACGCGGCCATCGCTTCTCGCTATGCCTCGGACGAGGGCAAGGTGCTCTGGGTCAGGCTGGAGCAGCGCCGCGTGTTGGAAACCCGCCAGTTGGATTCGCCGGTGGCCCTGCGCATCGCCCTGGAACAACTGCAGCCGTGATCGCTGCCGAGTTGCTGTCGGCGGAAAGCCTGGAACTGGGCTGGGCCATCTATGCGCCGGTGCTGCTGCTCGCCGCCTGGCGCGCGCCCTGGGTCGAGCTGGTCAGCGATACCCGCCGCCAGCACCTGGTGTTCGGTACCATGCTCGGGCTGTTCCTGCTCTGGCTGGTGCGCCGGGACTTCGAATCGGGGCTGTCCTTCCATTTCATCGGCATGACCGCCGTCACCTTGCTGCTCGACTGGCCGCTGGCGATCGTGGTGGGGTTGGTGGCGCAACTGGGCTTGTGCCTGCTCGGCCGCCAGGATTGGCTGGCGATCGGCGTCAACGGCGTGCTGCTGGTGGCGATCCCCGCGCTGATCGCGGAGCTGGCGGCGTTGTTCGTGGAAAAGCGCCAGCCGCGCAACCTGTTCGTCTACATCTTCTGCTGCGGTTTCTTCCCGGCGGCCCTCACCGCGGTGGTGGTCCTGCTGCTCGGCCTTGGCGTGGTCTGGATCGACGGCCTTTTCCCGATGCCGCCCTGGCTGGAGGACTTCGCCGGTTACCTGTGGCTGATCATGTTCCCCGAGGCCTTCATCAACGGCACGGTGATCACCGGCCTGGTGGTCTACTACCCGGAGTGGCTGGAAACCTTCAATCGCACGCGCTACCTGCAGGCGCCCTGGAAGGACGAAGAGCGCAAGCCCTGATGACCAGTCATTCGCCAGGTTCATGGCGGGCAGCGGCTGACTTGCGTCAGTGTTTCGGACGAAGCCGGCCGCGATCCTGCCGTTTTCCCAGGTGAGGAGCGGAACATGGGTGTCCATGAATGGGCCCGAGAGGGCCTGCGAGAGTTGCTGTCGAAGAGCGACGAGGCGGACCGGGCAATGCGCCTGCGCGCGTTGCTCAGCGCAATCGTCGAACTGAACCGGGCGGAGCGCGATGCTGGCGACCTGGCCAGCGAACTGCAGTTTCTTGCGGAGAATCTCGACGACCAGCGCGACTACGCTTTCATGCGCCCCTGAAGGAACGGGCCAGCCGGATTGGCTGGCCCGTTGCGTTCAATGCTCGCGAGGCGGCAGGTCGGCGGAGAAGATGTCGTCTTCCAGGGTGTCGCCGGGGATCGCATGTTCCTCGGCGGCCCAGGCGCCGAGATCGATCAGCTTGCAGCGGTCGGAGCAGAAGGGGCGGTACTTGTTGTCGCTTTTCCATTCGACGGGCGCGCCGCAGGTCGGGCACTCCACGGTCAGGGGCTGGCTCATGCTCGGCCTCCTCGCAAGGTCAGGTAGAAGGCGTGCAGTCGTTCGACTTCACGCTGCAGGTGGGACAGGTCGCCGTCGTTGACCAGCACGTCGTCGGCGTGCTTCAAGCGCTCGTCGCGCCGGGCCTGGGCCTGGAGGATCGAGCGCACCTGCTCCTCGGAGACCTTGTCGCGAAGCATGGTGCGCTGTAGTTGCAGATGTTCCGGGGTATCCACCACCAGCACGCGGTGGGTCATCTGGCGCTGGCCGGACTCCACCAGCAGCGGCGAGACCAGGATGGCATAGGGCGATTCGGCCCTGGCCAGGTACTGGACGATCTCCGCGCCGATCAGCGGGTGCAGCAATTGCTCCAGCCAGCGCCGTTCCTCCGGCGCCTGGAAGATCCGCTCGCGCAAGGCGGCGCGGTCGAGCTGGCCATCGGGCAGGAGGATGCCGTCGCCGAAGCGTTCGACGATCTTCGCCAGGGCCGGACGCCCCGGCTCCACCACCCAGCGGGCGGCATGGTCGGCGTCCACCAGGTGGACGCCGAGGGAAATGAAATGCTCGGCGGCTGCGCTCTTGCCGCTGCCGATACCGCCCGTGAGGCCTAGTATCCAGGGTTGGGTCATTTGAATCCGGCGAATTGCAGATAGGTCCGGGTTATTTGATCACCCCAGAGCAAAGCAATCCACCCGGCAATCGCCAGATAGGGACCGAAGGGGATCGGCGTGCCGCTTTCGGCGTTGCGCAGGCGCAGCATGATCACCCCGAGGATCGCCCCGACCAGCGACGACAGCAGGATGGTCAGCGGCAGGATCTGCCAGCCGCCCCAGGCACCGAGCATGGCCAGCAGCTTGAAGTCGCCGTAGCCCATGCCCTCCTTGCCGGTCACCAGCTTGAACAGCCAGAACACCGACCACAGGCTCAGGTAGCCGAACACCGCGCCGAACAGCGCATCGTCGAGGCTGGCGAAGAGGCCGAAATGGTTGGCGATCAGGCCCAGCCAGAGCAGCGGCAGCACCAGCACGTCCGGCAGCAGTTGGTGATCGGCATCGATCAGGCTCATCGCCAGCAGGCCCCAGGTCAGCAGGAGCATCGCGCCCGCCTGCCAGGTGAAGCCGAAATGCCAGGCGACGTAGCCGGAAAGCAGCGCGGTGGCCAGTTCCACCAGGGGGTAACGTTTGCCGATGGCGGCCTTGCAGGACGAGCACTTGCCGCCCAGCGCCAGGTAGCTGACCAGCGGGATGTTTTCCCAGGGGCGGATCTCGTGGCCGCAGCGCGGGCACGCCGAATTCGGCAGCACCAGGTTGTAGGTCGCCTGCTTGGGTTCCGGCTCCAGCCCGAGCGCTTCGCGGGCTTCGGCCTTCCAGTTGCGCTCCATCATCTTCGGCAGGCGATGCACGACGACGTTGAGGAAGCTGCCGACCAGCAGGCCAAGGAGGATGGCGCACAAGACAAAGGCCAGCGGATGGCTGGCCAGGTAGTCGAGGAGGGGCATCAGTTATCCGACGACGTTGCCGAGTTGGAAGATCGGAAGGTACATGGCCACGATCAGACCGCCAACCAGTACGCCGAGAACGGCCATGATCATCGGTTCCATGAGCGTGGTGAGGTTGTCCACGGCGTTGTCGACTTCCTCTTCGTAGTAGCTGGCGACTTTGCTCAGCATCTCATCGAGCGAACCGGACTCCTCGCCGATGGCGGTCATCTGGATCGCCATGTTGGGAAAGACGCTGGTGGTGCGCATGGAGAAGTTGAGCTGCATGCCGGTGGAAACGTCTTGCTTGATCTTGCTGACCGCGTTCTTGAACACGATATTGCCGGTCGCTCCGGAGACGGAGTCGAGCGCATCGACCAGGGGAACACCCGCGGCGAAGGTCGTGGACAAGGTCCGTGCATAACGGGCGACCGCAGATTTGTAGACGATGCCTCCGAAAATGGGAAGTTTGAGGATCGTTCTGTCGAGTGTGTCGCGGAATTTTTTCGAGCGTTTATGCAGTTCCTTGAAGGTAAAGCCAATCGCCCCCACACCAACGATGACGGCAAGCCACCACTCCTGTAGGAACTCGGATAAATTTACGACCATTTGAGTGAATGCAGGCAGCTCTGCGCCAAAACCTTGGAATACGGATTGGAACTGCGGAACGACCTTGATCAGAAGAATGGCGGAGACGATCAAGGCAACGATGATGACGGCGATAGGATAAGTCATCGCCTTCCTGATCTTTGCTTTTAACGATTCCGTTTTTTCCTTGTAGGTCGCGACTCTATCCAGCAAGTTTTCCAAGGCGCCCGATTGCTCGCCGGCATCGACCAGGTTGCAATAGAGTTCGTCGAAGTACTGTGGTTTCTTTCTCAGTGAGTTGGCCAGGCTGTTGCCCGAGGACACTTCCTGCTTGATCTCATCCACCAACTTGCGCATGTTGGGATTGTCGAAGCCTTCGCCGATGATGTCGAACGATTGCAGGAGGGGAACGCCAGCGCCCATCATGGTCGCCATCTGCCGGGTGAACAGGGCGATGTCCATGGGTTTCACTTTCTTGCCTGCGCCCAGCAGGGAGATACCTTTCTTGCGTACCTTGAGCGGATTGATGCCTTGCTTGCGCAGATGGGCCTTCACCAGCATGGGATTCTGCCCGGTCAGTTCGCCCTTGACCTTGGCGCCTTTCTTGTCGGTGCCCTCCCAGATGAAAACGCTGGTTTTTAACGCTTTGTCCGCCATGGATTAATCCTTGGTCACGCGGTTGACTTCCTCCAGGCTGGTGATCCCCTGCATGGCTTTCAGCAGGCCTGAGGTGCGCAGATCGTTGAAGCCTTCTTTGCGGGCTTGCTCGGCGATCTCGATGGAGTTGCCTTCCTCCATGATAATCCGCTGCAGGGCCGGGGTGTTTTTAACTACTTCATAAATACCGACACGGCCCTTGTAACCGTTCTTGCAATGGTCGCAGCCCACCGGCGAATAAAGCTTGAAGGTGCCGATCTTGTCTTCCGGGAAGCCCTCGTGAAGCAGGGTTTCCCTCGGCACCTCGTGTTCTTTCTTGCAGTGCGAACAGAGTTTTCGCGCAAGGCGCTGGGCGATGATCAGGTTCACCGAGGTCGCCAGGTTGAACGCCGGCACGCCCATGTTCAGCAACCGGGTCAGGGTCTCGGCGGCGCTGTTGGTGTGCAGGGTGGACATCACCATATGCCCGGTCTGCGCCGCCTTGATGGCGATCTCGGCGGTCTCCAGGTCGCGGATCTCGCCGACCATGATCACATCCGGGTCCTGGCGCAGGAAGGCGCGCAGCGCCTGGGAGAAGTCCATGCCCTGGCGCGGATTGACGTTGACCTGGTTGATGCCTTCCAGGTTGATCTCCACCGGGTCTTCGGCGGTGGAAATGTTGATGTCGGTGGTATTCAGGATGTTCAGGCCGGTGTATAGCGATACCGTCTTGCCCGAGCCGGTGGGGCCGGTGACCAGGATCATGCCCTGCGGCTGCTTGAGTGCGGCCAGGTAGAGTTCCTTCTGGTCCTCCTCGTAGCCGAGGGCGTCGATGCCCATCTGTGCGCTGGAGGAGTCGAGGATCCGCATCACGATCTTCTCGCCCCACAGGGTCGGCAGGGTGTTGACGCGAAAGTCGATGGACTTGGTCTTCGAGACGCGCATCTTGATCCGTCCGTCCTGCGGTTTGCGTCGTTCGGAGATATCCAGGCCGGCCATTACCTTGAGACGAGCAGAGATACGACTGGCCAACTGGATCGGCGGCTTGGCCACTTCGTGGAGCATGCCGTCGGTACGGAAGCGCACCCGGTAGATCTTCTCGTAGGGCTCGAAGTGCAGGTCGGAAGAGCCGCCCTTGATGGCATCCAGCAGCATCTTGTTGACGAAACGTACTACAGGTGCGTCGTCCGCTTCTGCGCTGGCATCCTCTTGGGTGGACTTGTCCGCGCTACCGATATCCAGTCCCTCGAGGTCGACATCGTCGAGGCCTGCGAGACCGTCGGTAGCGCTTTCGAACAGCTTGTCGATGGCCAGGCCAAGCTTGTCGTCTTCGACCAGAATCGCTTCGGTCGTCAGGCCGGTGCTGAACTGGACATCATTGATGGCCTGGTGGTTGGCGGGGTCGGAGATGCCTACAAAGAGCTTGTTGCCGCGCCGCCACAGAGGGATGACCCGGTGTTGGCGGACCAGCTTTTCGCTGATGGCGTCCCGCGGAAAGCTTTCCTTGTCCAGGCTATTCAGGTCGCAATAGGCGATGCCGAACTGCTCGGCGGACAATTCGGCCAGGGCCAGGCCGCTTACCAGCTTGCTCTGCACCAAGTGCGTCACCAGCGACAGCTTGTTGCGCTGCGCCTGCGCCTGGGCCTGCACGGCGGTCTTTTCGTCGAGTAGATTGGCTTGGACGAGCTGTCGGGACAGGCCGCTCAGTTGGATGCTGTCGTTCATGGGGAAGGAATCGCAGAAGGGCTATTGAGGTGCCTTATAACGCAGATAACAGGGGCTGCCAAATCGAGGAAATCCAGCTGTCAAAAAATGTCACATCCTGTCCGTTTTAAGTTTGACTCTCATCGAGAAAGGAACCCAGTTTCCTTGATCGTGGCGCGGTTTGATATTTGGCATGGTAAGTGCTTGTTGAGGTTCAGGCGTTAGGCCTATACATAATCAACGGAGAGATTCATGAAAGCTCAAAAAGGCTTTACCTTGATCGAACTGATGATCGTGGTTGCGATCATCGGTATCCTGGCGGCAATTGCCATTCCCCAGTATCAGAACTATGTTGCGCGTTCGGAAGGTGCTTCGGCGCTGGCGACGATCAACCCGCTGAAGACTACTGTTGAAGAGTCGCTGTCGCGTGGAATTGCTGGTAGCAAAATTCTGATCGGTACTACAGCTTCTACTGCAGATACCACCTATGTAGGTATTGATGAGAAGGCAAATAAACTTGGTACCGTAGCTGTAGATATTAAAGACACAGGCGATGGTACTGTAAAATTTACTTTTGCAACTGGTCAGTCCAGTCCGAAGAATGCGGGCACGGCAATTACTTTGAATCGTACTGCTGAAGGTGTATGGACTTGCACCTCTACTCAGGAAGAGATGTTTATTCCTAAGGGTTGTAATAAGCCTTAATAGCTGTTTTTGTTGATTGGTGTCGATCGGTATTGAGATCATTCCAGTTGAGTGATACCTTACCGCCGCCGCCGGATTAGCTCAGTCGGTAGAGCAGCTCATTCGTAATGAGAAGGTCGGGGGTTCGATTCCTCTATCCGGCACCAGTAAAATCGGGGGTTCTGCTTGATCTGGATGTGACAGCAAATGAAGCTGTGACAGCAGGGTGACAGCAGACGCTCCAAAAGAAAGCCCCGTCCTGAATCGTTCAGGCGGGGCTTTTCTATGCCGGCCAGCTCAAATGTCTGTCGTCAGTTCCAGCAGGGCAACCGGGTGGCCTGCGTCGCTCCCGGTAAGCTCGATCCTCGCTTTCCCGCTCTCATCGCGACTGCGGTTGCACTGTTCGGCGGTGACGGCCCGTATATCGAAAAGCCGAACGAGCTGGCCGACTTCGCGCACCTCTTCATCCTCCGAATAGCCTACCAAGAGCAGTTCTGGATCCAGCTTCGAGAGTTGATCGATCAGATCTTTTACCTTCATCGTGAACACATCCTCATTGTGGTTACCCGGGTAATTCTAGCCCGCTACCATTACATCGAGGGCTGGGCTCGACGAGACCTCGTGTCGAAGGTTTCTTCCGGCAGATTACAGTCGGGCGAATGAGGCGCTGGAGATCGGCTGGAAAATCAGCCGATGTGCCGGGAAGACTTCCGGCACATGTCTTCGGGGGAGGGATGCAAAAATATTGCAGCCCCCTGGCTGAGACATGCCGAAAATTCGGCTGATGTGGCGGGAAAGTCTCTGGCACATGCGACGGGCACGCTTTGCGCCCGTATCGGGGGGCGATCCCCTGGCGATTGGTCCGGCAAGGTGGGATCTTCTCACTTCCCCCATTGGTGGTTGTGAGATAACGCAGCGTTAGCCCCTGGCTCAGTTCGGAGCCATCGCTGGTCGCGCCAAGGGGGCGCACTTGAAATGCGACCCTTCCCGGTAACGCGATCAACGTTAGTCCACCGTTAGCCAACGTTGCTCCAACGTTGACGCCCAGGCATGCGCCGGGCATGGCCTAGGCAGTGTTCAGGCAATGCCTCTGAAACGCGTTCAGGTGCATGACCTGCCCCTGTGACAGGAGCGTGACCTGTCCGCATCCGAAGTGGAAACTCCGCGGACGTCCCGCCAGAGGCCGCAATTCTGCGGGGCCTGACCGTCTCCTCAAAATTGCGGGCACGGTCGCTCGATCATCTCCTGAAAATTCAGGGCATGTTCACTACGAAAGTTTCGTAGTGGTGGCTTCAGCCGTCCGGCGTGAGGGTTTTACGAAATTCTCGTAATACTCCGAATCAGGGGCGCGCGGGCCAAGCGTACGCATGGCGTTCGGCTGGTTGTTCCGACGAAATTCATCCGCAGTCAAAACAACGTTTTGCGTCCTTTTGCCTGGGCGAGATGCCGGAGGCTTTACCTGCATTGCAGGAGATCCAAAACAGCGGATTTAGCGGTTTTGCCGAGGTAGTGTTTCTCGACCCCGGGGCCAACGGGGCAGCCCCCCCATTTGCCGATGCGTCGCCGACATTCGTTGAAATCTATCTCCGTGACAGGTATTCCCCCAATGGGGGCGGACGCCCAAAGCTTTCTGGGTATCCTGGGAAGTCCGATTATCGGACCTCAATCTGAAGACGGATGATCCGGCATCAAGCCCGGCCACCCGCATTTGAACGGCGGCTGGGTGTGCTCAGTTTTGAGCATACTCATCCACCATTGGTGGGGCAGCGGCCAAGCACTACACAAATCGGGCAGTGTGTCCAAAAGGGGCTGCGGATTGCGCAGGCCCTTGGGCAGGATGCAGGCGGGCGTTCCGCCGGTTCGACGCTTCAGCCAGTGGCGAAGGTGTCCGTCCTCCGCTGGAGGTTTGCCCCCATGGGGGCCGCCTCGTCCGACGTCGATGCGGGTGCCTGGCTTGGTCTCTTTGATCGCGGCACTTGCTCCCGCCTGGATCACGGACTGCAAGTTGCGTAGAAACCGTAGGTTCTTAAGACTGGCTCACGGAATACAGTGAATTTTTGTACGAGACTCGGTTGCCAGCTGCGTGAGAAACCAGATGAGGAGTTGTATTGGTTGGAGCCTGGCACTTCCAGTGCGGCTCGAAGAGGCGGGCCGCAGTACGTATTACTGGTATGACGGCAACGGTAACAAAGTGGGCGAGACTGCCATAGCAAAACAAAAGGAACATGCAGTGAGCATAAAAAAATTAATACTCTTATTAACAACCCTATGCATTTCAGAAACAGTCACTGCTGAAGCCAATTACTATTACGTATGGAAAGAGGGGAACGGCACGATACACAACTCTCCACAGGATTTTTGCAACACTCGTCTCACTGTATGGAACAACAATTCCTCCAACATCCCCTATAAACTAAGCAGGGTTGAGATATGGGAGAATCTTGGAGGAACCTTCCATACAAAATGTTGGCAAATAAGACTAGACACATCTGAATTCGGCGAAGCGCACGCCTGGACAGATCCCGACTTACAGCTCTACGGCAGAACCTGTCCCTCAGGGCTTGTGCTTAACATCACCACTGGAACATGCTCCAACGACCAACAAAAGGGTCCTCCCGAGCCATTAAGCTGCATTGGAAACCCAATAGACATACTAACCGCCAACAAATACCAATATGAAGAAGACTATAGCTCCCATAACGGGCTTTATTTTTCGAGAAGCTATAACAGCTTGGACAAACTCTGGAGAGGCAGCCATTATACGAAGCTGCGCTCAGTAAGTGAAAAATACTACTCCGTCGTACTAGAGAACGGAAAAGAAGAATTTTTCACCAAAAACGGCGTTGAGTACAAATCGACCAGAAAAGACTCTGGAACTTTAACAGAATCAGCATCGGCATGGCGTTACAAGTCCATGAGCGGAGAGCAATATAAATTCAATAAAAATGGAGAGATAGTAGAGAAAATCGACAGAGAAAACAGGAGGATCATTTTTACAAAAAAACCGGAGTGGATAGAAGCCAGAGACGATTTCGGCAGAGTCCTGAAAATAAAAGAAGACAAAGCAGGACAACCTTTGACGGTAGAGGCGCCAGGGCTATCAATTCAATACACTTACAAGGAAGGCATGCTGCTGTCAGTCTCAAAATATCGAAATGAGGCAGCTACAGAAACTAGGTCTTATCATTACGAAGACTTGAACAACGCTAAACTTCTCACCGGCATCACCGACGAGCGCGGCATCCGTTATGCCACCTGGACCTACGACAACCAAGGCCGCGCCATCTCCAGCGAACACGCCAACGGCGCCGAAAAGGTCTCCCTCGCCTACAACGATGACGGCTCCACCACCGTCACCAACGAATACGGCAAGCAGGCCACCTACCGCTTCCAGGTGATCCAGGGCATCAAGCGCATCGTCGCCATCGAAGGCGAACCCTCTCCCAACTGCCCCAGCAGCAACTCCACCTTCACCTACGATGACCAGGGCCTGCTCACCAGCAAACGCGACAACAACGGCAACCTGACCACCTACCAGTACAACGCCCGTGGCCTGGAGACCTCGCGCACCGAGGCCGCCGGCACCCCGCAGGCGCGCACCATCACAACCGACTGGCACCCGACCCTGTTCCTCCCGGTGCAGGTCAGCGAGCCCGGCCGGATCACCCGCTACCAGTACGACGCCGAGGGACGCAAGACCGGCGAGACCGTCACCACCCGCTGACAAGGACGACACCCATGCGCATCCCCCCATACTTCCCCCGTCTCGGCGCCCTCGCCCTGGCCTGCGCCCTCGCCCTGCCCGCACAGGCGGCCGAGCGCGCCTGGAGCTACAGCTACAACGCCCTCGGCCTGATCGAGCGCGCCGACGGTCCGCGCACCGATGTGCAGGACGTCACCCTCTATGCCTACGACAGTCGCGGCAACCTGACCCAGGTGACCAACGCCCTCGGCCAGGTCACCCGCCTCGGCGACTATGACGAGCGCGGCAAGCCCGGCAGCATCACCGATGCCAACGGCGTCACCAGCAGCCTCGCCTACACCGGCGTCGACGGCTGGCTGGCCTCCGTCAGCACCGCCGGCAGCACCACCCGCTTCGACTATGACGCGGTCGGCCAGATCACCCGCGTCACCCGCGGCGACGGCAGTTGGCTGAGCTACGAATACGACGACGCACGGCGCCTGGTAGCGATCGGCAACAACCTCGGCGAACGCCTCGAATACGACGTCGACACCAAGGGCAATCGCACCGCCCAGCGCATCAAGGACGCCAGCGGCAGCCTGGTGCGCCAGCAGCAATGGGCCTACGACGAGCTTGGCCGGCTGCTCCGTGCGGTCGGCGCCGGCGGCCAGACACGCAGCTTCGCCTACGACCTCAACGACAATCCGGTCGGCGAAACCAACCCGCGCCAGTTCGCCCACAGCCAGGCCTTCGACGCCCTCGACCGGCTGGTCGGCCAGAGCGATCCCCTCGGCGGCAAGACCCAACTCGCCTACGACGCCCAGGACAACCTCACCGAGGTCAAGGACCCGCGCGGCGTCACCACCCGCTACGAATACGACGGCCTCGGCAACCTGACCCGACTGGTCAGCCCGGACAGCGGCACCACCACCTTCGAGCACGACGCCGCCGGCAACGTCATCCGCCGCACCGACGCTCGCGGTGCGGTCACCGAGTATCGCTACGACGCCCTCAATCGGCTGGTCGAGCGCCGCTCGCCGAGCGACCCGAGCCTCGACGTACAGTACCGCTACGACCTCACCGCCGACGGCAACATGGGTATCGGCCGCCTGGGCGCCATCGAAGGCACTCGCGACAGCCTGGTGTACCGCTACGACGAGCGCGGCAACCTGGTCGAGCAGGTACGCAGCATCCGCCTCGACCAGCAGACCCTGCTCGACCGCGTGACCTACCGCTACGACGCGGCCAACCAACTGCTGGAGATCGGCTACCCCTCCGGCCTCGCCATCGGCTACCCGCGCAACGCCGGCGGCCAGGTCGCCAGCGTGACCCTGGCAGTGGGCGACAAAGCGCCGAGCACCCTGGTCGGGCAGATCGCCTACCTGCCCTTCGGCCCGCTGCAGCGCCTGACCTGGGGCAACGGCATCGCCCTCAGCCGCGAGTACGACCAGGACTACCAACTGCTGCGGCAGAAGGTCGGCCCCTGGCAGAGCGACTACCAGCACGATGCCAATGGCAATGTCCAGCAGTACCGCCACAGCCTCTGGGGCACCCTGGACTACCAATACGACCCGCTGGACCGCCTGACCGAGGAACGCGGCGTCCAGGGCGGGCGCAGCTACGCCTACGACGCGGTCGGCAACCGCACCCAACGCAGCGACAACCCCGCCTCAGGCGGCACCGCCAGCAGCCAGGACTACCAATACGCGCCCGACAGCAACCGATTGACCGCCATCGGCGCGCAAGCGGTGACCAGCGACGCCGCCGGCAACCTCACCCAGGACCGCGCCGCGCGCAAACTGGCCTACGACGCCCAGGGCCGCCTGCAAAGCGTCAGCCTCGACGGCCAGCAGGTCGCCGAATACCGCTACAACGCCCTCGGCCAGCGCATCGTCAAGCTCACCCCCGAGAGCGTCACCACCTACCTCTACGGTCCCGACGGCCAGTTGCTCGGCGAAGCCGAACACGACGGCAGCGGCCGGAAACTGCGAGCCCAGTACTACCTGTGGCTGGACAGCCTGCCGCTGGCCACCATCGACGCCGACTACGACGCCCAGGGCAAGGTCGGCAACCCGACCCTGCTCTACCTCCATGGCGACCACCTCGACACCCCGCGCCTGGCCACCGACGCCAGCGGCCAGATCGCCTGGCAGTGGCAGTCCGACGCCTTCGGCCGCGGCGAAGCGCTGAGCCAGGGCAGCACCCAGGTCAACCTGCGCTTCCCCGGGCAGTACTACGATGCGGAGAGCGGGCTGCACTACAACTACTTCCGCGACTATGATCCGGAGACTGGGCGGTATGTGGAGAGTGATCCGATTGGTCTAGATGGCGGGCTGAATACTTACGCCTATGTTGGGTCCAATCCGGTAGGGCTGGTTGACCCTAACGGACTGAGTCCTACAGCTACTGCAGGCGCAGGAGCTGGTTTTGTTGTCGGTGGGCCTCCTGGTGCAGTGGTTGGGGGCTTATTGGTCTTGGGTTGGGCGTCTGGGGAGCAAATGCTGCTTGGGATGCCTATCACGACGAGGCTAGTGAGGGTGGCAGTGCATCAGCTGGCACTAGTCCAGGAACTGCGGCAGAAAAGGCTAGGGAGCGGAAGGAATACAGCCGGATTTGCAAGACTCCCATACCGCCGACAGGGGACCAATGCAAAGACGCTAAGGCTAACTTAGAGAGGCTTCAGCAGTGTTTGGCCTTGCGTGAGAACTTCAGCAAGAAATGGTTTAACGATAATGATGCAGGCCACGTTACAGAGATTAATAACACTAGGCAGGCCATTGAAAATCTGAAGGACTTCCTGCGGAGGGTTTGCGGTGAGCAATGCAACTAATCAAGAGAAATTTTCTCTACTGCTCGCAGAGTATTCGGCTCTTCCCGAGTTCAGCGGGCTGGAGTGCGCTGATGTTAACAGCCTTGGTTTATTCGGGGATAGACCAATCCACATTGCCGCAACGCGCGGTGATATTGATGAAATTCAGCTGATATTGGGTCATGGAGCTGACATCAACTGCAAAGGAGAGCATGGATATACAGCCCTGCACGATGCAGTCGAGCAGGGGCATAGCGCAGCTGTCGAATACCTTCTAAATCAGGGTGCAGACCCCGAATCACTAAATGATGATGGAGTCTCGCCTGCCGAACTTGCCAAGCTGCTCGATGAGGGTGAAATCCTTCACTTATTTGAGCGAGGAGCTAGTTAAGGCCTATACGAACCGCTGCGAGATAATCCAGGTCGTAGCGGCTTGCGCACATATTTTTTATGAGCGCCCAATCAGTGTCAACTTCCCCTCAAGAAGTTATATGGAGGTATTTAGCTGAGCGCTAGCTGTATTAACTCCCCCAGCAGGGCGTTCACCCCTTTTCGGTTCAACACATCAACCTTGGTCAGCAAGGGGTTCAAGTTTATGCAGCGCCTACAGCAGGGTCATTCCTGTTGGAACCTTGGGCTATAGACCATTAGGCACTATTCCAGACGACGAAATGCAACACGGGGTTTATGGGTCTCATTACAACATGTTTGTTGCCAATCAGAACCCCAACAATTGCCGATGCTTCTGGCAGAAGAAAAACTACGTATTAAAACCTGAGCAGCTTCTGACAAACGCAGTCCCAGTAGATCCGTTTATAAGCTGAGGTTACTCATGAGATATTCAAATGGAAAAAAGTAGAGCTGGGAGACAAAATTGATCTTGGTAACGGAGATGCAGCTATAATTGTCGGAGTCATTGATGAAAATCTCTACTCAGAAGAGTGCCCCAAAAGTGATTGGGAGTACTTAAAATCAGGACTATTGATACTCACAAGAGACTCAATACTACTCCACTACCCCAAAATAGAATACGAGATAAAACTAATAAGCAGAAAAGCCAAGTAAGTTGAAGGTCTCCAACCATCTTTAATTGTCGCATTCCAGATGGTGTCTTTGATGCTAATTACGGCCAGCTTGCAAGCATGCTGGCCGGCTTAGTTCAGTCAAACCTCGATATCGAACTGCGGGAGCTGCGGAGCCGGCCCGGTCACCATGCCATCGCTGATGAACGCCATCTGCCCGGCCGACACCGCCGTGCCCCGAGCCGCGATCACGACGTTGTTTCGCAGGCGGACGCGGCAGGTGCCGGCGCCCTCGTCGACGTCGATCACCTCCCCCACCGTGCGCGCGCCGCCCGGTAAGAGCCCGATGAACCGACGCCAGGGGTTGACCGTCGCCATCAGGAACCTCCCGGATAGTGGCGCTCGATGCGCAGGGTCTGCCAAACGCGGCTAGCCCCTACCCCCTCAGCCGAGATATCGGTGGCCAGACAGAGACCGCGCCACGTCGCCTGTTCGTCCCTCACCTCGACCAGCATTCCCGGCTGCACCAGGCCTGGTCCCCCGTCGTCCTTCTGGAACAGCGGGATACGCCGCGTCTCGATCGCCTGGTTACCGCCCTTCGATAACTCGCAGATCCCGCGCGAGCGCGCCACCTCGGTGCCGGTCATCCAGTCCTCCATGACGTCGGGCGCCGACTCCTCGCCGGCGGTAGTGGTTCATGCGCGGCCTGGCGCAAGGTGGGAATTATCCGACCCTTACATTCTCGACCTGGTCGCTGTGCTGCCCGAGGTAATCACGCAACTGACGGCCGATCCGGCTGCGTCGAGCGTGGCTGGCGGCCTAGAAATCCTGGGCCAGGTTATGGAGTGGCAACTGCGCAACCGCAGGCTGCCGGACAAGCGTAAGGCCTCAGCCAAGTCGATGATCCGGCCCAGTCGAGGCACTGCCTGTCACACTGTGACAGGTCCGTGACGGATCACCATCACGCCCGCATCGGGAGCAGCCAACTCGCCAGAGACCGGGCAATTCTGCGGGCTCAGCATAGCCTCAAAACTGAGGGCATGATTATTACGAAAGTTTCGTAATACCCAAATCTGGAGGATTTGAGCGCGCGGGGACAAGCGTACGTGCGGCGTCCGACTGGTGCGCAGGTCCAAACCGGCGATTTGCCGGTTTTGCTGGGGTAGCGTTCTTCGACCCCAAGGGCATAGCGAGGCGCGCCCCCCTTTTACTGTTGCTGGACAATCCGGCATCAAACCGCCGTGGACGCGGTTCGAGACTTCAGCAAGCGGTGCAGTATCGTCCACCATCGTTGGTTCGGCCCCTGCGAGGTAAAACCGGCTGGGAGCAGGTTTGAATGGGTGATGACGGAGAGGGGCGGCTGCGAGCATGCTTGCCCAACAGCCTCCAGGGCATATGGGGAATCTACTGATGGA
>Ga0247725_1000364_pt1 | contig 36984 bp, 42 predicted proteins | sample OKSTACKMCFT3sol_FD_183021 | JGI IMG/M metagenome (GOLD analysis project Ga0247725, IMG submission 183021) | Subsurface sediment microbial communities from gas well in Oklahoma, United States - OK STACK MC-FT3-sol | ecosystem: Environmental > Terrestrial > Deep subsurface > Rock core/Sediment...
CGGCCTGCCCAGCCTGTGGCGGGCGGCGCGCGACGGCGCCGAGGACCTCGAACTGTCCGAGACGCCGGAGACCTTGCTTGTGGTCCGCCAAGGCCAGGCCGTAGCCAGCCGCGTGGTCGGCGCCGCCCAGACCGCCTTCCTGCGCGCCTGCCGCGAGGGCGTCACCGCCGCCGAGGCCGCGCAGGCCGCCGCGACCGCCGATCCCGACACCCCGTTTGCTCCGCTTTTCGCCGCCCTGATCGCCGACGGCGTCTTCGCCGGCTCACCCTAGAGGACACCCATCATGACCGACGTTTCAACGGCGCTGCGCGCGCCGATGACCCTGCTCGCCCGTACCGCTGAAAAACTGCTGCCCGAGGACGTGCTTCTGCTGGTCGCCCGCCTAGGGATCGCCAGCGTCTTCTTCCTGTCGGGCCGCACCAAGGTCGACGGCTTCCTGCACATCACCGACGGGACCTACGCCCTGTTCGAGAGCGAGTACCATGTGCCGCTGCTGCCGCCGGACATCGCCGCCCACGCGGCGACCTATTCGGAGCACCTATTCTCGATCCTGCTGGTGCTGGGCCTGTTCACGCGCGTCTCGGCCCTGGCGTTCCTGGGCATGACCGCGGTGATCGAGATCTTCGTCTATCCCGACGCCTGGCCGACCCACCTGTCGTGGGCTGGCCTGCTGCTGCTGCTCATCGCGCGGGGCGGTGGCCGGTTCGGCCTGGATCGGGTGCTGAAGATCCCGTGAGCCGCGTGGGCTAGTGGATCGTCGGGGCGCGCGGCACGGGCTTGCGCCACAGCTGCGAGCTCAGGGCGTTGGCGAGGCCGACCCAGCCAAGGTCGGGGGCCGTGCCGCCGCCGACCTTGCGCGCCTCGATCGCATAGGCCGCCGACGCCGCCAGCGAGGCCGTCGCCGCGCTGAGCTGACCGCCCAGGCGCTTGGCGCCCAGGCCCAGCCACAGGGCGTTGAAGCCCTGCACCAGGCTCCAGATCGTCAGGGCGCGAGTGCGGGCCGGGCTGGACGGGGCGTTCCAGGTGCGCAGGCCAGACAAGGTCATGGCGATGAACAGCGGCGGCAGCAGCAGGCTGGTCAGCGGCTTGGGCTGATGGGCCACCGGCTCGTGCATCTCGGCGAACTCGACGGCGTACATCTCGTCATCGAGCACCTTCTCGTGCCGTCGCCCCATGACCAGGGCCGCGATGATGGCGCCGCTGGCCAGCGCCGCGCCGACGGCGATCTGCCCGACCGGATGGAAGTCCTTCCGCTGCTCCAGCTCGAACGCTTCGCGGCCGGCCAGAGCGCGCTCGCGCGACTTTCCGTGGGCGATGTGCATGGCGGAACTCCCTATTGAACTCGCAAGGTCAAACAGCCCAGTTGAAGCCTTGGTTCCAGGGCGGCCGGGCTCGCCTCATCATGGCGCGATCCTGGCGATGCGCCACCCGAAAATGGCGTATGGTCGGCGTCGGGCGGCCGCTTCGAAGGACCCGGCCGGATCCTGCGTCAATTCGCCGCAGCCACACCCCCGCCGCCGGCAAAAACCTTGCGTCAAAAGCGATTGCGGACGCGCAAAGCACCCATTTTGGGTAGGCGACCTGCGTGATTAAGACGCAGTTCACGCCTGCTATGGCGTTTCTAACCCCGTGCATGGGGGAGTGGGCGTTATGCGTCTGAAGTTGTCGGGGGCCATGAGTCTGTTCGGCGCGGCCTTGGCCGTGGGCCTTGTGCTGCTGACCGCCGGGTCGTGGAACGCGATCGCCAACCAGCGCATCGGCGGGCCGCTTTATCGTCAGATCGTCGCGGGCAAGGACCTGACGGCGGATATCCTGCCGCCCCCGATGTATGTCATCGAGGCCTATCTCGACGCCCAGACCGCCTATTTCACCCGCACGCCGGACTCCGCGCGCTGGGCCGCCGGCGAGCTCAAGCGCCTGCGCGGCGAATACCAGGCCCGCGTCGACTATTGGCGGACGACGGACGTCGATCCCAAGGTCAAGCAGATCCTGCTGGTCGACTCCGACACCCACGCCAAGCAGATGCTGGCGGCGGCCGACCGCCTGGTCGCCGCCGTGGAGGCCGGCGACCAGGCGACCGCCGACTCCGCCTATGCCGAGCTGAAGACCGCCTACACGGCCCACCGCGCCATGGTCGACAAGGCCACGCCGGTGATCGCCGCCGACAACGCCGCCGTCGAGGCCACCGCGCATCGCAAGCAGGTCTGGGACCTGGGCCTGATGGCCGGCCTGACCCTGCTGCTGGGCGGACTGATCCTGGGCGGCGTCCTGACCATGCGCCGCGCGGTCGTGCGTCCGATCGAGGCGATCACCGCCTACATGGCCAAGCTGGCCAAGGGCGACTACGACAGCGAAGTCCCCTTCGCCAACCGCTCGGACGAACTGGGCGAGATGGCCAAGTCGATCGCCGTCTTCCGTGAGGCCGCGCTGGAGCGCCGGGCGCTCCGTGAGCGCGAGGACCAGACCCGTCTGGACGCCGAACATCAACGCGCCGCGGCCGAAGCCGAGCGCCGCGCCGCCGAGGAAGCCCGCCGCGAAGCCATGGACGGCCTCGCTCGAGGCCTGGCCGGCCTGGCCGGCGGCCACGTCGGCGTGCGCCTGAACAACGCCTTCCACGCCGATTACGAGCGCCTGCGCCACGACTTCAACGCCACGGCCGAGACCCTGAACGCCACGCTCGGCGACATCGGAACCTCGTCGCGCGGCGTGCATGTGGGCGCGGCCGAGATCGCCCAGGCCGCCGACGACCTGTCGCGCCGCACCGAGCAGCAGGCCGCCAGCCTGGAAGAGACCGCCGCCGCCCTCAACGAGATCACCGGCGCCGTACGCCAAGCCGCCGACAGCGCCGGCCGCGCCAACGGCATGGTCGACGCGGCCCGCGAGGAAGCCCGCGCCACCGAGGGCTCGGTGCGCGACGCCGTCGCCGCGGTGCGTGAGATCGAGACCGCTTCGTCCCAGATCAGCCAGATCATCGGCGTCATCGACGAGATCGCCTTCCAGACCAACCTTCTGGCCTTGAACGCCGGGGTCGAGGCCGCCCGCGCCGGCGAGAGCGGCAAGGGTTTCGCGGTGGTCGCCCAGGAAGTGCGGGCCCTGGCCCAACGCTCGGCCGAAGCCGCCAAGGAGATCAAGGTCCTGATCGGCGCCGCCACCGACAAGGTCGAGGTCGGCGTCACCCTGGTCGATCGCACCGGCTCGGCCCTGGGCAGCATCATCCAGCGCGTCACCGACATCTCGACCCTGGTGGCCGAGATCGCCACGGCGGCCCAGGAGCAGGCCACGAGCTTGGCTCAGGTCAACACCGCCGTGAACCAGATGGACCAGATGACCCAGCAGAACGCGGCCATGGTCGAACAGACCACCGCCGCCGCGCATTCGCTGAAGGGCGAGGCCTCGCGCCTGGGCGAACTGGTCGAGAAGTTCGACGATCAGCCGCAGCAGCGCGCGGCGGCCTGACACCTTCGTCTGGGCTAGGATACGGTGGTCGGCATGACGCTCGCCATTCGCCCCGCCCTGAGGACCGAGATCGATGCGATCCGCGATCTTGAACGCGCGTCCTCGCAACGCTTTCTCGGCGTGATGGACGCTTTGGCCGATGACGAGCCCACCCCTGCCGAGGTGCTCGCCCAGCGCCTCGCCCGGGACGGCCTCCTGGCGGCGACCCTAGACGAAGAGCTGGCGGCCTTCGTGATGTTTCGTCCGCTGGAGAACGGCCTCTACATCGAACAGATCGACGTGGCGCCCGCGTTCGAAGGACGCCGGATCGGCGCGACCCTGATCGACGCCGTGGCCGAACGCGCGGCCAGGGCGGGCCTGGCGGGCCTGACGCTCTCGACATTCCGCGACGTGCCGTGGAACGCGCCCTACTACCGGCGGCTGGGCTTCGTGGATATCGCCGACGACGCCCTTTCGGCCGCCTTGCAAGCCGTGCGGCGCGAGCATCTGGCGCGCGGCCTCGACGAGGGCGCGCGCCTGTTCATGCAGCGGCCGATCTAGCGGCGGTTAAGACGGCAGCTCGCCCATGGCCGACTGCAGGTAGTTGGCCTCGCCCAGCGACTTCACCAGCGACAGCTGGGTCTCGAGGAAGTCGATGTGCTCCTCGGTGTCGCTGAGGATCTCGCGCAGCAGCTCGCGGCTGACATAGTCGCGGGCCTGTTCGCACTGGACGATGCCGGGGATCAGGGTCTCGCGACCGCCCAGCTCGACCTGGAGGTCGGCGTTAAGGCACTCAGGGACCGTCTCGCCGATCTTCAGCTTGTGCAGGTCCTGAAGGTTCGGAAGCCCCTCCAGGAACAGGATGCGGTTGATCAGCATGTCGGCGTGCTTCATCTCGCCGATCGACTCGTCATAGGTGATCTTGCCGAGGCGCTTGAAGCCCCAGTTGTCGTACATCCGCGCGTGCAGGAAGTACTGGTTGACCGCCGTCAGTTCGTTGGTGAGCACCGCGTTGAGCAGACGGATGATGCTGGGATCGCCCTGCATGGCGGCCTCCTTTAGATTCACTGTTGGCCGGAACCTGGGGCAAGCCGAAGCGGGCTTCAACACGAATATGTGCGAGTGTTTCGCGCTCTCACGGAAATTCGTGCGAGTGCTTCGCGATCTCTGATTTTACAAGATTTTTCGCCGTTACTCGGCGGCGTAGGCCAGGGCTTCGCGGTTTTCCTGGATCATCTGGCGCATCTCACAGACGCACTTGGCGCACTGCGCCTGGCAGCCGTGGTGACGGAAAATCTCCACCGGGCGCTGGGCGCCGGCGTCGATGGCGGCGCGCACCTGGCGCTCGCGGATGCCGTTGCAGTTGCAGACGTACAAGGAAGAACGCCCTACCGAATGAGTTTCATTCTCATCTAGCTTAACGCGGGGCATTTTGCAACTGACTCGCATTGCGATGCGTAGAGCACGCTCAAATCCTCCCCCTAGCGGGGAGGTGGTCGCGCAGCGACCGGAGGGGGAAGTCGATGAATACGCCCCTCTCCGTCGCCCCTTCGGGTCGACACCTCTCCCACAGGGAGAGGATTTGGCCTAAAGCCACCCCATGACGCTCGACTGCCGCCTCTACCTGATCACCCCGCCCGCCCTGACCGACCTGGCCGCGTTTGGCCGGACGCTGGCGCAAGCCCTGGAAGGCGGCGACGTCGCCGCGCTGCAGATCCGGCTGAAGGACGCGCCGGACGATGTCGTGGCGGCCGCCGTCGATGTGCTCGCCCCGATCGCCCAGGCGCGCGACGTGGCCGTGATCCTGAACGACCGCCCGGATCTGGCCGCGCGCCTGGCCGTCGATGGGGTCCACATCGGCCAGTCGGACATGCCCTACAAGGACGCCCGCAAGCTGATGGGCCAGCGGATGATCGGGGTCACCTGCCACGACAGTCGCCACCTGGCCATGGAGGCCTCCGAGGCCGGCGCGGACTATGTCGCCTTCGGCGCCTTCTTCCCGACCACGACCAAGGACGCCCCGACCACCGCCGATCCCGAGATCCTGACCATCTGGCAGGAGACGATGGAGACCCCGTGCGTCGCCATCGGCGGGATCACCGCGGCCAACGCCGCCGGCCTCGCCGCGGCGGGCGCGGACTTCCTGGCCGTTTCAGCCGGCGTCTGGGCCTATCCGGAAGGACCCGCCGCCGCCGTGGCCGCGCTGAACGCCGCCATCGCCGAAGGCCTCGCCGCCCGTAAGTAAACGTCAGGTCGCGCGGCGCCTTGTGACGCGCCGCACACAGGCCTAGCGTCCTTTCCAGCGAACAAAACCTGGGAAGGGCGCTCGACATGAAGCGGCTCGTAGTGTGTTTGCTTAGCCTACCGGTCCTGGCCGTCTCGACGGCCGCCGTCGCCGAGACCTGGAAACTGGCGCCAGGGGAAACCAAGACCTATTACGACGCGGACTTCTCCCGCGTGGACCAGTCCACCGGACTGATCGTCACCCGCATCGCCGAAGGCAAGGCCAACGGCCCCTACAGGAACTGGCCGGCCTCCAAGGGACCGATCCTGCTGTTCGCGCTGGACTGCGCGGCCGACAAGTGGATGGACCTCGGCATGGACTTCGACGGGACCAAGGGCCTGCCCAAGGACTGGCGCAAGGAAGCCAAGATCGAGGACATCGCCGGCGCGGTCGGCAAGTCCGGCAAGCTCCTGTGCGAGACCAAGGACAGCCTGCCGAAGGTGGAATTGCCTTAGGCGACGGCCCAGCCCTCCAAACCGTGTCATCCCGGCCGCAGCGAAGCGAAGAGCCGGGCCCCAGGGGGGCGACGAACGCGGCGCGCGCGGCCCCTGGGTCCCGGATAGCCTCTACGAGGCTTCCGGGATGACACGGCTTTTGCTGGTGCGTTTTCCCGTTAACCCCTTCAAATCAGGCGCGCCTTGCCTTCGCGCCTGTGGACGACTAGGTTCCGCGCCCGTTCTTTCACACCGTCGACCTACCGCTCCGCCGCCGGACTTTCCGGCGGGCGTCGACGGCTTCATTGAGGATAGCCGCCCGTGCCCACGCCTTCCGCCCTCCTGAACGTCATGATCGACGCGGCCCGGAAGGCCGCCCGGGGCCTGGCCCGCGACTTCGGCGAAGTCACCGAACTGCAGGTCTCCAAGAAGGGCGCGGCCGACTTTGTCTCCAACGCCGATCTCAAGGCCGAACAGACCCTGTTCGAGATCCTGACCAAGGCCCGCCCCGGCTACGGCTTCCTGGGCGAAGAGCGCGGCATGGTCGAGGGCACCGACAAGACCCACACCTGGATCGTCGACCCGCTGGACGGCACCACCAACTTCCTGCACGCCATTCCGCACTTCGCGGTCAACATCGCCCTGCAGCGCGAGGGCGAGGGCATCGTCGCCGGCGTGACCTATAACCCGATCAGCAACGACCTGTTCTGGGTCGAGAAGGGCAAGGGCGCGTTCCTGGGCGCCGAGAAGCGCCTGCGCGTCGCCGCTCGCCGTCACCTGGACGAGAGCGTCCTGGCCACGGGCGTGCCGTTCGCCGGCAAGCCGGGCCACGCCCAGTTCCTGAAGGAGCTGCACCAGGTCAGCCAGAAGGTCGCCGGCGTGCGCCGCTTCGGCTCGGCCGCCCTGGACCTGGCCTGGGTCGCCGCCGGCCGCTTCGACGCCTACTGGGAGCGCAACCTCAACCCGTGGGACGTCGCGGCGGGCATCCTGATGATCCAGGAGTCGGGCGGCAAGATCACCACGATCGACGAGAGCGACCTCGACCTGGTGTCCGGCAAGTCGCTGCTGGCCTCCAACCAGGACCTGCACCCGCAGATCCTGGAGCGCCTGCGCGCGGCTTAAGCAGCCCACTCTCTTGTGTCATCCCGGAAGCCTCGCAGAGGCTATCCAGGACCCAGGGCAAGCGGCAGGGCGGCCGCCCCTGGGTCCCGCTCGGCGCGCTTCGCGCTTGGCCGGGATGACAGTTTTCAAGGTCTAGCCAAACCGTCACATCCGCGCGCTAAATCGCGGCCCATGACCCTGCTGACCCGTCGCGCCCTGACCACCGCCGCTCTCGCCGGCACGTTCATCCCGGGCCTGTCTCGCGCTCAGAACCGCAAGCCGATCGTCATCGGCCACCGCGGCTGCAGCGGCGAGCGGCCCGAGCACACGGTCCTGGCCTATGAGCGCGCCATCGAGCAGGGCGCCGACTTCATCGAGCCGGACCTCGTTCCCACCAAGGACGGCCACCTGGTGGCCCGCCACGAGAACGAGATCGGCGGCACGACCGACATCGCCAGCCGCCCCGAGTTCGCCGCCCGCAAGGCGACCAAGACGATCGACGGCGAGCAGATCACCGGCTGGTTCACGGAAGACTTCACCCTGGCGGAGCTGAAGACCCTGCGCGCCCGCGAGCGGCTGCCGCAACTGCGTCCGGTCAGCGCGGCGTTCGACGGCCAAGCCCAGATCCTGACCTTCGAGGAAGTGGTCGCCATCGCCCGCGCGGGGAGCCAGCGCACCGGCCGGACGATCGGCGTCTATCCCGAGCTGAAGCATCCGACCTATTTCGCCTCGATCGGCCTGCCGACCGAGGACCGCCTGGTCGCCAAGCTGAAGGCGCTGGACCTCAACTCCGCAAAGGCGCCGGTGTTCGTCCAATGCTTCGAGGTTGGTCCGCTAAAGCGTCTGCGGGCCAAGACCCCCGCGCGCCTGGTCTTCCTGGTCGCTGGCGAGGGCGGTCCGGCCGACCTGCCGAACGTCAAGTACGCGGACCTCGTCACCGCCCAGGGCCTGAAGGAGGTCGCGGTCTATGCCGACGGCCTGGGCCCGGAGAAGACCATGATCGTGCCGCAAAACGCCGACGCCCTGCTGCCGGCCACGAATCTGGTCAAGAACGCCCACGCCGCCGGGCTGGTGGTCCACCCCTGGACCGTGCGGGCCGAGAACTACTTCCTGCCCGCGAGCTTGCGGAAGGGCGATCCCAAGGACCCGGCCTTCCTGGCCCAGCACGGCGATACGATCGCGGTGCTGAAGGCGCTGTACGCCGCCGGCGTCGACGGGGTGTTCAGCGACTTCCCCGCGCTGGCGGTCGCCGCGCGGAGCTAAGCCCGCCTCTTGCCCAGGAGGGGCGGTCCGGTGCAGCGTGCCGGCCCTGCGCCTTGGGGAAGAGTTCCATGAAGTTACGTCACGCCGTCGCCTCGCTCGCGGTCGTCGCCGCCCTTGGGGCGAGCGCCCCCGCCCTCGCCTCGCCGGGCTCGGAGACGCTGGACAAGGTCGCCGTCGACTTCGTGCGCCTGACCCTGGAGGCCGGCGAGCGCGAACCGGGCTATGTCGACGCCTATTACGGCCCGCGCGAATATCTGAACGCGGCCAAGCTGGCCCCACGTCCCGTGTCGGTGCTGCGCAGGGAAGCCGATCGCCTGCAAACGCTGCTCGCCAAGGTCTCGGACAAGGACCTGACGGCAGACCAGCGCCGCCGCAAGCTGTTCCTGAAGGGCCAGGTCAAGGCCGCCCAGACACGGCTGGCGATGATCGCCGGCGACAAGTTCAGCTTCCAGGACGAGGCTCAAGGCCTGTTCGGCGTGCGCCCGGCGATCAAGCCGCTGAAGACCTATGATCCGATCCTGGCGCGCATCGACAAGCTGGTCCCCGGCCAGGGCGACCTCGCCGCCCGCGTCGACGCCTTCCAGGCCCGGTACGTGATCCCGACCGACCGGCTGGAGCCGGTGATGAAGGCCGGCATCGCCGCCTGCAAGGCCAAGACCGAGGAACACATTAAGCTGCCGGCGGGCGAGCGCTTCGACCTGTCGTTCGTCACCCAGAAGCCCTGGAGCGGTTACAACTGGTACCAGGGCGGCGCCCACAGCCTGATCGAGATCAACACCGACCTGCCGATCTATATCAGCCGCGCCTTGGACCTGGGCTGCCACGAGGGCTATCCGGGCCACCACGTGCTGAACGCCCTGCTGGAAGAGAAGCTGACCAAGGAAAAGGGCTGGGTGGAGTTCAGCGTCTATCCGCTGTTTTCGCCGCAGTCGCTGATCGCCGAGGGCAGCGCCAATTACGGCATCGCCCTGGCCTTCCCCGGCCAAGCCAAGACCGACTTCGAGCGCGACAAGCTCTACCCCCTGGCGGGCTTGGATCCCAAGACGGCGGCCGCCTACGGCGCTCTGATGGACGCCAAGGCCGCCCTGGCCCAGAGCGAGATCACCATCGCCGCGGCCTATCTGGACGGCAAGATGAAGAAGCCCGAGGCGGTAAGGGCCCTGGCGAAGTATGGCCTGACCTCGACGGCGCGGGCGGAAAAGCGCCTCTCGTTCATCGAGACCTACCGCGCCTACATCATCAACTACAGCCTGGGCCAGGACCTGGTCCGCGCCCACGTCGATCGGGCCGGCAAGACCGAGGCTGCGCGCTGGGCGGCGATGGAGCGCGTGATCAGCGAGCCGACGACGCCGGCGGATTTGGCGCGATAAACCCTCTCCCCAAGGGAGAGGTGTCGGCGGAGCCGACGGAGAGGGAAGTGGCAAGCCCAGCAAAACTTCCCCCTCCGGCGCTTCGCGCCGCCTCCCCCGCTAGGGGGAGGATTTCTCACGCCGCCTCGACGCCGAACTGCAGGCGGGCCAGGCGGGCGTAGAGGCCGCCCTTGGCGAAGAGCTCGGCGTGGGTGCCCTGCTCGACCACGCGCCCCTCCTCCATGACCACGATCCGGTCGGCCTTGAGCACCGTGGCCAGGCGGTGGGCGATCACCAGGGTCGTACGGCCGGCCATGGCCGCGTGCAGGGCCTGCTGAACGAGGCGCTCGCTCTCGGCGTCGAGGGCGCTAGTAGCCTCATCCAGCAGCAGGATCGGCGCTTCGCGGGCGAGGGCGCGGGCGATGGCCAGGCGCTGGCGCTGGCCGCCGGACAGGGTCTTGGCGCGCTCGCCCACCGGGGTGTCGAAGCCCTGCGGCAGGGCCGACAGGAAGCCGGCGGCCTGGGCGGCCTCGGCGGCGGCCTTCAACTGCTCGTCGGTGGCGTCGGCGCGACCAAAGCGGATGTTGTCCAGGGCCGAGCCCGAGAACAGCGGCGAGTCCTGGGCGACCAGGGCCATACGGGCGCGGACCTCGGCCGGGTCGGCGTCGCGCAGGTTCACGCCGTCCAGGCGGATATCCCCGACCTGAGGATCATAGAACCGCAGGAGAAGCCGCAGGACGGTGCTCTTGCCCGCGCCGGAGGGGCCGACCAAGGCGACGGTCTCGCCGGCCTTCACAGACAGGTCAAAGCCGTTCAGCGCCGGCAGGTCCGGGCGCCCCGGATAGGCGAAGGTCACGTTCTCGAAGGCGATCTCGCCGCGCGCCGGGACCGGCAGCGGCTTGGGAACGGCCGGGGCGGCGATGCCGGGCCGGGCGTTCAGCAGTTCGGAGATGCGGTCCATGGCGCCGGACGCCTTCTGGACGTCGCCCCAGACCTCGCCCAGGGCGCCGATCGAGCCGGCGGCCATGATCGCCAGCATGGCGAACTGGGCCAGGGTGCCGCCGGTCATCTCGCCCGACAGCACCAGACGCGCGCCGGTCCATAGCAGCAGGGTGATGCCGCCGAAGGCCAGGATGATGACCATACCGGTCATGCTGGCGCGCGTGACGATGCGCTTGACCGAGGCCTTGTAGGCCATCTCCACCGCCTCGGCGAAGCGGCTCGACGAGGCCTTCTCGCGGCCGAAGGCCTGCACCGTCTCCAGCGCGTCCAGGCTCTCGCCGGCGTAGCCGACGGCGTCGGCGAAGCGGTCCTGGGCGGTGACGGTCAGCTTGCGCACCCGGCGGCCAACCAGGAACATCGGCGCCAGGATCACCGGCACCATCAGCACGATGAAGCCCGCCAGCTTGGGCGAGACCACCGCCATGTAGCCCAGGCCGCCGACCAGGCTGAGGATATTGCGCAGGGCGATCGAGGCCGAGGCGCCGACCAGCTGCTCGATCAGCGAGACGTCGGTGGTCAGGCGCGACAGCACCTCGCCGGTGCGGGTCTTGAGGAAATATTCCTGATCCAGCGTCAGGGTGTGGCCATAGAGCGCCCGGCGCACGTCGGCCACGACCCGCTCGCCCAGCCGCGTGATGAAGAAGAATCGCAGGGCCGTCGCCACCGCCAGAACCATGGCGACGGCGCCCAGGCCGACGAAGGCGCTGTTGATCTCGCTTCCCTGGCCCTTGGCGAATCCGTGGTCGATGACCTCCTTGAACGCCGCCGTGAGGCCCAAGGTCGCGCCGGTCGAGAAGAGCAGGAAGAAGCCCGCCGCCAGCCCGTCGCCCTTGTGGGCGGCCACGAACGGCAGCAGGTGGGCCAGCGGGCGAATGTCCTTGCGGCGCGGCCGCCGGGCCTTGGCCTCGGCCATGCCCTGGACCAATTCCGCCCCCGCGCCGGGGCGGCCTTCGGCCTTTTGCTCGCCGGCGGTCACGTCAGTCATCAACTGTCCCTTGCCAAAATCGCGCGCGTTCTTTATAGCCGCGCGTCTTCGAGGGCCACCCCGCGCGTGCGCGGATTGGCGCTTACCCCATTCTCACTCGCCGGCTTAGTCGGTCTGGATCGCCGCCATGAAACAAGACATTCACCCCGACTACCACTTCATCACCGTCACCCTGACCGACGGTTCGAGCTACAAGACCCGCTCGACCTACGGCAAGGAAGGCGCGACCCTGGCGCTGGACATCGACCCGCGCACCCATCCGGCGTGGACGGGCGGCAACGCCCAGCTGATGGACCGCGGCGGCCGCGTCTCGCGCTTCAACGCCAAGTTCGCCGGCTTCACCGGCAAGAAGGCCTAACAACCCTTCTCGCCGTAAGGGCGACAAAAAGCCGGCTCCGCGCATCGCGGGCCGGCTTTTTCTGTGTCTGGAGGTTTCCTTCTCCCCTTGCGGGAGAAGGTGTCAGCGAAGCTGACGGATGAGGGGTCGATAAACCTTTCGGACAGCGTAGCGTAACCCCTCACCCGACCGCCTCCGGCGGCCCCCCTCTCCCGCAGGGGGAGAGGGGCTATTCCTCCTCCACCTCGTACGGATCATCCCCGCGATCGCGCATCAGGTCGGTCGCCGTGAAGTCCAGGGCGTCCTCGGCGTCGTCGAAGCACAGCTCCGACACCGTCTGGTCGCGCACCGAGATCCCGGCCTTGTGGGTGCTGTCCGGATCGCCGGTGACCAGCGGGTGCCACTGGGGCAGGTCCTTGCCCTCGTGCAGGCGCCGGTAGGCGCAGGAGCGCGGCATCCACTCCAGGTCCTCGATATTGTGCGGCGTCAGCTTGATGCAGTCCGGCACCGTCTTCTTGCGGTTCGGATAGTCCTTGCAGCGGCACAGGTGCTCGTCGAACAGCTGGCAGTGCACGCGCGTGGGCACGATCTCGCCGGTGTCCTCATCCTCGAAGCGGACCAGGCAGCACAGGCCGCAGCCGTCGCACAGGCTCTCCCATTCGGGGACGGTCATCTCGGCCAGCGTCTTCGTCAGCCAGAAAGGTTTGCTTGAATTCATGGGCTCGTCCTAAACCCGAATGACCCGGCGACCAAACAGAGCCTAAGCTTAACCGTGACCGACTCGACGCCGCCGACCGACGAGACCCCGCCGCCAGAGGCTTCCGCCCCGGCGCCGACACCCCCGGAGAGGCCGCCGGAAGCGCCGCTTCGCTTTGAGACCAAACCGGCCAAGACCCGCGGCGCCTGGCGCGTCTGGGCCTGGGTGCTGATCGGGCTGCTGGCCGCCCTTCTGGTCGCCGCGCTGGCCACCCTCGGCGGGGCCTATGTCGTGTGGGACAAGTATCTGAAGGACACCCCGCAGCTCCCCCCGCGCGAGGCGCTGTTCGCCCTGAACCGCGCCCCCGCCATCCGCTTCGAGGACCGCTACGGCCAGGTGATCGCCACGCGCGGCCCGCGCTATGGCCGGCGAGTCACGGTCCAGGAGCTGCCGCCGTACGTCTCTCAGGCCTTCCTGGCGGCCGAGGACCGCCGCTTCTACCAGCATGGTCCGATCGACGTGCAAGGCGTCTTCCGGGCCGCCTGGATCAACTGGCGGGCAGGCCGCACGGTGCAGGGCGCCTCGACCCTGACCCAACAGCTCGCCAAGGGCCTGTTCCTCAGTCCCGACCGGGTCATCAAGCGCAAGCTGCAGGAGATGCTGCTGGCCTACCGGCTGGAGCAGGTGCTGACCAAGGACGAGATCCTCGAGATCTACCTGAACCGCATCTATTTCGGCGCGGGCACCTATGGCCTGGACGGCGCGGCCCAGACCTATTTCGGCAAGTCGGCCAGCCAACTGACCCTGTCGGAGGCCGCCCTGCTGGCCAGCCTGCCCAAGGCCCCGTCGCGCCTGGCCTTGAACCGCGACATGGAGCGCGCCCTAGCCCGCTCGCGCCTGATCCTGGCCAATATGCGCGCCGAGGGCTGGATCACCGCCCGGGAGGAGCGCGAGGCGCTGGAGGACCGCCCGGCCCTGTCTCCCATCGGCCAGGATGAGGGCGATTTCGGCTGGGTGCTGGACTACGCCACCGCCGAGGCGGTGAAGATCGCCGGTCCCAACGCGCCCGACCTTGTGGTCCGCCTGACGATCGACCCGCTGCTGCAGCGCGAGGCGGCCGAGACCATCCGCCAGACCATCGCCGTGGATGGGCCGGTCTCGGGGATCTCCCAGGCCGCGTTGCTGTCGCTGTCGGCCGACGGCGCCATCCGGGCGATGATCGGCGGGACCGACTATGTCGAGAGCCCGTTCAACCGCGCGATCCAGGCGCGGCGCCAGCCGGGTTCGACCTTCAAGCCGTTCGTCTACGCCGCCGCCGTCGAGCACGGCGTGCTGCCGACCGACATCCGCGTCGACGAGCCGGTGAAGTTCGGCGACTGGGCCCCGGAGAACTATGGCGGCGGCTATCGCGGCCCGATGAGCGTGGAGCAGGCCCTGATCGCCTCGACCAACACCATCGCCGCCCAGCTGGGGAACGAGGTCGGCGGGGCGGCGATCGGCGAGCTGGCGCACCGCTTCGGCTTCACCAGCCTGCCCGATGCGCCCGACCTGTCGGTGGCGCTGGGCTCTTACGAGGTGAACCTGCTGCAACTGACCTCGGGCTTCCAGGTGTTCCAGCTGGGCGGGGTTCGGCTGGAGCCCTACCTGATCCAGTCGATTGGCACGCAGGGCGGCCAGGAGATCTGGGCGCACCAGCCACCCGAGGCCGAGCGCCGCGTCTACGACATCGGCAATGCCAGCATCATGGTGCGGATGATGGAGAAGGTGGTGACCGAGGGCACCGCCCGACGGGCCGAGTTTGGCCGCCCCGCCGCCGGCAAGACCGGCACCAGCCAGAACTGGCGCGACGCCTGGTTCGTCGGCTTCACCCCCGACTACGTCACCGGCGTCTGGGTGGGCAATGACGACGAGCGGCCGATGAACAAGGTGGTCGGCGGCGACATCCCCGCGGCGGTTTGGCGGCGCTTCATGATCGCCGCCCACGCTTCCCTGGCGGTCAGCGACTTCCCCTGGCTGCTGGACGATCCGGTCGTCGAGACACGGCCCGACCCGCGCAACGGCTTCTACGAGACCCTGGCGGCGGAGCTGGCTCGCACCGCGTCGGAGCGTGAGGACGCAGGCGAGGCTGGTCCGACGCCCCCCACGAACTAGCCCCCCCCTTCTCCCCTTGCGGGAGAAGGTGTCAGCGAAGCTGACGGATGAGGGGTTGAAAAGGCCTATCGAGATGGCGGAGCGCGCCCCCTCACCCGACCGTCTTCGGCGGCCACCCTCTCCCACAAGGGGAGAGGGAGACTCGCTACCGATATCCGCTCATAGAGGTCGGCCGATCGCTGACCTTCGTCGCCCAGGTCCTGTTGGGCGTCGCGCTCATCGTGAACACCAGTTCGCCGCCGGCGACGATCTCCTCGTGCTTCAGGAAGGCCCGGGTCAGCGGCTTGCCGTTCAGGGTGACCTTGGCGACGTAGGGCGCGCCGTCGGACAGGCCCACGGTCCGCACCGTGAAACGCTTGCCGTTCGGCAGGTTCAGGTTCGCCCGCTCCACGAAGGGGCGGCCGATGGCGTATTCGTTCGAGGCCGGCGTCACGGGATAGAAGCCCAGCGATGTGAACATCAGCCAGGCCGACATCTGGCCCAGGTCGTCATTGCCCGACAGGCCGTCCGGCGTCGGCTTGTACTGGCTTTTCACGATCTGCGTCAGCCGCGCCTGGGTCCGCCACGGCGCGCCGGCGTAGTTGTAAATGTAGGCCACGTGGTGGCTGGGCTCGTTGCCGTGGATGTACTGGCCGATCAGGCCGGCGATGTCCTCGGCGTGCGAGTAGTCGACCTTGGAGTTGTCGAAGTCGAACATGGCGTCCAGCTTCTTCACGGTCGCCGCGTCGCCGCCCAGCGCCTTGACCACCCCGCCCAGGTCCTGTGGCGCGAACCACGAGTACTGCCAGGCGTTGCCCTCGGTGTAGTCCGAGCCGTAGTTGATGGCGGTCGGGTTGAACGGCTCGCGATAGGTTCCGTCAGACTTACGCGCCCGCAGGAAGCCGGTCTTCGTATCGAAGCTGTTGCGCCAGTAGCCGGCGCGCTTCTCGAAGGTCGCGGCGACGTCGGCCTGACCCAGGTCGCGGGCCATGCGGGCGATGGTCCAGTCGTCATAGGCGTACTCGACCGTCTTGGAGGCCGCCTCCGGCTCCTTGTCGATCGGGACATAGCCCAGCGTCATGTAGTCGCCGAGGCCGCCATAGGGCGCGTAGGTCGCGCTCTTGACCATGGCGTCCAGAGCCGCCTTGCCGTCGTAGCCGCGGATGCCCTTCATCCAGGCGTCGGCGATCACCGGCACGGCGTGATAGCCGATCATCGTCCAGGTCTCCTGGCCGTGGAACTGCCAGACCGGCAGGATCTGGTAGGGGCTCTGGCGCTGCGAGGCGATCAGCGAGTTGACCACGTCGTTGGTGTAGTCGGCGGGCTGGACCAGGGTCAGCAGCGGATGCTCGGCCCTAAAGGTGTCCCACAGCGAGAAGGTCGAGTGGAAGGTAAAGGGTCGGCCGTCCAGGGTCCCATCGCGCACCTGGTCGTCAGGCCCGCGATAGCGGCCGTCGGCGTCGGCGAAGACGCTCGGGGCCAGCAGGGTGTGGTAGAGCGCCGTATAGAGCGTCTTGCGCATCGGAGCGGGCGCCTGGATGTCCACGGCCGCCAGCGCCTTCTCCCAGGCCGCCTTGGCCCGGGCGCGCTGGGCGTCGAAGTCGAAGCCGGGCTCGTCGCTGGCCAGGTTGGCGATCGCCCCGTCCTCGCTGACCGAGGACAGCGCCACCTTCACCGTCAGGGGCCCATCCAGGGGGCCGAAGTCGAAGACGCCGACCAAGGCGCGGCCTTGGATCTGCGCGCGGTCGTTCGGCGTCCGCCCAGGCTGGGCGAAGCCCTTGTAGAGCACGTCCGCCTCGCGGTTGTGGAAGGCCTGGCCGACCAGCGGCTTGTCGAAGCGGATGGCGAAGAACAGCTTGCGGCCAGGGGCCCAGCCGCGCGTCTCGCGATAGCCGGTGATCGTTCCGTCCGGCGCGACGCGCAGTCGCGACCACAAGACCTTGCCCGGATAGTTGTAGATCGAGCTGCGCAGGTCGATCAGCACCTGGGCGCGCTGGCCCTTGGGGAACGCGTAACGGTGCAGACCCGTGCGTAAGCCGGCGGTCAACTCGGCCCGCACCTGGCTGTCGCTGAGCGTCACGGCGTAATAGCCCGGCTGGGCGACCTCGCTGTCGTGGCTGTAGCGCGAGCGGTAGCCCGAGCCCGGCTTGTCCGCCTCGCCCGGTTCCAGCTTGGCCTCGCCGACGACCGGCGTCAGCAGGATGTCGCCGAGGTCGGAATGGCCCGCGCCCGAGAAGTGGGTGTGCGAGAAGCCGAGGATCGTGGGATCGCCGAAGCGATAGCCGGCCGCGCGGGCATAGCTCTGCTTGAACGGCAGTATGTCCGTGTCGGGACTGAGCTGCACCATGCCGAATGGGACGACCGCGCCGGGGAAGGTGTGGCCGTCGCCGCCCGTGCCGATGAACGGATCGACCGCGTCGTAGGCCGAGGTCTGGGCATGCGCCGCACCCGCCAGGATCGATAGGCTGGCGGTCAGGACAAGGGCGAGACGCATCAGAAACTCCGCGACAGGTTGGAGGGCACCCTAGCAGCGCCCCAAACCTTGTCATCCCGGCCGCAGCGCAGCGGAGAGCCGGAACCCCAGGGGCCGCCGCGCCGCCTCTTGCCCCTGGGTCCCGGACCGCCTCTTCGAGGCTTCCGGGATGACAAGGATTTTGCGCCCTAGTCCGAGCCCGCCATCGCCCGCTCCACCGCCGCCATCGCGTGCAGGGTGGTGGTGTCGAAGACCGGCACGGGGCTGTCGGCCTGGCCGATCAGCAGCATGATCTCGGTGCAGCCCAGGATGATCGCCTGCGCCCCGCGTTCGACCAGCCGCGCGATCACCGCGCGATAGGCGTCGCGCGAGGCGTCCAGCACCCGGCCGGCGACCAGCTCCTCGTAGATGATCCGGTGCACGACGGCGCGATCCTCGGCGTCGGGCGTCATCACCGTCAGGCCGTGCTTGGCTTCCAGCCGGCCGCGATAGAAGTCGTGCTCCATGGTGAAGGCCGTGCCCAGCAGGCCGACCGTCGACAGGCCGGCGGCCTTGATCGCCTCGCCCGTCGGATCGGCGATGTGCAGCAGCGGGATCCGGACCGCGGCCTCGACGGCCTCGGCCTCGCGGTGCATGGTGTTGGTGCAGAGAACCAGGAAGTCCGCCCCGCCCGCCTCCAGCGCCCGCGCGGCGTCGGCGAGGCGGCGCGACAGCTCTGGCCACCGGCCGGCGTGCTGCAGGCGCTCGATCTCGGCGAAGTCGAACGACCACATCAGGGTTCGCGCCGAAGCCACGCCGCCCAGCCGCTCGCGCGCGGCCTCGTTGATCAGGCGATAGTACTGGGCCGAGCTTTCCCAGCTCATGCCCCCGATCAGTCCGATCAAGGCTTGTTCGGTCATGGCGGGCTCCGCGCGGTCGACGCGCTGGTCTCTAGCAAGCGAGCGTGCGTTAAAGAACCTCCCGCCGCGCCAGATGCAGGACGGCGGCGACCAGGGCCAGCGCGCCCAGGCCTCCGCCGAGAGCGAGCGCGGTCTCGATCCGCCAAGCGTCGCGCGCCAACATGTTCACCGGCATCTGCCAGGGGAAGAACACGCCCTGCTTGGCGCTGGTCGCCACCACCGAGAAGAAGGTCCCGCCAATCCCCACGGCCAGGGCTGGCACGAAGCTGGAGAACCGCAGCGCCATCCACAGCTGGATGGCGATCATCAGCAAGCCGGCGGCGAAGATCTTGCCATTGAGCAGCAGCACCTTGGAGACATCGATCACGCCGGTGGGGGCCACGGCGGGCTTCAGGAGCGAGGCGGCGGAGATCGCGCCCCAGGTGACTAGCTGGTTCAGCAGGGTCATGACCGCGACCAGGGCCGCCACGCAAATCGCCTTGGCCGCGTAGAGCTTCCACCGCGCCACCGGCAGGGCGCGCAGGTGGTCCCAGGCGCGTGGGCCGTGCTCCATCTGGGCGACCAGCGCCGTCAGGGCGGTCACGCTCATCGGCAGCATGAAGAAGGCCCAGATCCCCGCCGACATCTGGAGCCACTTCTCCCAGGGCATGGGGTGCTGGGCCCGCAGCAGGCTGAAGAAGGCGATGATCCCAATCAGGGCGGGCGCGGCCACGGCCAGCAAGGCGGCGAGGGACCGGTTCAATTTGCGCAGTTCGACGGAAAGGACGGCGATCATCAGGCGGCCTCGGCGAAGGAGGAACGAAAACCGGCGACGCGGCGATAGATGTCCTCCAGGGACCTTTCGCGCGGGCCGATGGCGAAGACGGACGCGCCGCTCTCGACCAGCAGGCGCGTGATGGCGCCGGCGGCCTGGTCGGCGTCCTCTCCGGGCCGGAGCGCGACGGTCAGGCCCGCCTGCCCGGCGACGGGGGAGCGGCCATGCGCCAGCAGCAAGCTCACGGCCCGCGTATCGTCGCTCGTCCGCAGGATCAGCTCTGGCGCGAGATCCGCCTTCAGCCGCGCCAGCTCGCCCTCCAGCACCAGGCGGCCGTCGTTGACGACGCCCACGTGGGTGGCGGTCTGCTCGATCTCGCCCAGCAGGTGGCTGGACAGCAGCACCGTCGCGCCCGTGCGGTCGGGCAGGCTCTTCAGGAAGCGGCGCATGTCGGCGATGCCGTCGGGGTCGAGGCCGTTGGTCGGCTCGTCCAGCACCAGGACCGGCGGCGCGCCCAGCATGGCGCGGGCCAGGCCCAGGCGCTGGCGCATGCCCAGAGAGTAGCCGCCGACCTTGCGATGGGCGTCGGCGCGCATCTCGACCACCTCCAGAACCCGTTCGATCTCCATCGCGCCCAGGCCCAGCAGAGTCGCCGTCAGCGCCAGATTTTCACGGCCGGTCAGGTTGCCGTAGAAGCCGTGCGCCTCCAGCAGGGCGCCGATCTTGCGCGCCGCCGCCATCCGCTGGCGAGCGACGTCCAGGCCGCAGACCCGCGCGCGGCCGGCGGTCGGCCGCAGCAGGCCCAGGATCATCTTCAGCGTCGTGGTCTTGCCCGCGCCGTTTCGGCCCAGGAAGCCGTAGACGGCTCGCTGGGGCACGGTCATCGACAGGTCATCGACCGCCAGGCGCGCGCCGAAGCGACGGGAAAGGGCTTTGGTCTCGATGGCGGCGGGCATCGGCGGCGCTCGTGAAATTTAAGTCTAAGATAAAGTTGCGAGCGTCGGATCTTTAAGTCAAGATTAAAGAAAGGACAGGATCCAGACGCGCGAGCCACCCATGAGCCAGACCGAAACCCTCGCCTTCCGCCGCATGTGCCGTCAGTTCCGCTGGCTGGCCATATTTATGGTGACCAGCGTCGGCGCCTTGGTCGCCGGAATGGCCTGGATCTTCCCGGTGCTCTATGCGCTGACGCATCACGAGCCCCTGAGGGCTGACAGGATGCTGGCCGGGACGATCTGGAACCTGCCGATCATCTGCTACCTGTTCGCCGTCTGGACGATTGGACGGACGCTTGGAGAGCTGGCGAACGGCCGGCTCATCCAGGCGGCCCTGCCGCCCGCGTTGAGACGCGTCGGGATCGCCCTTGGCGTCGGGGGCCTTATCAGCGTGTTCGGAGTCAGCAACCTGATGCGGCTGGTCGGCCACGTCAGAGGCGGCTATCTGCACTTCGACGTGGCCGGCATGACGCTGGGCATGATCGGCGGCGCGCTCTTCCTGCTGGGCCGCGTGATGGACCAAGCCCTGGCGGCGCAAGCCGAACTCGACGAGATGATCTGATGCCCGTCCGCGTCACCCTGGACGCCCTGATCGTCGCCAAGGGCCTCAAGGCCCGCGACCTGGCGGCCGAGGTCGGCCTCAGCGAGACCCAGTTGTCACTGTTCCGTTCGGGCAAGGTGAAGGGCATCCGCTTCCGCACCCTGGCCCGCCTGTGCGCGGCGCTGGACTGCAAGCCCGGCGACTTGTTGGACTACGCGTTCGACGCCGAGGACCTCAACGCGCCGGACGAGGCCGACTGACGCCAGTCCTCCGCCGTCTGGCCCCACATCTGTGTCGGCCCTGCGGCGTCCATGGGCGGCGGCAGGGTGACCATGTCGACCAGGCGCGAGCCCAGCCGCTGCGCCACGGCCTGGGACGGCAGATTGTCGGGATGGATCATGTGGCCGACGAAGTCCCAACCCAAGGTCTCGAAGGCATGCTCGAGACAGGCCCTGCCCGCCTCTGTGGCGTACCCCTTGCCCCAGGCGTCGCGATGGAACAGCCAGCCAACTTCCGGCGCGGGCCAGCCTTCGGGCCGCCAAGGACCGACGCGCCCGACCCAGCGGCCGGTCGCCTTCTCGATCGCCGAGAACTGGCCAAAGCCCAGCAACGACCACATCCCGACCACCTGGGCCAGGGCGCGCCAGGCGACGCTTCGGGCCATCGCGCCGCCCAGATAGCGCATGCACTCGGGATCTGTGTGGAACTCGGCCCAGCCCGCGCCGAAGTCCGCCTGGCTCGGCATGCGCAGAACAAGCCGCTCGGTCTCGAGGATCACCGCCACGCCAATTCCCCCCTGTTCTTGCCGGCCCCGCCGATCCGGGCTCTAAATCCTTGCGGGGACTGGATCATGGGGGGGCCATGGGGGGCTACGACTATTTGCGGCTGGCCGCGGCGATCCTGGTGATCGCCCATCACGCGCGGGTGCTGGACGGCCGCCCGCCGATGATGCTCGGCGCCGGAGCCGACCTGGGCGCGCTGGGCGTCGGGATCTTCTTCGTGATCAGCGGCTACCTGGTCGCCGGCAGCCTCGCGCGGGCGCCCAGCCTGGCGGTCTTCGTCGCCAAGCGCGCCCTGCGAATCTTTCCCGGCTTGGCGGTCGCCCTGTTGTTCACGGCGTTCGTCCTAGGCCCACTGGTCACCGCCATCGACCTCGGGAGCTATTTTCGCGATCAGGACCCCTATGGCTACGTGCTGAGAAACCTCAGCCTTTATGCGGTCACCTACGACCTGCCGGGCGTGTTCCTGTCCGCGCCGATGGCCGGCGTGGTCAACGGGTCGCTCTGGACGCTGCGGCTGGAGTTCACCGCCTATCTCACCCTCGCGGCTCTGGGCGCGGCGCGCCTGGCGGCGGCGAGACCCCTGGCGTCGCTCGCAATCCTGGCGGCGGGCGCGGCGATCGGCCTCCACGTCCTGGGCTTCGACGCGCGCGGCGACCTCTTCCGCATCGCCTATCTGGCCAGCCTGAACGGCTTCCTGTTCCTCGCCGGCGCGTGGCTCTGGGCGCGTCGCTTGACGCCGCCCGTGTGGCTGACGGTCCTGGCGATCCCGCTGCTGGCGACGCCGGCCTGGTTCCTGGCCTTGCCAGCCCTGGTCGTCCGCCTCGGCGCCCTGCCCTTGCCGCGGCCGCCCGCCGATCTGTCGTATGGCCTCTACATCTACAGCTTTCCGCTGCAGCAGATGCTGGCCGAGCGCGGCGAGCTGAGCCTCATCACTTCGCTGGCGGCCGCCCTGCCCTGCGGGGTCCTGTCCTGGTTTCTGGTCGAGAAGCCGGCGCTGAGGCTGAAGTCACGGCTGAGCCCGAACACGCCCCGGCCCGTCCTCAGTCCCGCAGTGGCCGCAGCCGATTGACGTGGCCCATCTTTCGACCGGGACGGGCCTCGCCCTTGCCGTAGAGGTGCAGGCGGGTCTCGGGCTCGGCGGCCAGCTTCTTCCAAGCGTCGACGTCCGCGCCCAGAAGGTTGGTCATCTCGACGTGGTGGTGCGGCTGGGTCGGGCCCAGCGGCCAGCCGGCGACGGCGCGGATGTGCTGCTCGAACTGGTCGACCTCACAGCCGTCCTGGGTCCAATGGCCGGTGTTGTGGACGCGGGGCGCGAACTCGTTGACCAGCAGCTTGCCGCCGGCCAGCTCGAACAGTTCCACCCCGATCACGCCGACATAGTCGAGGGCGGTGAGGATCTTGGCGGCGATGGCCTCGGCCTGGTCGCGGGTGGCCGACGTGATCTTGGCCGGCGCCACGGTGCGGCGCAGGACGCCGCCCTCGTGGTGGTTCTCGCTGACCGGATAGCAGGCGATCTCGCCGTCGCGGCCACGCGCGGCGATCACCGACAGCTCGCGGCCGAAATCGGCCGGCGCCTCGAGGATCGCGGCCTGGCGGCCGATGCGGTCATAGGCTTCCTCGGCCTCGCCGGCGCGCTGGATCCAGGCCTGGCCCTTGCCGTCATAGCCTTCGCGGCGGGTCTTCAGCAGCGACGGCGCGCCGATGCGGGCCACGGCCTGCGCCAGGCTCTCGCTGTCATGGACGGCGGCGAAGGCCACAGTGGGCACGCCGATCTCGGCCAGGAAGCTCTTCTCGGCCACGCGGTCCTGGGCGGCCGCCAGCGCCTTGGCGCCGGGCGAGACCACCGCGCCCAGGGCGGCCAGCTCGGCCACCGTGTCGGCGGGGACGTTCTCGAACTCGTAGGTGACGACGTCGCAGGCCTCGGCCAGGCGCTTCAGGGCCCAGCGATCATCATAGGTGGCGACAATCTGGCGGGCGGCGACGCGGCCGGCGGGCGAGGCCTCTTCCGGGTCCTGGATCACCACGTCGAAGCCCAGGCGCGCGGCCGCCAGGGCCAGCATGCGGCCCAGCTGTCCGCCGCCCAGGATGCCGATGGTCGAGCCGGGGGCCAGGGGAAACTCAGCCATCTTGATCTCTTAGTCCTCGACGCTTTCGGCGACGCTGTCGGTCTGGGCGGCGCGGAAGGCCGCCAGGCGCTGGGCCAGGCTCGCATCCGACAGGGCCAGGATCTGGGCGGCCAGCAGGCCGGCGTTCTTGGCGCCCGCCTCGCCGATCGCCAGCGTCGCCACCGGAACGCCGCCCGGCATTTGCACGATCGACAGCAGGGAATCGAGACCCGACAGCGCCTTGGACTGCACCGGCACGCCCAGCACCGGCAGGTTGGTCATCGAGGCCGCCATGCCCGGCAGGTGCGCCGCGCCGCCGGCCCCGGCGATGATCACCTTGTATCCGGCCTTCTCCGCGCCCGTGGCGAAGTCGAACAGGCGCTGGGGCGTGCGGTGGGCCGAGACCACCTTGGCCTCCCAGGCCACGCCCAGGCTGTCCAGCGCATCGGCGGCGCCCTTCATGGTCGGCCAGTCCGAACGGCTGCCCATGATGATGGCGACAGGCGGGGTGGTCGAAGGCATCGGCGTCATCCCGTTGATGAAAGCCGCCCCGTATGCGCGTCAGCCCCCTTCGCGCAAGCCCAAAACGTCACCAAACGCCTCAAACACGAGCGCGCGGCCCCCTACGACCACGCCCTGGGTACGCCCCGATTGCGCCCGACGCGGTTGCCGTTAACCATATCCAAGCTGTGCCATTTCGATTCGCGTAGGGTCATGAAGATTACCGGCGCCCGGACCGAGCCCTTCGCCGCCATCCGCAAGCGCGCTCTGGTGCGCGCCGGGGCTCAGGTGGCGGTCCGCGAAGTGTCCGCGCCCGACAGCGCCGCCTTCTTGGGCCTGACAGAAACGGATCTGACCCCGAAGGTGATCGAGGCCCTCCAGACTCTGATGACCGAGATCGAGGATCTCCGGAACGAGGTGTCGGCCCTGAAGCTGCGGCTGAACGAAGCCCAGAACCTGGCCGACATGGACGCCCTGACCCCAGTGCTGAACCGCCGCGCCTTCCTGCGCGAGATGAAGCGCGTCGCGGCCTTCACCCAGCGCTATGGCTCGCCGGCCAGCGTGGTGTTTTTCGATCTGGACGGCTTCAAGTGGGTCAACGACCGCTTCGGCCACGCCGCCGGCGACCAGGCGCTGAAGGCCGTGGCCAAGCGCCTGCTGAACAATGTCCGCGAAAGTGACATCGTCGGCCGGATGGGCGGCGACGAGTTCGCGGTGCTGCTGGCCCAGGCCGATCGGGAGACCGCCCTGACGAAGGCCCGCGCCCTGGCCGACGCGGTGATGGGCGCGCCGGTCGAGTTCGGCGAGTGGTCGGCGCCCCTGCACATCTCGTACGGCGTGCGCGAGATCGAGCCGGGCGCCGATCCCGAGGTCGCCCTGGCCGAGGCCGACGCGGCCATGTTCCTGCGCAAGCGCAAGACCGCCGTCGCCTAGAGCCCTTTTTCGGCTCCGGCCGCGCCGGGACAACCGAAGATCGTGCGACCTTATCGCGCGGCGACCCGCTCTCCGCCGCCGGCTATGCTTTTCAGGTTCTGTTAAGCATGACGGCGCGGGACGGATGCAGAAAATTCTGATCGCCGAGGACGATCCCGTCCTGTCGATGATCTACGAGATCACCCTGATCGAGGCCGGTTTCGAGGTGCTGCTGTGCCATGACGGCCAGGAAGCCTTCGAGGCGCTAGGCAGCTTTTCGCCCGATCTCGTCATCACCGACCACTCGATGCCGCGCATGAGCGGCGGCGACTTGATCAGCGCCGTCCGGCGCGCCTGCCCGCATGCCGCCACCCTGATGGCCTCGGGCGTCGACACCCGCCTGCTGCGCGCCGACCAGCACGCCGACGCGCGCCTGGAAAAGCCGATCACGCCGGGGCGGCTTTTGGATACGGTTCGGGCCCTGGAGGCGGCGCGCGGCCGGGGGCACTGAAGCTTTTTACCGATCTTCCCGGCGAATGCCGCGATCCAGACCGAACCCATAAAAAGCGAAGATCCGATCGGCGGTCGGGCGAGACACCCCCAAATTCTCAGGATGAATCTGGGCCCCGGCTTTCGCCGGGGAGGTCGGAGTTCCGGGTTAAGCGATAATGTCCGGGGTCAGCAGGTCTTCCAGCCGGATGATCTCGTCCTTCAGGGCCAGCTTCTTCCGCTTCAGGCGGGCGATCTGCAGCATGTCGGGCTGGTAGCGCTCTTCCAGGGCCTGGATGGCGTCGTCGAGATCCTTGTGCTCCTCGCGCAGGTCGGCGAGGCGGCGTTCGATCGCGATGTCGGAGTCGTCCGACGGATCGTCGTCGTTCATGGACATGATCTCAGATGGGCCCGTTGGAAAGATAGATGGGAAAGGCTGACGACCGGTAAAGGCGCTCAACCGGCCTTATTTTCAAGGGCCTTGGCGAGCTGCTCGAGCGCGGCTCGGCGCGGCGGGTCGCCGGAGGCTTCGGCGGCGGCGACAAGGCCCTCGATCACCGAGGCCGGCGCGCCCGCGGGACCGGTCAGGGCCTCCAGACTTTCCAGCAGCACGCGCTCGCCCTGGAGCTCGACGGCCTTGACCGCGTCGCGCAGCGCCTCCTTGGCGGCGTCGTCGACCGGCGGACGCGGCGGCTTCAGGGCCCGGCGCACGCCCCGCAGGGGGGCGCCGATCTCGGCGTCCCAGTCGCGCATCAGCCGGGCGGCTTCCTTGAGGTCGGCCGAGCGCCCCTCGCCCGCCGCCCAGGCGGCCCACAGCAGGTAGGGCACGTTCTGGCCGTGGCCGTCCTGCAGGTTCAGGCACGCCGCCGCGACAGGTTGTCGCGCATAGACCTCCAGGGCCCAGTCCCAGATTCGCATCGGCGTTAACCCTCACCCTTGCCGGTGATGGTCTCGAGGTCCTCCCCCCAGCGCTTCACGGGCCGCCAGGAGAGGTCGAAGAGGTCGAGGGCGCGGCCCACCGACTGGTCGACCATCTCGGCGATCGAGGCGGGCTTAGCGTAGAAGGCCGGCAGCGGCGGGGCGATCACCGCGCCCATCTCGGCCAGCTTGGTCATGGTGCGCAGATGGCCCAGGTGCAGCGGCGTCTCGCGGATCATCAGCACGAGCGTCCGGCGCTCCTTCAGCGTCACGTCGGCGGCGCGGGTCAGCAGCGAAGACGTTACGCCGGTTGCGATCTCGCTCATCGTCCGCACCGAGCACGGCGCGACGATCATGCCCAGCGTCCGGAACGAGCCCGAGGCGATCGACGCCCCGACGTCGGCCGGGCGATGGACGACGTCGGCCTTGGCGTTGACCTCGGCGACGCTCAGGCCTGTCTCTTGAGCGAGCGTCAATGCCGCCGATTTGGACAACACCAAGTGGCTCTCGACGCCGAGCTCGCGCAGGGCGTCCAGCGTGCGCAGGCCGTAGACGACGCCGGATGCGCCCGTGATCCCGACCGCTAGCCGCGCCGGTTCCCTTGGGCGATCAACGGTCTTCGAAGCGTCGGTCATGGTGAATGTTCGTCCGTCATGGGAGCAAAAACGGCCCCGTCAAGCGCCGCCCGTTGCAATCATATGTGATCTGACAGCGTCGCGCAGCGGGTGTTCACTTTCCTCTCCAACAGCAAGGAGCCGAGAGCCATGGCCATCGAATCCCGTATCCGCGAGCTTGGGTCCCGTCACGAGAACCTCGACCGCAAGATCCAGGAGGAGACCAACCGACCCGGTTATGATCCGACGCTGCTCCGAGAGCTGAAGCGCCAGAAGCTTAGGCTGAAGGAAGAGATCGAGGGCCTCCGCGCCCGAATGCACTAGCTGCTAACGGCAGCCGAAAAACGAGAGGCCCCGCTCCGGCAAGGAGCGGGGCCTTTGCTTTTTTCCGACCGTCCGATCATTCCAGCGTCCGCCGGAGGATCGGCCCCCTGAAACCCTAGTCTTCGTCTTCCTCGTCGACATAGCCCGACGACTTGCCAAACACGTCCTCGGCCTTGATGTCGCCGCGGGGCGCGCGGAAGTCTTCTTCCTCTTCCTCGACCTCGGGCTCGAACTGGCCGGCTTCCGAGGCGGGACGCAGGGTCGGGTCTTCCGGCAGGATGCCCTTCTTCAGGTCGTCCTTGGCCTTCTTCTCGGCCGCCTTCTTGACCAGGGCGTCCAGCTCCAGCTGGCCGACCAGGCCCAGGGTCACCGGATCGACCGGCTTGATATTGGCCGCGTTCCAGTGCGTGCGGGCGCGGACCTGCTCGATCGTGGCCTTGGTGGTGCCGAGGATCTTCGAGATCTGGGCGTCGGTCACCTCGGGGTGGTGGCGCAGGAACCAGGCGATGGCGTCCGGACGGTCCTGGCGACGCGAGACCGGGGTGTAGCGCGGAGCCTTCTTCTGCGGCTTCAGCAGTTCGGCGTGGCGGCTGACCTGGGCCTTCATCCGGTAGTCCGGATTGGCCTGGGCGCGGTCCAGCTCCTCGCGGGTCAGCTGGCCGTTGCCGATCGGGTCGGCGCCGCGGATGTCGCGCGCCACTTCGCCGTCGGCGATGCCGCGCACTTCCAGCGGGTGCAGGCCGCAGAAATCGGCGATCTGTTCGAAGCTGAGCGAGGTGTTGTCCACCAACCAGACGGCGGTCGCCTTGGGCATCAGGATGTCGGACATGCGGTCCTCCAGAAATGACGGCGCCCGGCCTTTCGGCCGGGCGGGATGTGGTAACCGCTATAATGCGGTTCTCGGAAAAAGGGAACGGGGACTAAGCGCCCATCGCCCTATTCTATTGCGGAGCCAAGGCCTTGAGGACGTCGGCGTCCTGCGGCGCGGCGCTTTTGATGTCGTTGTCGAAGTAGCTGTAGGCGTCGCGCCCCGCTTGGCGCTGCTCGGCCAGGAACGCCGCCCACGCCTTGAGGTCCTTTTCCGCATAGCGCCCGACATACCGTCCGCCAGGGCCGTGACCGCGCACATAGGCGAAGTCGGCGGTGACCAGCCAAGGCGACGGGGCGTCGTGGTGATCGGAGATGCAAAGGGCGATCCCATGGTCGCGCAGGATCGAATAGACGCCGTCGTCGCACCAACTTCCGTGCCTGAACTCGATGGTGGCTCGCTGGCCCTTTGGCAACCACGACAGAAAGCGCTTCAGCCGCTCGTCGTCCCGATGCAGCATCGGCGGCAGTTGAACCAGGGCCGGCCCCAGATGCTCGCCCAGCGGCTTCATGCGGCCGAAGACCAGGTCGACGCTGTCCTGGCAGTCCTTCAGCTTCTTGTTATGGGTGATGTAGCGCGAGACCTTCCAGGCGAAGACGAAGCCGTCGGGCGCCTGGTCCGCCCAGCCACGCACGGCGTCTTCCGACGGAAGCCGATAGAAGCTGCCGTTGATCTCGGTCGTGTCGAAACGGGACGCGTAGTAGGCGAAGTGGTCCTTCAGCCGGATCGTCTCCGGATAGAACGGCCCGCGCCAGTCCTTGTAGGCCCAGCCGGAGCAGCCGATGCGGATCTCGCTCATGCGAGGAAGAACGCGGGGGATGGGGTCGAGGTTCGATCTCATCCTCCGACCTCCCCGGCGAATGCCGGGGCCCAGATTCATCCGGAGGGGTCTGAGCTTTCGCGCCCTACGGCCCCCGCCACTTTCATCGGTTCGTGGGTTCGATCTGGGCCTCGGCATTCGCCGGGGAGATCGGATTTAGGAAACCACCAGCACCACCTTGCCCACGTGCTCCCCGGCCTCGAGGTGAGCATGAGCCTTGGCCGCTTCGGCGAGGGGGAAGGTCGCGTCGACGATCGGCGTCAGCTTGCCGGCCGCCACCCAGGGCCAGGCCACGCGCTCGACCTCGGCGGCGAGGCGCGCCTTTTCGTCCGCCGAGCGGGGACGCAAGGTCGAGCCGGTGATCACCGCCCGCTTCTGCATGATCTTCATCACCGGGACTTCCAGCGTCGAGCCGCCCAGGCTGGCGATGTAGACGATGCGGCCGCCGGTGTTCAGGGCGTCGAGATTCTTCTCGAAATAGCTGGCCCCGACCATGTCGAGGATCACGTCGGCGCCGCCGGCGGCCTTCACGACCTCGGCGAAGTCCTCGGTCTTGGCGTCGACGGCGATGTCGGCGCCCAACTCGAGCGCCTTGGCCTTCTTGTCGGCGCCGCGTCCGGTGGCGATGACCTTGGCGCCGGCGGCCTTGGCCATGGCGATCGCGGTCGTCCCAATTCCGGACGTCCCACCATGAACCAACAGGGTCTCCCCGGCCTTCAGGGCGCCGTGCTCGAAGACGTTGGCGAAGACCGTGAACACCGTCTCCGGCAGGGCCGCGGCGTGGACGAGGTCAAGGTCGCCGGGAATCGGCAGGGCGTGGCGGGCGTCGACGACGGCATATTCGGCATAGCCCCCGCCGCCCAGCAGGGCGCAGACCTTGTCGCCGGCCTTCCAGCGGCCCGCGCCCACAACGACTTCGCCCGCGACCTCCAGGCCCAGGGTCGTCGGCGCGCCGGGCGGCGGCGGATAGAAGCCCAGGCGCTGCAGCAGGTCAGGACGATTCACCCCGGCGGCGGCGACCTTGATCAGGATCTGGCCCGGTCCCGGTTCGGGACGCTCCGCCGTCACGGCCTTCAGAGCCTCGGCGGGGCCCTTGCCGCCTTCGATCGCGATCGCGGTCATCGTCTCGCCCATGGGCGGCTCCCTTCCAGTCACTTGCCTTGCGGCCTAGGTAGGCGTCAGATGACGGCTGGAAAAGGGAGAATGCCGATGTTCGAGGATGCTGCGGAACCGCGCGCCTTCAGCGGACGCGCTCTGAGCGAAGCCACGCATGAGGATCTGGAAATCTACGGCGTTGCGGAATTGGAAGAGCGGATCGAGGCCCTGCAGGCCGAAATCGAGCGCACCAAGGCCCAGCTGGCCAAGAAGAAAGCAGGCCGCGACGCGGCCAATGCGCTGTTTGGTCGCCTCGACTAACGGTTCCTTTAAGGTTTCGGTGAGGTTACTGACGTCTTAAAGCATTCCAATCCGCTTTCGGACGGTCTTTATAGGTGATCGGTTCGATGGGGGCGGGTCGCGAAACGGCACATCGGCGTCTGGCACGAGGGTTGCAGTTCCCTCGTTCCGAGCGAGATGTCCTCGCGGCCTTTCGAAGGGGCATTGAGTAGCTATGACCGAAGTCAACGCGTTGGCCGATACGCCTTGGCGCGCCGGAGTCATCCAGGACTTCGCCCGATCGGAACTGTTCGACCGCACGTTCGAGGAGGGCATGCAGCTGGTCGAGGAGACCGCCGCCTATCTCGACGGCGCCGGCCGGCATGACAGCAAGATCCTCTCGCGCAACGCCGCCCTCAGCTACGCCAGCGAAAGCATGCGCCTGACCACCCGCCTGATGCAGGTGGCCTCGTGGCTGCTGGTCCAGCGCGCCGTCCGCGAGGGCGAGATGCCGCCGGAAGCCGCCTGCGCCGAGAACTACCGCCTGGCCGAGGAAATGATCGGCGATCCCTCCCCGATCGAGGACCTGCCGTTCGGCCTGACGAACCTGCTGCACCGCTCCGAGCGCCTGTACGAGCGCGTCCGGCACCTGGACCGCCGCATGTACGTGGAATCGCCCAGCGAAGAGGCCCCGCGGCCGGTGCAGGCCCACTTCGACCGCCTGGCGGCGGCGTTCGGGGGGTAGTCCTTCCGTTCAGGTGAACCCGCAGCGATAGAAATGGCCGGCCAGATGGGAGCAGGCCACGAGATCGCCGCCGAACCATTTCTGGATCCGCGGCGGCGCCGTGTAGCGACCGGGCTTGCCTCGCTTCCACCCACGCGCCGCGCGCACCTGGTCCGTCGGATCGTAGACGACGCCCGACCAGTTGTCGGCGATGCCGTCCTCCGGGAAGGCGACGCGCAGCGTTCGGCCCTCGGCCACATAGCGTAGGCCAGGCGTTTGTGGCGGCGCCACGCCGCGCTCCAGCGAGACGATGACGGCTTCGTAGGCGGGCCGTTTCGCCATGAAGGCGAACCAGCTGACAATGTGGCTGCTCGCGCTGGACAGAACGAAAAGCGCGCCGAACGCCAGGATCGGCGAGAGGATGAGGAGACCCTGTTTCCGCCAGTCGTCGCCGTGCCGAACGACGAACAGGCCGACCAGGAACAGGCCAAAGCCGATATGCGCCAGCACGGCGGCGAGCAGGAACGGGCCAATCATGATCGCGAGGAGGAACGGCAGGTTCGGCGCGACGGCATAAAGAATGACGCCGACGAGCGTCCAAGCGATCAGTAGGCCCTTGGAGCTCCAGTCTTGCATCTCGCCCTCCGGAATATCCGGAGGCTAGGCCAGCAACCTGAGCGCGTCTACCGCGCGCCGTACCGCATCTTCGCCAGCCCCTCGACCATCTCGGTGGCGAGATCCATCGGCTTCAGGCCCGCCTTCCACTGCTCGAAGGCCATGACGTTGTCGATCCGGGCGTCCAGGTGCGACAGCGCCGAGGTCCGGCCCGAGGCCATATCGACGGCCAGGGTCGAGACCAGGATGCCTGACAAGATCGCCCGCTTGGAGTAGTGGTTCTCGTCGGTCGCCATATCGCCGGCCCAGCGCCAGATCGCGTCGGCCGTCTCCCAGGTCAGCCTGCCGGCCAGCGGCAGATTCGGCGGGAAGGCCAGGAACACGGCCAGCGGCCGCAGCACGTCGCCATTCTCCTGGGCCGCGTCGAGTCGGGCGATCACGCCTTCGCGAATCCGCTGTCGGATCTTCAGGGTCGCCAGATCCAAGGCGCGCAGCCGCTCCATCGCCGCCGCGTCATGGCGTCGCGACAGCAGGGCGGCCAGATCGCGCGGCCCCTCGGGCAGCAGGAGCTGGCCCTCAGCCTCTGAAAGCCCAGCCGCCGCCAGGGCCCGGCTGACGAGTCCGGCGTTCCAGCCGGCGCTCGGCGCCAGGCGCAAGGCCTCGTCCAGGATGCGTTGCTCGGTCGAGTCGGCCCAGCTAGCGCCCGCCTGACCCGAAGCTTGACCAGATGTGTCGATATTTTCGCTCATGAATCCGAGTCTACACCGGTGTTTAAGCCGCGTCGCGCATGGACAGGACGCGCGCGCTCTGCTATCAGCCCCGCCTCATCGCCTGGGAGCACCCCTTCCAGGTTACCCGGTTTTGTTCGCCCGCCCGGCCCCTCAAGAGGGACTTGGGAATATTGGTCGGGCTGTCGAATGGAGAGATACCCCTGGTCCAGATTTTCGTCCGCGACAACAACGTCGATCAGGCCCTGAAGGCTCTGAAGAAGAAGATGCAACGCGAAGGCTCGTTCCGCGAAATGAAGCGGCACGTGCACTACGAAAAGCCGTCGGAAAAGCGCGCTCGCCAAAAGGCCGAAGCCGTCCGTCGCGCTCGCAAGCTGGCCCGCAAGCGCGCTCAGCGCGAAGGCCTGCTGCCGATGCCGAAGAAGGCTGGCGGTCGCTAAGACCCCTTCCCTTCGCATCGCCGAAGATTTCGAAGGCCGCGCGGCGATCCGCGCGGCCTTCGTCGTGTCTGGATCAGCCCTTGGCCCGCGCCTCGGCCACGAACGCCACGGCCCGGACGATATGGTCGGCGAAGCGGCGGCCGATCAGCAGGGTGTGGGTGGCGGCCTCGACGTGGTCGATCATGCCGCGCTCCGAGCGCCGAGCCGGAGCGGCCTGCATCTCCTTGCGCGCCTCGCGGCCAGCGACCGGACCGGCGGTGACAACGGCCACGGGCCACTTCGGATCGAAAGGCGGCTGCCGGCCGGCCTGGGCCGAGGCTTCCGCCCACAGGCTAACCTCCTCGGCCGCGGTGCGATTGTGGCGACCATTGGCGAAGGCCCACCCCTTCTCGGCCTTGGCGGCCGGCGGCAGGTCGATCTTGTCGCCCAGGCGCGTGTGGACCAGCGGCTTGTAGAGGCCGATCGACGCCCCGCGCGCCGCCCATTTCGAGATGTTGGCGAAGGCGTTGATGAAGCTCTGCATTCGCGGGTCCTGGGCGGCTTCGGGTCCAGCGGCGTCGGCCAGCACCAGGCCCGCCACCTTGTCGGGATTGCGGCCGGCGAACTCACGCAGACGCAAGCCGGCCATCGAGTGTCCGACCAGGATATAGGGCCCAGGCTCGCCCGAGACGGCGATCAGCTTCTCGAAGTCGTAGACTATGGCCAAGCCGTCGCGCGGCTTCGGTCCGGGCGGGGAAAAGCCCATGCCGGCGCGGTCATAGGCGCAGGAGCGCCAGCCGGCGGCGGTCAGGGCCTCCTGAACCGCCCCCCAGTCCGCCGCGAGGCCAAAAGCGCCCGATTCCAGCCAGACGACGGGCCGATCGCTCTTGGGGCCTTCGCAGACCAGCCTCAGCGCGCGCCCGGGCTCGATCTCGACCATCTGCCCCCGGGCCTTGGGCGCGCCGGCGGCGGTCATCAGCCCCCCGACCGCGATATAGGACACAAGCAGGAGCGCGAAGCCCGCGACGCCACGGCCGAGAAACTGGATCATGGCGTTCAATGTAGGGACGGTTTGCGACGCGTCGAGGCGCGTTGCGCGGGGTGCGGAGTTTTATCCTTCCGAGACCGGGATCCGGGTTCGCACCCGGCCGCTCTTGGTCCGCGTGACCGGCGCGCCCTTCACGCCGTCGGGCCATTTCGACACGACCGCCAGGCGCACCTTCTTGGAGACCCGCCCCGCCGCGCGGATCGGCATGTCCTCGGCCTCGGCGAAGCTGCGCCCGATGAAGAAGGCCGGGTTCAGCGGCTTGTCGCCCTTGCGAATCTCGAAATGCAGATGCGAGCCAGTCGAGCGCCCCGAATTGCCGACAAAGGCCACCGTCGATCCCCGGCGGACATAGGCGCCCTGCTTGACGCCACGGGCGGGGGCCTTGAGGTGGGCGTAGAGGGTGGTCATGCCGCCCTTGTGCATCACCTCGACAAAACGGCCATAGGTGGGGCTGACGCCGGTGCGCTTGACCACGCCGTCGGCCGAGGCCTTGACCAGCGCGCCGGCGGGGGCGGCGATGTCGACGCCCTGGTGCAGGCGGCCGTTCTCTTCCCAAGGCAGCTGGCGCAGGCCGAACGGCGAGTCGATCACCCGGCCCGGCAGCGGCGCGTCGAACACGAAGGCGGGGGGCGGCGGCTCCGGAGCTTCGAGCTCCGTTACGGGCGGCGCGACGCCCTCGTCGGCCGCCGCGACGGCGGGCGGCTCGGTCATCCAGGCGCCGAACGCCGCAACGCCGTTCAAGGCGCCAACCGTGGCCGCCACACCCAAAGCCACGAGAAACGCCACACGCAGTTGTTGAGCTGGAATAGCCAGGCTTCTGGAAATCAAACCACTACCTCTCGCGATATCCGGTCAATCGAGAGGACCGCGCCAAGGCGGCTCAACTCACATACTTGACCTTTCAGGATCATGAATGGCGGGCTCTATGACTGGCCGTTTTGACCAAAACAGGGCGCAGCTTAACCATTCGTTTGCGATAATCTGGGTTCTCGGCCCGATTTTCTCTGATAGCGCATCCATTCGACTTGAAGCTGCCAATCAACACCTTGAGTCAGACGCCAGGACGCATGACATCGCGCGGAGACGCAACTCCGCCTCAAATAAATTACATCGAAGTAATTTATTGATATTCATTAATTCCCTTAATTACACGTCATGAATGAGACGTAACGCGACTCCGCGATATCGCGACATTAGACAGTATTCATCGGCGCTAAAAACAGCGTCATCCAGAGGGATACTTCCAATGCGCAAGTTCATCATGAGCGTCACCACCGTCGCCAGCCTGAGCTTGGCGGCCATTCCGGTCCTGGGCCTGACGCAAGCCGCCAACGCGGCCGAGCCGACCGCCCGCATCGCCTACGGCGACCTGAACCTGGCCGATCCCGCCCAGGCCGCGGTGTTCAAGGCCCGCGTCGAAGCCGCCGCCACCAAGCTCTGCTACGCCAAGATGAACAGCGGCGACCTCGCCATGCCCCTCCGCGCTTGCGTCGCCGATGGCCTTCGCCAGGCCGAACACCAGCTGCCGGCAGCCAAGCGCCAAGCGCTCGCCCACGCCGCGGCCGCGCCTGCGGTCTCGGTCGCTGCGAAATGATCGGAGGGCGGGCGCCCCCGCCGCCCGTCCGCCGAGAACGAAAAAGGCCCCGGCGTCACCGCCGGGGCCTTTCGCGTCCTTAAGATGAAGAAGCCTTAGAGCCCCTTCACGATGCCTTCGACCATCTTCTTGGCGTCGGCGAACAGCATCATGGTGTTGTCCTTGAAGAACAGCTCGTTCTCGACGCCGGCATAGCCCGAGGACATGCCGCGCTTCACGAAGAGGACGGTGCGAGCCTTTTCGACGTCCAGGATCGGCATGCCGAAGATCGGGCTCTGCGGGTCGGTCTTGGCGGCCGGGTTGGTGACGTCGTTGGCGCCGATCACGAAGGCCACGTCGGCCGTCGAGAACTCGCTGTTGATGTCCTCCAGCTCGAAGACCTCGTCATAGGGGACGTTGGCCTCGGCCAGCAGGACGTTCATGTGGCCCGGCATGCGGCCGGCGACGGGGTGGATGGCGTACTTCACCTCGACCCCCTCCTCCTTCAGCTTGTCGGCCATTTCGCGCAGGGCGTGCTGGGCCTGGGACACGGCCATGCCGTAGCCCGGGACGATGATCACCTTGCTGGCGTTCTTCATGATGAAGGCCGCGTCGTCGGCCGAGCCCTGCTTGACGGGTCGCGTCTCGACCTTGCCGCCCGGGCCAGCCGCCGCGGCGTCGGCGCCGAAGCCGCCCAGGATCACCGAGACGAACGAGCGGTTCATGCCCTTGCACATGATGTAGGACAGGATCGCGCCCGACGAGCCGACGAGGGCGCCGGTGATGGTCAGGGTGGTGTTCTCGAGCGTGAAGCCCAGGGCCGCCGCCGCCCAGCCGGAATAGCTGTTCAGCATCGACACCACGACCGGCATGTCCGCGCCGCCGATCGGGATGATCAGGGTGACGCCGATCAAGAGGCTCAGGGCGAAGATGCCCCAGAAGGCCCACTTGGCCGAACCGCCGCTGACCACCAGCACCACGATCAGGGCGACGATGCCGGCCGCGATCAGGATGTTCAGCAGGTGGCGGGCCGGCAGCAGGATCGGCGCGCCGCTCATGTTGCCGTTCAGCTTGGCGAAGGCGATGACCGAGCCGGTGAAGGTGATGGCGCCGATGGCCAGGCCCAGCGACAGCTCGATCAGGCTGTTCAGGTGGATATGGCCGTCCGCGCCGACGATGCCGTAGGCGGCGGGCGTATAGATGGCGGCGACGGCGACGAGGCAGGCGGCCATGCCGACCAGCGAGTGGAAGGCGGCGACTAGCTGCGGCATCGAGGTCATCGGCACCCGGCGGGCGATCACCGCGCCCACGCCGCCGCCGACGGCGACGCCGGCGGCGATCAGGCCCAGGGTGACGGCGTCCAACGCGCCTTGCGACCACAGGGTCGACAGCACGGTGGCCACGGCGATGGCCATGCCGACCATGCCGTAGGTGTTGCCCTTGCGGCTGGTCTCCGGGCTGGACAGCCCGCGCAGCGCCAGGATGAAGAGC
>Ga0247725_1000365_pt1 | contig 36943 bp, 25 predicted proteins | sample OKSTACKMCFT3sol_FD_183021 | JGI IMG/M metagenome (GOLD analysis project Ga0247725, IMG submission 183021) | Subsurface sediment microbial communities from gas well in Oklahoma, United States - OK STACK MC-FT3-sol | ecosystem: Environmental > Terrestrial > Deep subsurface > Rock core/Sediment...
GCCATTTTAGTGATTTTCAACTCCGTGTCAAGCGATGTTTTGCATCATTTTTCACTTCATTTCAAAACCACCCCAGAGCTGCTTTCGCATCACCCCGTTGGCATGGCGCGCATTATAGGGAGTTTTTAATCCTGCACAACCCCTAAAATGACAATTTGATGATATTCGTGCTCGTTCGCTCAGAAATAAAGCAAAACGGGCAAAAAAGAGGCTTTTTCTCCCTTAAACAGGGATACGCAGGCTGTTGTCGACTTTATCTGGCCCGCCAATCATCTCGTCGTAAGCGGATTGATGCTGTAAATAGGCACTTTTAATAGTAGCTTCAGCCAGGGACTGCTTAACCTGATCCACACTTAAAAAGCGCTGAGGCCTGTTGTCTGCGTCAACCAAAAATGCAACTCGATCGTCGTAGCTCACTTGAGCCAGGTAAATACCCATTTCCACTGAATGGATCACTAGTTCGTTGATCACTACATCTTGCCGGTTTAAATGTTCAACTCTGTGCATAAAACCCCCTTTTGAGTATTTAGGTATTTATATAGATACTCTACGAGAGGTTTTGATTTCCGGATTTATTGCTTGATAAAAACAACTGGCGGCAAGAGCCGCCAGTTCCTTATGTTAGCTATTTATCAAAAGTCGTATTTGGCACTAAACTGAACGCGATTTAAATCGCCTTCAGCCCCTGATAAGATCTCACGTGTGGCATGGCGCAGTTCCACACCAAACATCAACTTGCTTGCCGCCTGATAAATCAGGTTTACAGCATAACTGCTGGTACTGTCAGTCACTGCCAGTCCTGTCAGATTTGCTTCGTTATCTATATCCAGTGCCGAATAGATAAAACTTGAACGCCATTTATTGTCCCAGCTATGTTTGTAGGCCAGCGCATAACCTGTTGCCTGGATAGCCTCGAGCTGCCCAGACGCATCAAGTACAGCATCATTAGTAGTATTCAATCCTATATAACGGCCAATACCTTCACCACTGTTTATGGTAAAACGCAGATCGTCAGTCGCCGAGATATTGTATTTACCTGAGAAAGACACGGCAAAACCATTGGTGCTGTCATCCAGAGTGGCTGATTCAATCGACAGTTGTCTCGCCATCACTGCAATGGCCAAAGACCCCCAGGGTGCAGCATGATTATATTTCACCACTACATCAGGTACCGAATTATCATCAGTGACAATGCGGGCACCGCCCGTATTCGGAGTGACAGTCGTTTCCGGGTTTTCGAGGGCAACTTGCCAGCCACCATTAGTGTAACGAACCTGAGCCTGGCGCACGAAAATGGCACCGTCTGTATTGCCGATGAAATCAAGGCTGTCTGGCAAAGAAGCTACGTCCATAAAGGTGGACCAGGTTTGCCCCATCAGCCAATTGTCGTAGGTTAAAAACGCATGGCGAATTTCAGGACTATAGCCGTTAGTAATACGTTCGTCGCCGTTAGGCGTTGCCATCATATCAAACTCAATAGTTCCGTTTATTTTTTTACCGTTATCAAGTGATGTTGCTGTTTTGAAGAAGAAGCGGGATTGTCTGGCATGAGCGTCAAAGGTAGCGGATTCACCTTCACCACCTACGGGAGTCAGGCTTGGAACATAAAAGTCCCGGCCAATCCCCGTGGCGATTTGACCGTCCGAAGCATCTGTCCACATAGTATCAAGTTTGATATAGCCACCGTAAGTCAGTTCGGTATCACCAAAAGTGACAGCGGCATGAGCCTGTCCACATAATCCCGCTAAAGCTAAAGCGATTAAGCTGGCAAGAGGTTTTTTCGTCAGCATTGTTTTCTCCTGGTCCGAGTTAAAATGTTGTTATTGTCAGTACCACGTTTAAACTTTGGTTCGCTTTTGGCAAAGCGACAATTAGCCTTTAGTCGCAGATTGCTTTTTATTCATTTTCATCACAGACGCGGGCAAGAGCTTTGGCTAGACTAATGTCTAATGTTGTTCGTTGATAAAAATGAGGTAGAACGAACATAGTCATAACAGGTGGTTGTCGCTATTGAACTAAACCATCGAGCCTATTTAAGACAGGGGAATATTAAACATGAGTCACGCCCAGCTTTATCCAGTACCAGAGCACACCAAAGCACGTACTTTGGTGACTAACGAGCAGTATCTGGCTATGTATGAAGAGTCAGTGAAACAACCTGAACAATTTTGGGCAGAACATGGCAAACGTATCAGTTGGTTCACGCCTTTTACTAAAGTAAAAGACACCAGTTTCGATTTGGGTAATGTACATGTAAATTGGTTTAGCGATGGCAGTTTAAATGCCAGCTACAACTGCCTCGATCGCCACCTGCCGGCCAAAGCCAACCATGTTGCTTATTATTGGGAAGGTGATGAACCAGGTGTTCAAAAGGCCGTAACTTATCAGGAACTCTACGACGAAGTTTGTCAGTTGGCTAATGCGATGCGTACTTTGGGTGTAGGCAAAGGCGACCGCGTCACCATTTACTTACCAATGATCCCCGCTGCTGTTGTATCACTGTTAGCTTGCGCTCGTATCGGCGCTATCCACTCTGTTGTGTTTGCTGGTTTTTCACCTGATGCTTTAGGTAGCCGCATTCAGGATTGCGATTCCAAACTAGTTATTACTTCAGACCAGGCCGCTCGTGGTAGCCGTTTAACCTATTTAAAAGACAACACCGACCAGGCTTTGGCCCATTTAGGGGATGCCAACCCTGCCAAGCACGTGATTGTTGTTAAACACGTTGGCGAAAATATAGATTTCCACCAAGGCCGCGATCTTTGGTACCACGAAATTTTAGCAAAAGAACCTAAACACTGTGAACCAGAGGTGATGAACGCGGAGGACCCACTATTTATTCTCTACACCTCTGGTTCAACAGGTAAACCTAAAGGTGTATTACACACTACTGGTGGTTACATGGTATGGGCTTCGATGACCCATCAATACGTATTTGACTATAAGGATGGTGATATTTACTGGTGTGCCGCGGATATAGGTTGGGTTACAGGTCATACTTATATTGTTTATGGTCCCTTAGCCAATGGTGCAACCAGTATTTTATTTGAAGGGGTTCCTACATACCCAAGTGTTAAGCGTATCGCTCAAGTGGTCGACAAATACAAAGTAAATATTTTATACACAGCACCAACTGCTATCCGCGCTTTAATGGCGCATGGCACTGTAGCGGTAGATGGAGCAGATTTATCGTCTCTAACCTTATTAGGCAGTGTTGGCGAACCTATTAACCCTGAAGCCTGGAGTTGGTACCACGAAAATTACGGCAAAGCGAATTGCCCTATAGTCGATACCTGGTGGCAAACGGAAACAGGCGGTATTTTAATTACGCCTTTACCCGGAGCTACAGCTCTGAAACCTGGTTCTGCCACTCGTCCGTTTTTTGGTGTAAAACCTGCCATTGTCACCAACGAAGGTGAACTGGTTGAAGGAGTAGCAGAAGGCAATTTAGTGATTCTGGACAGCTGGCCAGGTCAAATGCGAACTGTATTTGGTGACCATGAACGTTTTGAGCAAACTTATTTCAGCACTTATAAAGGTATGTATTTTACCGGTGACGGCGCCAAACGTGATGAAGATGGCTATTATTGGCTGACTGGCCGCGTCGACGACGTGTTGAATATTTCAGGCCATCGTCTGGGCACAGCTGAGATTGAAAGCTGTCTGGTTGCACATGATGCCATCGCAGAAGCTGCAGTAGTGGGTTATCCGCACGACATCAAAGGTCAGGGTATTTATGTCTTTGTTGCCCCTCGTGTTGGTGTAGAACCAAGTGATGAATTGACTAAAGCAGTGCGTGATTGGGTGCGTCGTGAGATCTCCCCTATTGCCGCTCCGGATATTATTCAGTGGACGCCAAGCTTGCCTAAGACCCGTTCCGGCAAAATTATGCGCCGGATCTTGCGTAAAATTGCGGCTAATGAATATGATCAATTAGGTGATATCTCTACCCTGGCAGACCCTTCAGTAGTCGAGAACTTGATCCAAAACAGATTAAACCGCTAATCTGTTGACAATAAGTTGCTAATGTTCAATTAATAGCAACAACACTTTAGCTGAACCCAGCCTCTGTGCAAAGAACAGAGGCTGGGTTAGGAGTTTATATGGCAAAGTTAATTGTCGCAGATGACCATCCATTATTTCGAAACGCCCTGATCCATGCGATCAGTAACACTTTTGTTACCAAAGCCACCATAGAAACAGATAGTTTTGAAGCGACCTGTGAAGCATTACAGGAGCACTCAGACGCGGATTTACTATTACTGGATTTGCATATGCCCGGGAACTGCGGTTTTTTGGGATTAATCCAACTGCGAAAGCAATACCCTGTTCTGCCAATAGTGGTGATTTCAGCCAGCGATGATCTGGACGTAATAAAAAGAGTGATGGCATTTGGTGCTTCGGCTTTTATTCCCAAATCAGCCCATCCAGCAGAAATAGGCAAAGCCTTAAGCGCGGTTATAGATGGCGAACTCTGGGTCCCGCCAGCAATTCGTAATCAGGTAATGACCCAACAGCAGCATCAGCCTGATCTGGATTTGGCCAGCAAAGTTGCTGAACTGACCCCGCAACAATATAAAGTGCTGTTTTATTTAACAGAGGGTTGGCTGAATAAACAAATCGCCTATGACCTGCATATCTCTGAAGCTACTGTCAAAGCTCATATCACCGCCATTTTCAGAAAACTGGGAGTGACCAACAGAACTCAGGTTGTTATTCAAGCCCAGCGTCTGCAACTGGAAGCTCCAGCCGACAAGACGCTGATAGCACAATAAGCAAAACTCCGAGCCTGATTATTCAGGCTTAGTGCCGTGCTGAAACTCGTCGATAAATATCTGCCAAAACACTAAAAATAACGCTGCGATCATAGGCCCTAATACAAAACCGTTAATGCCCATCAGAGTAATACCACCCAGGGTAGAAAACAGCACCAGATAATCAGGCAGTTTAGTGTCCCGACCCACCAACAAAGGTCGCAGTATATTGTCGGCCAGACCTATGACCAAAGCACCATAGGCCACCAGAATAGTGGCAATAACCCAATCGCCTGTAGCATACCAATATAAGGAAACCGGCAGCCATACCAAAGCGGCACCTACAGCTGGCAGCAAGGATAAAAAGGCCATGACTACCCCCCATAAAATGGGAGCTGGCAGACCTAATAGCCAAAAAATAAGACCACCCAAGGCTCCCTGCACTATGGCAACCACTAAGTTGCCTTTGACCGTTGCTCTGGTGACCTCAGCAAACTTAGCAAAAAGCAGACGCTCGCGCTGGTCACCAAGCGGCAACGCCTTGACCAGCAATTCAACTAAATGAGCCCCTTCACGTAATAAGAAAAACGTCAGGTACAACATCAGGCATAAACTTAGAATAAAACCAAAGGTATTTTGTCCAATAGACAGAGCTTCTTTGGCTAACAAGCGGCTTGCTTCTACAGCACCTGAAGATATTTTTTCCCTTATCCCATCCGTTTCAATACCAAATCGCGCCAAAAACTCAGTGACAACGGGAAATGCCTGCCGTATGGCTTCAATAAAACCATCAGGATTAATCTCGCCTTTTTCTATTTTTGCATAAAAGGCAATACCTTCCTGAATAAAAGCAGCACCTATCGCCAGCACAGGTAAAATCACCACCAGAACACAAAATAAGAGTGTAAGTAACGCTGCCCGATTGGGTTTGTTGCCGATGAGATGCAGTATCCGGCTTTGGACTGGATAAAAAATAACAGTGATAGCGCAGGCCCAAAATATACAGCCCCAAAATGGTTCCAACACAAAGCCAAAGGCCAGGGTAACAACCACCAACATAATTAAGAAAAAACGCTCTTCCAACTTGGCTAACATGCCCCACTCCATTGCTGTTTTATATTCAAGGTCATTTAAACATAACTTCTGTACCGGGAGCAGCCCATAGTTCAGGAAAGCTTATTTTTAATATGGTTAATACCGGCTCTTAAGGCGGCCGGTTTTATAGGTTTAGCTAAGAAGAGTAAACCAACTGCTTTAGCCCGTTGAACCAAATCAGGTTCAGGAGCAGCGGAAACCAGGATACCCGGTACCGGCCCCCAATACTGCTGCAACTCCTGATAAAGCTCTAAGCCATTTAATCCCTGCCCCAGCTGGAAATCCATAATGAGCAAGTCAGGTTTCTGCAAAGTCGCAGCTTCACTCAACAATTGCCCTGAGTGTACATAACTCTTCACTTCGCCAAGTTTCCATTGTTCCAACAGCAGTCTTAAGGCCGCCAAATTAGAGCTATCATCATCCACGCAAATCACCTGCCAAAGGGGTAGCAGCGCATGTTGTTGTTCCACAGCCGCTTTTTCTTCTGCCAACGCCTGCTCAGAGGCTAACGGGAGATACAGACTAAACACTGTCCCCTTACCGACCACTGAACGAACCTCTAGTCTGTGGCTCAGTAGCCTTGCCATACGTTGCACTACGGCCAGTCCCAAGCCAACACCTTGTTGCCCCCTGGCGGTACTGTCAACACGATAGAAATCATCAAAAATACGCTTGAGTTCGTGCTCTGCGACTCCGGGGCCAGTATCCCAGACTTGTAGCATCAGTTGCTTACCTCTTTTACGGCACGAGACTAAAAGCTGTCCCGATGGCGTATATTTAACGGCGTTACTTAATATGTTTTGCAAGATGCGGCGCAGATAAGTGCTATCAGTTTCCACCTGCCAATCGCTAAAGTGGGTGCGCAACTTCAGGTGCTTTTGCCCGGCCAACCATCTGAATTCCTCTGTTAGAGGCTGTAGAATACCGGAGAGAGAAACTACCTGGGTTTTCGGCTGTAAACGTCCTTCATCCAGACGGGCTATATCCAGTAACGTAGCAATTAATTCTTCCGTGGCCTTTAACGAATTATCCAACTGATGAATGATCTTTTGTTGATTTGCCTCTGAAATCTGATCCTGTAAAGCGGCAGTAAATAATCTGGCGGCATTCAAAGGCTGCAAGATATCGTGGCTGGCCAGTGCCAGAAAGCGGGTTTTTGATGCATTAGCTGCTTCAGCTTCGGCTTTGGCTTGCAACAACTGTAACTCCGTCGCGCTGCGCCTGGCGACCTCTTCGACCAGTTCCTGATTCATTTCACTGATGCGCTGCGTTCTTTCCTGCACCCGCTGTTCCAAATGTTGTTTAGCTTCAGCCAGTTGCTGTACGGCCCGCACATGTTCAGTGATGTCGGTAAAACTGGTGACAAAACCTCCACCAGGAATAGGATTACCGCGCATTTCAATGACAGTTCCGTCCGGCCTTACCCGCTGAAATACATGAGATGTGCCGTTTTGCATATGAGCAATACGCTTGGCGACATGCTCTTCAGGTGCTCCTTCACCAAACAATCCCCGTTCTGCATTAAAGCGTACTATGTCAGCCACAGGCCTACCGATGCGGATCATACCATCCGGATAATCGAACATCTGAAGGTAGGATTTATTCCAGGCCACTAGCTTCAATTCACGGTCGACTACACTGACGCCCTGACTTAAATGCTCTAAGGTTGAAAACAAAATCTTACGGGAAAATTGAATAGCCTGAGTGGTATCGTCAAATAAAGTAACTACATCCTCCAGCTCGAGTTGCCGCCCCTCTGTCGCGGCGCTAACTACAGCCAGTGCAGAAGCTGCTCCTATCACACCTGCAAGTTCCCGCTCGACAAATGCTATTAGTTCCGGCCCGGCTATCCCTTCCTGTATATCCAGATCAGGAAAACGCCGTTGAAATTCTGCCATGGCTTCATTACAACGTTGGGCGCCAATAAAACGCTCCAGTAACATAGTAATATCAGTGCGCCGGACTCTCGCCCTTCTGACAGGGATCTCTTTGTGTTCCAGAGGCAGAGTTGGTTTTACAAAAGCTGCAGCCTGCAGGCGGTCTTTTAAATTGACTTTGACGAGCAATGAAAACATCAGATAACAGGAAAAATTTAGCCCTAAGGACCAAAGCACACCATGGCTTAAAATGTCCAACCGTACCCCAAATAACGACGTAGGTTTCAGTTGCTCTATACCAAATAAGCCATGTTGCAACACCGTCTGTTCAAGCACCCCTACCGCAGCAAGCTGTGGAACCATCAGGCAAAAAAACCACAAAGCAAAACCAACGGCTAAACCAGCATACACCCCAAAGGCGTTACCGTGACGCCAATACAAGCCACCAACCACAGCAGGAGCTAACTGGATAGCCAGAGCAAAGGCTAGTAACCCTGTTTCAGCCAGTTCATAGTTACGGGCAAACAATGCGTAGTAGCCATAAGACAGCAGCATGACCGTAATGATCATGGTCCGACGCACCAACAAAATAAGTCCGCTGTAGTCTTTAATGCGTTGGCCATGACCAGGTCGGCGTAAAATAGTTGGCATTACCACGTCATTACTGATCATGGTACTTAATGCCAGAGTGGAGATAATTATCATCGAGGTAGCTGCAGAAAACCCACCAATAAAGACCAGTACACTTAAAGTGTGCCAACCAGACTTTTCCGGTATCAGCAATACAAAACTATCGGCCAGATGCTCTTGCCCGGGAAATAAATGCATGCCTGCCAAAGCTATTGGGATAACCACCAATGTCACCAGCAATAAATAACTACTGTACCAACGTTTGGCATGACTTAAATGCCGGTGGTCCACATTCTCTACGAAGGCGACATGAAACTGGCGGGGTAAAAGAAAAATAGCACTCATAGCCAGAAGAGTTTTTACAGCAAAAGATAACCAGCTGTTGTGATCCGTGCTGTGCTGCAGATGGCTGGCATGTTCGACAAACTGACCTACACCAAGCTGCTCGGGCAATAGCAACCAATACGCCATGAAGGCAAGGCACAACAACGCAAACAACTTCACCACTGATTCAAAAGCAATAGCGACCATAACTCCACGGTTTTGCTCCGTTAATTGCACTTTGCGGGTACCAAACAAAATGGCAAAGACTGTCATCGCCATAGCGCTAAACCAGGCTGTATCCTGCCACCAGGGCAAGGATTCATCAGATAAATCATGCCCCAGCAATACCTGATATGAACTAGCCACTGCTTTCAGTTGTAATGCGATATAAGGAATCACCACTACCAGACACAATAGAGCGGTGACTAAGGCAATGTTTTTACGCTTGCCGTAACGGGCGCTAATAAAATCGGTAATAGAAGCAACATTCTGTTTTTTTGCAACGTATAACAACTTAAACAAAAAGGGTTGCGCAAATAAAAAGACCAAAATTGGGCCAAGGTAAATCGGAATATAGTCCCAGCCCTGAGTCACAGCAGTGCCCACCGCCCCGTAATAGGTCCAGGAAGTACAATATACTGCTAAAGCAAGACTATAGAGCAGGCCACCATACTTTCGTAGTAGTTGATCACCGGCATGGCGTTCGCCCCAGTTGGCAATAAAAAACAGTAAACCGACATACAACAAGGCCAATAAGGCGACTATCCAGGCTGACAAAGCACACTCCCTTTTGATTTCAGTGGTTACTTTTGGCAGAAAGCGCCAGAAAGTCAATGCTCTGTCTTTTCAGCTTCGACTAAAGTCGGGCTATCGCTTCCTGCACCTACTGCTAGATTAAGTGTGCAAGTCAACAGAATTTCTATAACAACCACAAAAAACAACAAGAGGAAGACAACGATGGCATTTCAAAGCAATGAATTAGCCAAAGCTTATTGGCGGGAGAACATCTCGTTAATGCTAAAACTGCTGGCGGTCTGGTTTGCAGTATCCTTCGCAGCCGGGATTTTATTTGTAGACCAACTGAATATGGTGCAGTTTTTTGGCTTTAAGCTCGGATTCTGGTTCGCACAACAAGGCTCTATCTACACCTTTGTTCTGCTGATCTTTGTTTACGTAATCAAGATGAATGCTCTTGATCGTAAATATGATGTCCACGAAGACTAAGGGGTAGATGATGGATTTACAAACGTTAACCTACATTATTGTCGGTGCAACTTTTGCGTTGTATATCGGCATTGCGATTTGGGCACGGGCGGGTTCAACCCAAGAGTTCTATGTAGCTGGAGGCGGGGTATCACCTTTAGCTAACGGTATGGCAACTGCCGCTGACTGGATGTCTGCCGCCTCATTTATTTCAATGGCCGGTTTAATTTCTTTTATGGGTTACGACGGTTCGGTCTATCTAATGGGCTGGACAGGCGGTTACGTGCTGCTGGCGTTATGTTTAGCACCCTACCTGCGTAAATTTGGTAAGTTTACTGTGCCTGACTTTATCGGCGACAGATATTACTCCCAAACGGCCCGCACTGTAGCTGTTATCTGCGCCATTTTAATTTCCTTCACTTATGTGGCAGGCCAGATGCGTGGTGTAGGTGTGGTGTTTTCCCGCTTCCTTGAAGTGGATATCACCACAGGCGTAATCATTGGTATGGCCGTGGTATTTTTCTACGCCGTATTGGGCGGTATGAAAGGCATAACCTACACTCAGGTAGCTCAGTATTGTGTACTGATTTTTGCCTATATGGTTCCTGCAATTTTCATCTCCATCATGATCACTGGTCATGTGTTACCACAAACAGGCTTAGGCGCCACATTACTGGATGGCTCAGGCATGCATTTGCTTGACCGACTGGATGGACTTTCCGCTGAGCTCGGCTTCGCCGCTTACACCGAAGGCACTAAATCCACTGCAGACGTTTTTGCTATCACTGCGGCGTTAATGGTTGGTACCGCCGGTTTACCTCACGTTATAGTTCGTTTCTTCACAGTACCTCGCGTGAAAGATGCGCGTATCTCCGCTGGCTGGGCCTTAGTATTTATCATGGTTTTGTACACAACTGCTCCAGCTATTGGTGCTTTTGCCCGCTACAACATGATTGATACCATCAATGGTCCTGACGCTCAGGGTACCTTAGTGGCTGAAGCTCCAACCTGGATCAAAAACTGGGAAAAAACCGGTCTGATTAAACACGAAGATAAAAATGGTGATGGTCGTATGTTCTACTCAGGTGATGAGCGCAACGAAATGACTATAGACCGTGACATCATGGTGTTAGCCAACCCGGAGATTGCTCAGTTACCAGATTGGGTGATCGCACTGGTAGCAGCTGGTGGTATTGCCGCGGCTTTATCTACCGCAGCAGGCTTACTGCTGGTGATCTCAACCTCGATTTCGCATGATTTACTCAAGCGGAATCTGATGCCAAAAATCACCGATAAGCAAGAACTGTTAGCAGCACGGTTAGCCGCAGCAGTGGCCATCATTGTAGCGGGATACTTAGGTATTAACCCACCTGGCTTTGTTGCGGAGGTAGTAGCTTTTGCCTTCGGCCTGGCTGCGGCGAGTTTCTTCCCTGCCATTATTCTTGGTATTTTCTACAAGAAAATGAATAAGGAAGGCGCTATCGCCGGCATGTTAGCAGGCATCACTTTCACCGTGGGTTATATCCTGTATTTCAAAGGTATTTTCATTACTCCTTTTGCAGAGAACAAACCTGAAAACTGGCTGTTTGGTATCTCTCCGGAGGGCATAGGTACCGTAGGTATGCTGGTGAATTTTGTGGTGGCTTTTGCGGTCAGCAAAGTAACCAAAGAAGTACCACAAGAGGTGCAGGACATAGTAGAACAAATCCGTTATCCAAAAGGCGCAGGTGCAGCTCAGGCTCACTAAAGTTCCTAAAGAAAACGGACCCAGATAAGGCGTGGCAACACGCCTTGTTTTTTGACCATGTAGGAAGCTTGTATGCAAGTTCAGGAAGTTGTGTCTTTTCTGCAGCAAACACCACCTTTCGATGATTTAGCGGCTCATGTACTGCAACACCTGAGCAAAGATCTGACAGTTTTATATCTGGCGTCAGGTGAAGAGTTACAGCCAGAACCACAACTTTTACTAGTTCGTTCCGGCTTGTTTGCCTTGCATACAGAGCAACACCGAGTCACTCACCTGCAAAGTGGCGACTTTTATGGCTATCAGCTTCTGCTGACAGGCCTTGCCGACCCCGACACTATCAGATGTGAAGAAGACGGGCTGGTGTATTTTTTGCCTGCGGAAAGTTTTGATAAGTTACGCCACCAATACAAGAATTTCGATTTATTCTTCCAGCGCTTATTTAGTCGTCGTTTACATCTGTACCAAAACAGCCAGCAGCAGAGCACCTCGACTTTAAAAGTTGCAGACTTAGTCACCAGGCGCAAAGTATCTATTGATTGCTCCAATACAGTTCAGCAAGCTGCAGCACTAATGACCGAGCAACGCGTTTCCTGCGTGTTGATTGAGAAAGACGAGAAACTAGTGGGTATTCTGACCGACCGCGATTTGCGCAGCCGCGTTCTGGCAAAAAATTTACCTGCTTCAACCACAGTCTCGCAAGTCATGACGAAGACGCCGCAAAGCATCGAAATTGATCGTTTTGCCTTTGAAGCCATTCAACAGATGAGTCAACATAATGTTCACCATCTACCCGTAGAAGAACAAGGCAAAGCCGTAGGCGTATTAACCACAACAGATTTGATCCGCAGCCAGCAGGAACATCCGGTGTATTTAATCAGTCATATACATCGTCAGCATAAAGCAGAAGGCTTAAATGCCATTGCACCTCAAATCAACCAGTTGGCCATGCAATTGGCTGATCAACAGATCCCCTCTTATGAAGTCAGCAGTGTATTGACCAGTATCATGGATGCTTTGGCTCAAAGCTGGTTGCAAATTGCGGAAAAAGAACTAGGTCCTGCGCCTTGTGTCTATAGTTGGTTAGTTTTTGGCTCTCAAGCCAGACGCGATATGTTACCCAGCGCCGATCAGGACAACGCGTTGTTGCTGGAAAAAGAACCCACTGGCGCTGTTGCTGACTATTTTTCAGCCCTTGCCGATATAGTCTGCAACGGCCTCGCCTCTTCAGGCCAAGCGCTTTGTGATGGCCATATTATGGCATCCACCCCTGAGCTGAGACTGAGCCTCAAAGGCTGGTCAGGCCGCTTTGCCAAATGGCTGAATACACCAGATCCGCAGGCGCTGTTAAATAGCAGTATTTTTTTTGATATGCGACTGATACATGGCAGTAAAGGCTTGTTTAATGTACTGCAAGAAGATGTGTTAGCCCGTTGCAAAAATAATGAGTTGTTTTTGTTTCATCTGGCCAAAAACGCTACAGAGCGACAACCACCACTCGGATTTTTTAAGCACTTCCTACTGGAGCAGGACGGCAGGCAACGTAAGGGACTTGATCTGAAAAAACGTGGCATTAGCCTGATCAGCGATCTAGTGCGGGTTTATGCTTTGTCTGCAGGTATTCACGCCGTCAACACCAGAGAGCGTTTGGCTATGCTTCAGCAGCAAGGCGTGTTAACGCAGCGCCAACAACAAAATTTACAAGGTGCTTTTGATGTGTTGGCACATTTACGCTGGCAACTGCAGGCACAAGACATTCAACGAGGCCGGCATCTGTCTAATTTATTGGACCCGGCTCAACTGAACTTACTGCAACGCCATCAGTTAAAAGATGCCTTTGCGGTGATTAGCGATGAACAACAAATACTCAGACAGCGTTTTTGTCGGGAACTTTAAATGTGGAACTGGCTGAAAAAACCAGAAGCTGTGCACCAGCTGGTACTGGAATACGAAAACAGCACTCCAATAGATAAACTGGAGCTGGCCAGTAAGTCAGATTTTCTGGTACTGGATTTTGAAACTACCGGAATGGATGCGAAAAAACATCATATTGTCAGTGCTGGTTGGGTAAAAATTTCAAAGAGTAAAATTTATCTAAACACGGCCCACTACCATTTGGTGAAAAGCCCTGCATCAGTAGGACAAAGTGCAGTGATCCATGGTTTACATAACAGCGAAGTGCAACAAGGTATAGAACTGGAGCTGTTATTAAAGCAACTATTACAGGAATTAAAAACCTCTGTACTGGTCTCCCATCACAGTGCACTGGAACTTAGTTTCTTAAAACAAAGTTGCCAGAACTGTTTTGGCCGCTCACCAGCCTTTAAAGCTGTGGATACGTTAAGACTAGAACTATATAAAATGCAACTCAAAGGCGGTCCTGTTGCGCAAAACTCGTTACAGCTGCCCGCTTGTTTAGCTCGCTATCAACTTCCCGAGGTAACTGAACATCATGCCTTATCCGACGCATTCGCCTGCGCTCAGCTTTTACTGGCCCAACTAAAATCCAGGGGTGCTCAGTGCACTTTAGCCGAGCTGTTCCAGCAAAGCCGCTGAGCTTTGCCAGAAGGACAGCCAACACCGCCAGAACACCGCAGTTAAATGTTACTTAATACCAAAACCAGACCGCCAAGTACATTAAGCACTTAAATAAATAGACAACATCCGTAAAACCCCGTAGACAGATAGCAGTTAATTGATTATTACTATGTTACCCAGTAACAAATTAAATCTGCTTTTATGCGCTTATTCTGCTGTGTAAGTCTGTCATTTTTGTTGCAACTGCTACCTCTGCAGGTTCAGGCGCAGCCATTGGCGTTGCTGCCTTATCCAAAGCGGTTGGAATTAGGGCAAGGCCAATTTGTTTTTGATCAGTCTCTCCAGGTAGAGCTGCCGGCCGGGCAACCCGTTTTAAAGCCGTTGCTAGAGCAATTTGTACAGAAAAACCAGATTAATACAATTTTAGACTTTACTGCAAAGACGCCTGCGGATCTGCTTATACGGCTCACTCCACAAAAAACAAACACATCCAAGCAACAAGAAGCCTATCAACTTGAGATAAAAAGCAGCCAAATCTTGCTCAGCGCCATTCATGTCATGGGTGTTTTGAGGGGGTTGCAGACATTACAGCAACTGATCCAGCGTGAGTCAGGACGAATTTTTCTGCCCAATCTGACTATTGACGATGAGCCCCGTTTCAGTTGGCGTGGCTTATTACTCGATCCGGCCAGACGTTTTTTGCCTTTAGTTGATATAAAACGGCAACTGGATCTGATGGCTGCGGTAAAACTCAATGTGCTTCACTTACATTTAACAGATGACCAGGGCTGGCGCTTTGAATCGAAAGTCTTCCCTAAGTTGCAGCAAAAAGGTGGAACAGATGGCTACTATACGCAAGAAGAGTTGCGTAGCCTGGTCCTGTATGCAAAGGAACGCGGTATTAGGATAGTGCCGGAGATTGATTTACCCGGTCATACCACAGCTCTGGGTCTGGCTTACCCTGAGCTGATGGCACCACCGGCCCCACAAGCCATCGAAACACGCTGGGGTGTGCATAAAGCCGTACTGGATCCGTCCAAACAGCAGGTATATTCCTTTTTAGAACTATTGCTTGCTGAAGTAGCTCAGGTATTTCCCGATCCTTATCTGCATATTGGCGGCGACGAAGTATTGCCCGACCATTGGCAACAAAATCCTGACATCCGCGGTTTTATGCAGCAACAACAACTGCCGGACGCTGGGGCTTTACAGGCTTATTTTAATCGCCGGATAGAGCAAATCTTAAAACCTTTAGGAAAAACCATGATTGGTTGGGATGAAGTACTGGATGACCAACTACCAGGATCCGTTGTAGTGCAATCCTGGCGCGGCACTGAATCTTTATTTCAGGCCGCTGACGCGGGCCACCCTGCCATTTTGTCTACAGGTTTTTATCTGGATCAGCCACAAAGCGCTGCCTATCACTATAGAAATGATCCATTACCACAGGTCGTTGTAGCTCCGCTCACCAAAGAAATACAGCACTGGTCCAACTGGACAATTCAATTTGAGCGCAAAAGAGGTGGAGCCGTCACTGGGTCTTTGTATCTGGTGCAGCTTACGTCAGGATCCAGCCGGGTTTTTATCCACTTCCCCGGAAAAATGCTGATTGAAGCCACGGTACTACAACAGAATAACAAAGCTCTCCTGCTCAGCTTTGATAGCTGGATGGGGCCAGTTTTAGCCAGATTACAGCTTGCGAAATCAGTTCAGGGGGATTTTATTGTTGGAAATGCTCCCTATCAGGTCACTGGTCAGGCTTTGGCACTAGAACAAAAGTCTACTTTACCTTTAGCCTTTGCTAACAATCTCAATGACGAGGCAAAAAAACTGGTACTTGGCGGAGAGATTGCTTTATGGGGGGAGTTGATCACGCCTGATCTGATAGATATCCGTTTATGGCCGAATGCCTATGCAGTAGCTGAACGACTCTGGTCAGACCAAAACAAAAAAGATGAACAGGACTTCTATCAGAGGCTGGGAGCAGTAGAGCTATGGGCTCAGACCTATTTAGGCATGAAAAATCAACAGCAACAGCTCCAGGGCTTAAAACAACTTGTGCCTGAAGCTTATCTGGACGCGCTTCGTACTGTGACAGAAACACTAGAGCCCGCCCACTATTATCACAGGCTGCACGAAAAATCAGTCGCTGGACTCTATCATCGTCAGGCGCCATTAAACCAACTGGTGGACTTTTTACCGGCAGAGCATCGAAAAATGCGCCAGTTTGAGCGGGAGCTGGCGCTATGGCTGCAACAAAAAAAGCCTGAACAGTTCATACGCCTGCAACAGCAATTAAGCCTATGGCGACAGGCAGCGCAGTCCCTTGAAACAGCACCGGCAACAGTAAGTACAGCAATCTTTAGTCAGGTTGCCGCCCTGTCTCAAGCCGGTCTGGACCTATTGTCAGGCGTAGCCACAGGGCAAGGACTAATAGCGGGAGAACAGCAAAAAATAGAACAGCAGCTGCAGCAAGCTGAGGCTATCCAGCAGGAATTGATTATCGCACTGCATAGAGCTATTGCTGCTCTGCTTGAAGCATCAGAACCACGTTAACTGAAAGGTTCTGCCACTATAGGCCAAATAGGACGACTAAGTTTTTTATAGGCGTTCCGCTGAGGATCGCTGGGGTAAGGAGCCCCGGCATCTACATAAATGATATGGGACGCCAAAGGGGAAAAACCCTGATAAAAGTGGTTGGTCGATTTAATCAATAACACTTTGTAGTGCTCAGGCTCAAGGCCCAAAGCTGTGAATAAACTCGGATCAAAAGACTGGCATCTGTTGCTGTTCAGTATCACATCAATGCCATCAAAGCTAATCAGTGCACAATCCCCCATAGGTACCAGGCTGTCGGCAAATTGCTGCTCAGCGTCTATTTTCAGACGAACTACTTTGACCTGTTTATCTATGGGATCGCCAGCACTGGCGCAGCTTTTACCACCAAACCTGAGTTCGATTTGGGCGCCTTCACCGGCAGCGAAACAGAGCTTAACCGCCATGGGGTCCCAAATAGTCCCGACAGCAACTCCTCTTAGCTGACGCTGGATCACCTGATGCAAAATCAAAGTTCCATCCCCTGCCACACCACCACCCGGATTATCCCAGACATCCGCCAATACCAACAAGCCAGGTAATTGTTCAGCCTGATTTAGCGCCTGCGCAATACTATAAAACTGAGGTAAGGTTTGCCCTCTATAGGAGAACAGTTCCTGCCCTAACTCCTGTGCTAAAGCAGCCCCCTTTTCTGCCTGATTGTTGGTGATCACTAAAAGTTTAGACCCCATATCAGGCACATCCCCAGCCATAAAGCCATGGATCACCGAAATTGATAGCGCGTGTTGCTGTTGCTCCAACAGGCAGATTTTTTCAATAAAAGATTTCATAGGTTCATGATTGGTCGGAAGTACGTCAATCATCCTGCAATCAAAACAGCTCATAACAGGGCGGATCTCCCCACGCGCCGCCGCCAGAGCTAATTGCACTAGTTCCCGGGCTCTGGCCATAAAATCCAGATGCGGAAATTCCTTGAAGGCAATCAACAAATCAGCGGACGCCAAACGTAATCCGGTAAGATGGCTATGGGGATCCAGTGTGGCTCCAATGATAGTTTCTGGCCCTACTATAGCTCTGATCCTGCTTAATAAATCACCCTCACAATCGTCATAGCCCTGTGCCACCATAGCTCCGTGCAAGCCTAGGACCACCACTTGAACCGGCATGGCTTCACAAAGTTGACGTAAAATTTCATCGCGCAAATGCTCATAGGACAGCCGATTAAGCAGACCACCGGGCTCAGCCCAGGCGCAAGTGCCTTCCACCAGGTCCAGACTAGGATCTAACAGCGCATATTCGCGGCAGGCAACCAGTGGCGCACTGCACAAAGTTGGGGTTTCAGGGTGCTGGCCTGGCGGGGCATAAAAACTTTGGTAGAAACTGACTAAATCTGTATACATTGGAGAAAAGGTGTTAGTTTCCGTTGCCAGCGACGCTGTAAAAATTCGCATAAAGCCTCTGTTGCTTATTTGCTGTTTAACTTAAAAAGAGTAGAAAAACCCGGCCGGATTTGCTCAGGGCCTTTAGTGTCAGACGGGTCAGGATCTGCGACAGTCTCGCGCTGCGTAGTAATAATTTCTAATGCCTGTTCCCTGCTGATCCCTGACATTTTACTGAGCAAACTGACTATCACTGCAAGAGTTGCGGATACAACTAAGGCCGGCAAACAAGGATTGCCCCAAAACTGCAACCAGGACGGGTGATTTAACAGGATTGACGAGGTCAACACTGCGCCAGCCAGCGCAGCGAGAGCTCCTTGCCAGGTTAGTCTGGGCCAAAAGCGTCCAAGTAAGGCAATTACAAACATGCCGGACATCAAAGTGGCTATCATGCCGGTGATATAACCTATTAAATCGTTTGATGTTAATGCCAACAGCAACGCCAATATAGAGACCAGCATCACGGCAATACGAGAGTAGAAAATCGCAGATCTGGCGTGTGGCATACTACCAGTCACCCATTGATATAAATCACGGATCAATATGGACACTGCGGCAATAGAATCAGACGAGGCAGAAGACAAAGTCGCTGACAAACCAGCCAGTAACACCAACATAGCCAAAGCAACTGGTAAAGCCATCACAGCAACTGTAGTAAATGCAAACTGGTGGTTCTGCAGATCAGGCGCCAGAATCCGGGCAGAAATACCGATCAGGGCAGGTAATACAGCGAAAGCCAGATACAACAAACCAGAAAATACGAAAGAACGCCTGACACTTTGCACGCTGCGCCCTGAATAAATACGCTGACGAAACGAAGGCGTGGCCAGTACACCAACTGCAACAACGGCGGACAAGGAAATGGCGGGCAAAAGTTGCATTTGTTTCATTTGCCCGGATGACTGAGCTTGCTCCACAGCTTGCAAGACAGCGGTAAATCCGCCAACCGCATCCACTGCCGTATAACTCATCAGTATAAAACCGCAGAACAGGACCAGAGCCATCAGGCTGTCTGTCCAAATCACTGCTTTATAACCACCTATCATCACATAAAAGGTAAAAGCCACCGCAATCAGCAGCTTGGCATAAAACATTTCAATACCAGTGGCCCAGGACAAATACAAAGCGCCACCTATAATATGAGCACCTAACCACCCTAAAGAAGCCAGAAAAATCAGTATGGCGCTGCCATTTTTTACCCAAAGATTAGCGCCAACGTAATAACTGAGTTCTTCACTCATCGTCATAAAGCGCATTTGTCTTAAGGGAGCAAACCACCAGGCCGCCAGCAGAATACCTATAGCACCACCTATGCCATACAACATTCCGCTCCAGCCATAGTTATAAGCAAAACCCACGGCTCCCATACTGGTACCTGTACCTATCATGGTCGCAACTGTGGTACCAAAAGTCAGACCACCAGAGACTTTGCGTCCTGCCAGTAAAAAATCTTCGCTACTTTGCTGACGGCGCGACACCAGATAACTGATAGCAATCATGATCAGCAGATATAAGGCAAAGCCCGCTAAAAAATATCTGCTGTCCATTTTTAGCTCCTGTCTTTTCTATAGCAGGTAAGATCCACTTCCACTTTGCAGTCCACCACCAGATCGGTCACGGCACAAACCCTGGCAGGAGGAGCATCCGCAAATACCTCACGAAATACCTTATTAAAACTGCTGAAGTACCGCGCGTCGGTCAGATAGACTTTGACATGAACCACGTCTGTAAGCTCGTAGCCTGCACTGTGCATAATATCGATACAATTCTGGATAGCCAGCTTCGACTGCTCTACTATGCCTGCTTCGACCACTTCCCCATCACGCATAGGGGTTTGACCCGAGATATACAACCAGCCTCCAGCTTCAACCGCTTTGGCAAAAGGCAGACGCTGACCTCCTGTTCCTGTACTCTCATCTACACCATATCTTTTAATACTCATAATCTACCCAAGAATTAATCACCTAAAGGCTGGCGCTCATCTCCACCACGACTGCTATCGAGAGACAGTTTGACTCGACGCAGTTTATCTCTCGATTTGCGTTTGTTTAGTTTGGCCACTTCAGTCGCCAAAACGTCAATAATGGCTAGCATGGCGTAACGAGAAGCAGAAGGTTTGTAAATAAAATCAGTTTCTGGTGCCTGCAGACCCAGCACTATGTCGGCGTTATTGGCCAATGCAGATCCTGGTTTGGTAATAGCTATCACTTTAGCGCCGTACTGGCGGGCTATCGCGGCTGAATCAATAATTTCGCCTGTATTACCCGTCAGAGAAATAGCAACCATCACGTCTGCAGGTTCAACAGCTGCGGCGACCATACGGGTTAATAAACCGTCCTGATAACTGCACACTGGCATACCAAAGCGGAACAATCTGTATTGCAATTCCTGCGACCCTATAGAAGAGCCTCCCCCCATGCCGATACAAAAAATCATTCTGGCGTTTTGTAAATAACTAACAGCGAGTTTGATGTCTGCTTCGACTAATAATTTCCTGCTTAAATCCAAAGTATTTTTGATGGCTTCGTATACCCCCTGAATACCGTCCAGATCCGGGGATTCCTCGACAAAACGCTGCCCAACCGCCAATGACTGGGCCAACTTCACTTTCAACTGGCGCACATCTTTGCAATCCACAGTACGGGCAAAACGTGTGACCGTGGCCTGACTAACGCCGGCCTGCTCAGATAATTTTGCAATGCTCATTTCCGTAGCGGCTTTTACATTGTCGAGGATCAGTTGTGCTACCCGCTGCTCCGACTCACTCATTTCAACAAAACGCTCAGAAATTCGCGACAACACATCTATTTCGTAACTCATACTTTTATCCTGATCATGCTGAAAATTCCAGTTACTATGTAACAACAAAATAAGTAACATAACGCATATTTATAAAGTTACTTTGTACCAAACAAAACAGAAAGTAAATATTAATATGGCTTAATTACAGTAAATTAACTGGAATGTTATAGTTAAAATATCAAAAACCTTATAGGCACATGTTATGAAGTACCAAAATACCAAGCACAAAGCGGCCAGCCCTTTGACTAGTTCAAGCCAGCTTAATCTGTTGAATCAGGACATTTGCCTACCAGCTGCAGTTCTGAAACAGAGCGCAATCAGGCACAATCTGAATTGGATGCAAAGTTTCGCTAATCTAAGCAATGTGCTGCTTGCCCCTCATGGTAAAACCAGTATGACGCCCTGGTTATTTCAACAACAACTGGCTGCGGGAGCCTGGGGATTGACGGTAGCGACAGCCTATCAGGCACAGATTGCAGCAAGTGCGGGCGCCCGCCGAATCATCTTGGCGAATCAACTGATAGGTAAAGCCAATATGGCGTTGATTGCCGGGCTACTGCAGGACGAAATAGAAGTGTTTGTCTGTGTTGATCACCCTGCACAGCTAAAAGAGTTATCTGACTTTTTCACTCCATTACAACTGGAGTTGGCGCTGTTGATTGAATTTGGGGTGGCGGGCGGGCGCTGTGGTTGCCGTACCGAAGCACAAGTCATGGCTTTGGCCGGGCAAATCAACACTCTGCCTGCTATTTCTCTGGCCGGCATTGAGTTTTACGAGGGGGTCGTCAAAGGTCCTGCTCCTGAACAAGGCGTCAGGCAGTTGGTCAAACAAGCAGCCAGCCTGATGCACAGCCTATCGCAACAGCGCTTAATCAGTTATCCGACTCAATTAATCAGCGGTGCAGGCTCGGTTTGGTATGACCTGGTTGCCGAAGAGTTAGCAGCGGCTCAACTACCAAAGCAAATCAGCCTGGTACTCAGGCCTGGTTGTTACATCAGCCATGATCAGGGCATTTATCAGCAGGCGCAACAACAGGTGCTGGCTCGAAGTAAGCTGGCCTGTTCACTTGGAGAAGATTTGCAAAATTCACTGGAACTGGCAGTTTATGTGCAGTCCTTGCCTGAACCAGGTCTGGCGGTATTAAGCTTTGGTAAAAGAGATGCCGCTTTTGATGCTGGTTTACCTCAGGCTATCGCTTTGTATCGCAATGGCGAGTTGCAAAGCTCTTCATTACAAAACTGTGAAACAATCAAAGTGATGGATCAACATGCCTTCTGGCGCTATGACCAGAGTGTGTCGCCACAGATTGGAGACATTCTGCTACTGGGAACCTCACATCCCTGCTTAACTTTTGATAAATGGCGGACTTTATGGTTGGTTGACGACCACTATAACTTGCTGCAGGAAGTGGATACATTTTTTTGAAGGGAAGTAAATAGTAGCAGACAGAGCCAATTTGCAACGCAAATCTGGCTCTGCCCCCACTAGCTTAGAGGGCGTGCTCTGACAACACACCTGGCTTGAAGCTATCCACACTAATGGAACTGAAACGTAATTCGTTCATCCGCACCAGTTGTTTGGCTTCCTCTGCGTTAATCACATTCAGTTCCAGCGCTTTGGCAATCAGCTGATCCATCGGGATTTTACGAGGTACTGTGCCTTGCTTTTGCGCAGCATAAATTTTCTTCATCACAGGCTGCGCTTCATGCACGGCAACAAAAGCTGATTCCATTAAACCTGTTGGATCTTCATCGCCTTCCCCAATAAAACATAAGTGGGTTAAACGGTCGCGGATCACACCTGGCTTTAACAGCGCATCAGAAATATCCTGAGTTATAGCATCAGCCGGCATTTTGTAACCTATGCCAAAAGGGAAAACCAGAGTCTTTAATAAACGCCCTACTACAGCGCTTGGGAAGTTCTGGAAGAAACCAGAAAAAGCCTTACCAATTTCAAACAGGTTACGCTCAATGGAGTAACGTACAAAAGGTAAGTCAGCGACCTGACGCCCATTGTCCTCATAAAACTTCAGCACAGCAGAAGCTATATATAAATGGCTTAACACGTCACCTAAACGAGCTGACAGCATTTCTTTGCGTTTTAAATCGCCACCTAACATCAACATCGAAAAGTCAGCACTTAAGGCTAAAGCACGACTCATGCGACTTAACTGCTTGTAGTACTTCGCAGTTTCGCCAGACACAGGGCTTGAATTAAACCGACCTAAGGTTAAACCTTGCCATAAAGCACCGAAGGTATTACCCATAGCAAAACCAATATGCTTCATCAGCAGGCTGTCGAATTGCTGTAGACCTTCTTCCGCATTTGGATTAGCCGCAGCTTCTAATTCCTGCAGTACGTATGGATGGCAACGGGTTGCACCCTGACCAAAAATCATCAGGTTACGGGTTAAAATATTGGCGCCTTCTACCGTAATAGAAATAGGCATGCCCATATAACCGTGCGCCAGATAGTTTTTCGGCCCCACCTGAATAGCGCGGCCTGAATGGATATCAAAAGCGTCATTTAACAAAGTACGGGACATTTCTGTCATATGGTACTTGGCTATAGCGGTCACTACAGAAGGACTGAGGTTTAAATCGATAGCACCTGCTGTCATCACACGCATGGCTTCTAAGCTATAGGTATAAGCACCAATACGGCCTAAACTTTCCTGCACCCCTTCAAACTTACCAATAGCCATACCAAACTGCTGACGTACGTAAGAATAGGCACCTGTCATGCGGGTGGCTAAATGACCTGTGGCTGTGGCCAGAGCTGGCAGAGAAATACCTCGGCCTGCTGATAAACATTCCACCAGCATACGCCAGCCACGACCAGCGTAGTCTGGACCACCGATAATCCACTCCAGCGGAATAAATACATCTTTACCGTAGGTGGTACCGTTCATAAAGGCCATATTCATTGGGAAATGACGGTCACCAATTTCAACACCAGGATGACTGGTTGGGATCAGCGCACAAGTGATACCTAGTTCAGTTTTTTCACCTAATAAATTTTCAGGGTCATACAGCTTAAAGGCCAGACCTAACACAGTAGCCACAGGGGCCAGCGTGATATAACGTTTATCCCAGTTCAGGCGGATACCTATGACTTCCTCACCTTCAAACTGGCCTTTGCAAATTACGCCTGTATCCGGAATACCACCAGCATCAGAACCAGCCTCAGGGCCAGTTAAGGCAAAACATGGTACTTCTTTGCCTGCAGCCAAACCTGGTAACCAGCGGTCTTTTTGCTCTTGAGTACCGTAGTGCATTAACAGCTCGCCTGGACCTAAAGAGTTAGGTACCATCACAGTCACTGCGGCAGTTAAGCTGCGGGTCGCGATGCGCGATACAATAGTCGAGTTGGCTATCGCAGAAAACTCACGGCCACCGTAGCTTTTTGGAATAATCATCGCAAAAAAGCCATTGTCCTTGATGTATTGCCAGACTTCAGGCGGTAAATCGCGCTGCTCCTGAACAATTTTGTAGTCGTCCAGCATTTTCAGCAGAGTTTCTACTTCATTGTCCATAAAGGCCTGTTCTTCGGCCGACAATTCAGCCTTTGGAATAGCATGTAGCTTTTTCCAGTCTGGTTTACCCTGAAACAAGTCACCATCCCACCAAACGTCCCCTGCTTCCATGGCTTCACGCTCTGTATCGGACAGCGGTGGTAGAATTTTCTTAAAGATGCCAAACACTGGTTTGGTGATCAGGTTACGGCGAATGTCTGCTACACCAAGCACGACAATCAGCACAACCAACAGCAGGATCAAAATTGACATAAACACGTCCTTCCAGAGATTAGTGAGCTTGACTAGATAAAGTTAAAGGTGACGCTATGCCAGCAGCTAAATACGGAATTAGCCTGTGGATCACGCCTTCTATTTCTACATTTTCGTTAAAATCTGCAGCTGCAATTTCCTGTAAAGCCTGATTCGACGCCATGGTAAAAACCACTGTGCCTAAGGAGAAATGCAGTCGCCAGAAAATTTCACTGGCGGGTAAATCAGGGCAAGCCTGCTGCACCAGCAAGACAAATTTATCCAGAGTGCGACCATAATGGTGATTAAAAAACCAGCGCAAATGACCTTGCACATCGGTATAGCCACGGCCCAGAAGCTGCAAAAACATTCGGGTGCCATGATGTTGTACTTTATTCAGTTCCAGCAAAGGTTTAATAAACACCGACAACACCGCAGTTAAGTCGTTTTGTTTTTGACTGGACAACAGCTGACTGAATTCCTGGTCCAGGCGCGGCATTAGCACAGACAAGTAGCGTTGCAGCACAGACTGGATCAGCTCCTTTTTTGAGCCAAAATGATAGTTCACTGCCGCCAGATTAACCTGTGCCATGCTGGTGATTTGGCGTAATGAAGTATCAGCAAAACCTGTGGACGCAAAAAGCTGTTCCGCCGCATCCAGAATTTTGTCCTGAGTTGTTGTTTTATTCACCATAACCCTGACTAAATTAAAACACTTGTTTGAAATGTACGTTTGAAAAAAAAAACTGTCAAGCAAGCTCAAGATAAAAAGATCGGTCTGGTCAGATGAGAAGCGAAAATTACATAGCGTTTACAATAAAACGGTAAAAAAGCGACAAATTATGCCCTTTAAAGGTGCAAAAGCCGGAGGCTGAAAATTGCTTAAAAAAAGCGCTTGACATCAATAGCAGGATCAGACAATTTTGATTCATCCCAATATCACTCGACAGATAGGAGAGCAAAATGCAACGTTGTGCTGCAAACCCAAACAGCTACTACTGCTCAACCTATTACCTATCCGAGTGGTTCAATAATTAGAACAACTTCTGCCATAACCAGAAGCTTGTTCTATTTGTCTGTATTGATTACACACGACTAGCACCTGATCCTTTTGCTTGCTGACATCATTATCGGGCTTTGATCCGTCTGCATTTTGATGCGGCTTCATCTGCCATTCTTCTGGCTTTGGCGCAATTTTTTTATTCGAAAAAAACAGATTGCCATCAGGCAACACCAAAACCAGAGGAAGCACTATGCAACAATATAAAAAAATGAAGCTCAGTAAAGTAGGATTGGCCACACTGTTTGCCTTATTTGGTACTCAGCAGGCCTATGCACAACAACAGGCTGAAGCAACAGAGCAAAATGAAGAAGCGATTGAAAAAATTGAAGTAACAGGTTCACGTCTCAAAGGCGTGGATATGGAAGGAGCAAACCCACTGCAGATCTTTAGCCGGGAAGATCTTGCCAAAAAGGGTTATGACAGTGTCAGTGCCTTTTTACGGGATCTGCCTCAGGCTTCCAGTGCCGGTACTTTTACTGAAAACGGCGGTGTGGCCGGCAATGACGGCACACCTGCGGGTGCAGCGGGTGTCAGTTTAAGGGGATTAGGCTCTAGCTCTACCTTAGTATTGGTAAATGGTCGTCGTGTAGCGGTGGACTCTTTTACCAATGGCTTTGACTCATTTGTCAACGTTAATGCCATCCCGATGTCTGCGTTGGAAAGGGTCGAAATCCTGACGGATGGCGCGTCCTCGGTTTACGGCTCAGACGCTATAGCAGGCGTCATCAACTTTATTTTGCGCAAAGACTATGAAGGTCAGGAATTGTCCGCATCTTACGGCGATGACACAGCAAGCAGCGATTTTCGAAAATATAACCTGACTTACACAGGCGGCTTTAGCACAGAAAATAGCAATACCACTGTAGTAATTGATTACTTTGACAAAGATGCCCTCTTCAACACAGACCGGCCAATAGATGTTACTTTTAAATCCAGCACCCGTGTGACCATTGACGGCAAAGACTACGCCGAGCCATGGTGTGGCGCAGCGACCAGTAATGGTGGAACCCGTTGTCAATATGACTATGTCAATGAACGTGCTATCCAGCCCGACAGCAAAGCTGTAGGCGCAACACTGAATCACATCTATCGTTTAGGCAATGACCGCGAGTTTTTTGCTGAAGCCATGCTGCAACAAAATACAGGGTCGGCTTACGATTCAGCTGCAGCTTTTGATGTGCGGATTGCAGGTGACTCCGGCTATGTTCCGGCATGGGCCCAAGCTTTGGACGCGCAAAACGGTGCCGTCAATCAAATCCGAGTGCGTTCCCGTTTCCCAGAGCGCCGTATTCAGGACTACGACAGTCAAAGCTACCGTCTATTAGCGGGTTTGCGTGGCGAATTAGGTGACTGGTCATGGGAAACTGCGGCGAGCTACGGTAAAACAGACAATGAAATTACCCATGTTTCGGGTTATATGGGCATAGACAAAGTGGCTGACGCTTTGGCAGATGGTAGCTTTAATCCATTTAATTTGGGCCGCGATAATTCCGCCTCAGTGATAGCCGGTTTACGGGAATTAGCTCCTCGTATTGGTGAGTCGGATGTGTACTCAGTTGACTTCAACTTCTCTGGCACTTTGTTTGACGATATAAGCGCTGTCTTCGGTGGTGAATTCCGTGGCGAAGAGATCTCAGATAATCCTGCAGATATAGCACAAAGCGGCGGCATCTTTGCGTTGGGAGCCAGCGATGCAGCGGCAGATCGTACTCAGTATGCGGCCTACAGCGAATTTAATATCCCACTGACTGAGAAGCTGGATGCCATTGCTGCTTTACGTTACGACCATTACAGTGATTTTGGTGGCGATATCAATCCGAAGCTATCACTGCGCTACCGCGCTACTGACGACCTGATTTTACGCAGTTCCTGGAGCACCGGCTTCCGCGCGCCTTCGCTGTCACAGTTAGGCGCAGGTACGTCGCTGACAGCGAACTACATAGACTGTGGTGCAGATCAACCTTTTAACGCACTTTGTGGTGATTTTGGCGGAACAGCAGGCGAACTTGAGTTTGATCAGGAAACCCTGGGCAACAAAGGATTGGATGCTGAAAGTTCAGAAGCTATCAATATAGGCGCGTCCTGGAATTTGACCGACGATTTACAAATCACCATCGATTACTGGAAATACACCCATGAAGATATAGTGGATGTAGACGCCAATACGACCTTACGCGCCTGTATTGCCGGCACAGCTCCTGTTGTCAGTGATGAATCTGAACTCAATGGTGAATTTGGTTGTGTATTAGACGGTGGAGATGATTTGGTCTTCCTGCGCACAGGTTTCTTTAACGTCGGTAGCCAGGAGACAGATGGCGTTGACTTTAAACTGAACTACAAACTGCTGACCCAAAATGCAGGTGAGTTTAAGTTCAACATAGCGGGTACCCGCACTTTATCTTACGAACGTCAGGTCACGGCGGATAGCCCGGCTGAAGATTTGTTAGGTAAATTAAGCGGTGCGTCCGAAATTGCGCGGCCCGAATTTGTCGCTGACGCAGGGGCAGAATGGCGTCTGGAAAACTGGAATGCCAGTTTGGGCGCGCATTACATCAGTTCGTTGGGTGATGGTGACTTTAAATTTGATAACGAAACAGTAGATTCATGGCTGACGTACAACGCCAGTTTAGGCTATGACATCAGTGACAATCAAAGCCTGTTACTGAGTATCCGTAACCTGACGGACAAAGAACCGCCTTATGCATCGTCCCCTACCAATGGTTATGCCAGTTCAGTACACGACTGGTTAGGCCGTAACTGGACTTTGCGTTATTCAGTGAAATTCTGATTCAGCTGAGTTCAGAACATTTCTTCTACCTGGATGGAGTTGGGGCCTGAGTTTTTTCTCAGCGCCCCTTTTTTCACACTTACAACAGCTGGGCACACAGCATAGCCAGCAAATAAGCTAAAGCGCCATACCCAATCACCAGACCAGTCACCAGTTTAGTGCTACCCGTCTCGGCTTTTAAGGTTGCCACTGTAGCCACACATTGCAGTGCTACTACATAGAACAGCAAAATACCCATACCAGCGCCAAAGGTTAAACCATCGGCCTGAATATTGGCGGCTAAACCGGCAATATTCTCGTCAGCACCATCTATACCAAACAAGGTGCCTAAAGCGCCAACAAAAACTTCACGAGCCAGGAAAGACATCAGAATAGCAACGCCATAACGCCAGTCCAGACCAAGAGGCGCAAACAGCGGCTCAATCCAATGACCAATCATGCCCAGATAGGAGTCCTGTAAGCCACCAGTTCCTGTTGGGAAATACCCCAACACCCAAATTCCTAAAGACACCATAAAAATCACAGGTCCAGCGCGATAAACAAACTGCTTGGCGCTGTTGGTGACGCGGTGAATTAAAGGCTTCCAGTGGGGCAAACGATAAGTAGGCAATTCCAGAATAAATGGCATATCTGACTTTGCGTCATCATTCAAACTGGAACGTGACAACACCAGACTGACCACTAAGGCTGTGACAATCCCAAAGAGGTATAAGCCAAAAAAGGCAACGCCCTGCAAATTGACCAAGCCTCCCAGATATTTAGTATCAGGAATAAGCACAGCAACCAGCAAAGCATAAACAGGTAAACGCGCTGAACAGGACATCAGCGGAATGGTCAGCATGGTGATCAAACGTTTACGCGGAGATTCAATAGTACGGGCAGCCATGATCGCTGGAATAGCACAGGCGTGAGCTGACAAATAGGGGATAAAACTGCGGCCTGACAAACCAAAGTAGCTCAATGGCTTATGACAAATCAGCGCGGCTCTGGCCAGATAACCACTGTCCTCCAGCATTCCTATGATCAGTGTCAGCACCATTATTTGTGGCACAAAAACCAAAAATGAACCCAAACCGCCAAAAATCGCATCGTTCAAGAAATCAGCCAACATACCTGGGCCGGTTAAATCGGTGACAAAACTGGCGATGCTGCCAATCAAACTTTCGACACCATCCATCAAAGGTGTGGCAAAGGTAAAAATACTTTGGAACAGCAAAAACATCACGGCCAGAAAGACTATGCCGCCGCTTAAGTTACTTAACATAAAAGAGTCGATAGCATTCTGATTTTTCAGTACCAGAGTCGACTGAATACCGTATTTAGCTGCCAGTAAACGGCTTTGTTTCACTTGTTCACTAAAATCCAGCGCAGGCAACTCCGCTGTATCAGCGGCATTCACCTCAACGGCAGCCTGTTCTGCATCGCGCAACACAGCAGTTTTAAATTCGGCTATACCTTCTAAGGTTTTAGCAGAAATCGCATAGACAGGCGCGCCTAAGTCTTTGCTGAGTTCAGCTACGTTAATCTGGTGACCAAAACGTGCCACTTCGTCAATCATATTCAGTGCAAACACCACAGGCTTGCCAAAGCGTTGTGCCATCGCCAGCATCTGCATACCAAACATCAGGCTGCTTTGCATCCGGGTGGCGTCCAGATTACAAATTATTAAAGCAGTGTCTTCGTCAAGCAGTGCCTGATTGATTTTTTCAACGGCAATTTCCTCGTCCCTGGTCAAGGTACTCATCGAATAAGCGCCAGGGAAATCAATCAATTGGTACTGTTCAAACTTGCCGGATTTTAGCTCTACTGTTACTCCGGGAAAATTAGCCACTTTTTGGCGTAGGCCGGTTAATTGATTAAATAGCAAACTTTTACCGGAATTGGGTTTTCCAACCAGAATAATACGTTTCATAACAAAAACCTGTGAATAAACTGGGCTTCAAGGCGACTGAACCGACGAAGCACTAAAAAACTGCAGAAATTACAGCGGCTTAACCTGGATTCTTTTGGCGATATGTTGTTCCAGCGAATAAACGCAATCCGCAATAGCGACAACCAAAGTGCCCTGAAAAGGACCACGTCTTAAACAAAGCACCGAATCACCGCTATCCAATCCCATTTCGCGTAATCTGCTACTGACGGATAAATCAATAGCGGGATCTAAGCCAGTTACAGTTACTGTTTGACCGCCAGAGGCATCCCACAGAGTCATCATCAATCGCTCCCAAAAGATAGCTTAATGCAAAGTATTCGCATTGTGACTTAAGTTGAGGCAGTTTACAACGATAGACAAGGTGGATGCTGAGCGACAAGAGATAAAACCAGAATAACGAAAGGCAGCGGCAGCTCAAGCAGCTGCCCAGCTATCAATGGGCAATTAATGCTGCCAGCAATTGGCAATCGATTTGTTGCTGCTGCGCATATTCAACACAAGCCTGCACCAGTTGGTCCTGCGCCTTGGGTAACTGCTCCACCACAGCCTGTTCAAACCGCAAAGAACGGCGGTCACCTCGGCTATGCGCCAGAGCCAAAGCGCGGCCGCAGGCCTGAGCATAGTCAGCCAGCTTTTCGCCAGGGGATTTTTCAGCAAAACAGATATCTTCAGGATCCACATCCACGTTGGCATGATGCAGTGATCGCACCAGATAATGAGCACCATTCCAATAATGCTCATCCAGGACTAAATCCGGTCGACGCTGCATTAAGCGCTGGCAATCCACTGTTAAATGGGCGGCATTTAAACGGTTAACCGGACTTAAATCCGGGAAAAAGTACAAAGGTGCGGAGTCACGTTGCTGCTTAGCTTCAACCAAATGACACAAGGCCAAATCGTCTTCACTCTGAATCTCTTTGGGTCCCACCAGCAGATAATAACGCTGCATATTCAACGAGCCCGTACCCGCCCCCTGGCGGGTAACAATATCTAAAATCTCGTCGTTGACATAAGGCCGGAAACTATATTCAACCTCTTTATAAAGCTCTGGCGATAGGCGGCTGAATTTCGTTGTATCCTGTTTAAATCTCAGAGGCCTGGCTGATAAGTCAGCGCACTTGGCTAAGGTGCTTTTACGTAAAAAGTCTTCACCTTTGGCAGAGCGTTTAATAGCTTTTTTCAGTACAGGTTTTAATACATGATTTTTCGGGAAATCATCCAGTACTGAATACCTCAACTCTGGCTCGGCCAAAATAGCCTTACATTGGTCAGTGTAAGCAGTGAGAAAAGCCCGCACCGCTTGCTCGGCCTCTTTAGCCGATACCACCTGTAGTTTATCCAATTCCAGATTATTATCATTGCTATAACGCTGCAGCTTTACCCCCAGACAATAATCTGCAGCCAATAAAATACTGACAGCATAACGGCTCCAGTCCCAGACCGCTTGGCCAACACAAGCATCATCAAAGTCATTTGGTGCAAAAATAACTCTGTCGCCTGATGAACCTTCTTCGGTGAAAAAACCAAAGTTAGATAAATGACAATCCCCCACTACCGTAGTCAGCGGAATTTGTGAGGTTAAAGTTTCTGGCAATTTCAGCACACCACTTTTGATATCGGCATAAAACAGCCCTGAACTACCGCGTAAAAACCGGAAGGGGTTTTGCGCCATTTTCTGATGTTTGATTAGCACAGGATCCAGGCCTGGTGCGACTGCATCTGTGCGTTTAAATTCCTGTTGTAACTGTTTTCGACGTTGTGATTTTGTCATTAGCAATTCCTGAGTTCATCCTCTGCACTCCATACTAGGTCACAAGACTCCAACAACAAAAGATTTCCCCCCTCAATAATGTAAGCAATCATTAAAGCTGCGCCATACATTCCACTTCTGCTTTAGCTCCCAATGCCAGACCATTGGTAGCAAAAGCACTTCTGGCAGGTAAAGGTGCCTTAAAGTACTGAATATATACCTTATTAGCGGCTGGCCAATCCTTGATATCTTCCAGCATCACTGTGCATTTAAAGACGGCGGCAAAATCAAGCTTATGTTGTTGTAAAACGGCACCAATATTTCGCATGGTTTGATGCATTTGGCTTTCAATACTTGTTCCGTTTAGCGACATAGTGCCCGGAAAATTCCCCAGCTGCCCCGATAAATACAAAATACCGTTGACCACCCTGGCGCTGCTAAAAGGCAGACGACTATCATCACCACGGTAAACAAACTGGCCGTTTTTGATCACATGGCTGATTTGACGGCTATTGCTGATGTTATCCGCAGGATTAGCTGAGAGGATCAGCAAGTTTGCTTTTTTCCCTGCCTCTATACTGCCTACTTTATCTGCGATGCCTATAGCTTCAGCACCATGCAAAGTAGCGGCCTGAATCGCCTCTAATGGCGTTAATCCAGTCTGCTCCACCAGCAACTGCATTTCCTGATGTACCATAGGGTAATCCAGCCCGGCTTTATCTGTTAAATAATCTGTCCCTGCGACAATTTTTATGCCTTGCTGGTGCGCCAGTTTGGTTAATAACACACCATGCTGATAAATAGTGGCTGCATTCAGATTACGGTTTTGTAGTTGATGGAAAATAGTTAAAGTGGCATCCAGCATAGTGTCATGCTGTTTCATTTGCGCCAACAAAGCCTGATAATTTGCCGGATCGAGGGAGGCTTTTTTAACCTCTGCCGTGACAGGTAAATCTTTGCGACGCCAGTTCTCGAACGGTGAAATCACAGTCGAGGCTAAATCTGGTGCGTGCGAAATCACCTCTACTCCTGCTTGCACTGCATCTTCAGGTTTAGCTGGTCCAACATAAGCATGAGCCCAAACTTTCACGCCATATTTTTTTGCCGCAGCAGAGAGCTTTGGCATTAAATCCGCCGGCACTTTGGCGTAAATTTTTATACCGGTAGCTCCTGTACCCAAAGTGCGCAGCATCAAGGCATCAAAGTCGGTGTTAGCATTTACCGATCGCATCCAATCTGTATCACCCGGTGTTTTGCCCCGGGCCGATGCCACAGTGCGCGGATCGCTGAAAAACTCCGGACCACCAATAATGACTGAATAGTAAATATCTGGAGACTGAATTAAGTCCAGCTCAGCCTGACGCTTTAACCCAGTCAGGACCCTGACATCACCGCCCATATCTCTGACTGTGGTGACGCCACCTCTTAATAAAGCACTAAGCCTTTGCTGCGTAACAGTAGCATTGTCGCCCCCCTCAGGTTCAGTGGCATGGTGTACATGAGCATCGATTAACCCTGGCAATACATACAAACCTTTCATATCCAGCACAGTACTGTCAGCCGGAGCCTTTTGACTGCCACTGGCATATACAGCGCTGATTTTGTCGTCATTAATAGCAACAGTCTGCCCTGTTTTGAGCTGTAAAGTCTTTACATCGACCAGGGTGATGTTTTCAAGTAGCACAGTCTGGGCGGATACAGCACAACTGATAAGACTAAATAAAAATACGAGGGGGCGGGATAATTGAGAGGCCATTTTTTTCTCTTCTAAGTGGCTGTTCTTATTTGTTATATCTAGTTATACCTAAGGTACGGCGACGCGACCAGCCACAAAGCGCACAGCCGACGTTAAAAATCCGGTTTTGGCCGCATTTAAAACAAGAGGCCGCGCGAACAGCCTCATGGCATAAACAAGGTTACCTTTCCAACACAATCCTATAACGGGCTTTGCCACTTTGCAGATGGGCTATGGCTTCGTTAATTTGATCAAACTTAAACATCTCCACCACAGGTTGGATCTTATGTTGCACAGCAAAATCCAGCATTTTTTTAATGGTGGCCGGGCTGCCCACCGGAGAACCTGACACTGAACGCTGAGCACCAATCAGACTAAACACATTGATATCCAAAGGCTCTAAAGTGGCACCAACAAAATGCAGCCGGCCTTTAGGTTTAAGGGTGGACAGGTATAAGTTCCAGTCTAACTTCACATTGACTGTGGTTAAAATAAAGTCAAAACGCCCTGCAGCTTTGGCTATTTCATCCGCATTTCTGGAATTAATGCAGTGATGGGCTCCAAGCTCTTTGGCTTCTGCTGTTTTACTTTCGCTGGAGGTAAAGGCCGTTACTTCACAACCAAAAGCCCGTAAGAACTGCAGCGCTATATGACCCAGTCCACCTATACCAATCACAGCCACTTTGTCTGTTGGCTTGACATCAAATTGCACCAGCGGGTTAAACACCGTAATACCACCACAAAATAAAGGGCCGGCACTTTTAACATCCATACCTTCCGGCAGTGCGACAACACTGGCAGCATTGGCCCGCACTTTGTCAGCAAAACCACCGTGACGCCCCACTATAGTGCCCTGAGCTGTGGCACATAAGTTATGATCGCCCGAGCCGCAACTGCTGCAGTGATGACAATAATCAGAATGCCAGCCAAGCCCTACCACCTGGCCAGGTTGCAGATGACTGACATCAGCCCCTACGGCAGCGATGCGCCCTACCACTTCGTGGCCTGCCACTAAAGGATAAGCCGACATGCCCCATTCGTTATTAAGCATGGATAAATCTGAGTGGCAAATACCACAGTAATCTACGTCAATTTCAACATCTTGCCGCCCTAGCGGGCCCGGGTCGTATTCAATCACAGATAAGGGTGAATGAGGTTTTGTTGCTGCATAGGCTTTGATCATAAAAGGCTCTCCTGACTGATAACCACCAAGTGCTAAATACTAAGTACCGCCAAGAGTATTAACGAAAAACGTTAAAGTGACAGCTGGCTCCCCGCTATTTTTCTGGCTTTTTAGTCACAATCAACTTATCTGCGAATAGAGATGAAGATAAGCACCACTACTGAGCATTTTTTATACAGTCAGGACTGTTTCTTCCGATTGATTCAGGTATAATCCGCGCACTTTTTTTCCGGCCCTTTTACTTTGCAGGATTTACATGACAGTCGAAACCTTTGACCCATCACAAACCACCACACTGGAAACGCCAGTGAAAAGTCTGACAGCTCAGGCTCAGGCCAATGGCACAGGCGCAAAAATCGGGTTTGTTAGCTTAGGTTGCCCAAAAAACCTGGTGGACTCAGAGCGTATTCTGACTCAGTTAAAAACTGAAGGTTATCAAATAGTTCCAAGCTATGACGACGCAGAGCTGGTGATAGTCAACACCTGCGGTTTTATCGACAGCGCTGTGCAGGAATCGTTAGATACCATAGGCGAAGCTTTAGCTGAAAACGGCAAAGTGATAGTGACGGGCTGTTTAGGCGCTCGCGAAGATGAAATCCGTGAAGTGCACCCGAACGTGCTGGGTATTACCGGTCCACATGCTTACGAGAACGTATTAAAGCAGGTGCATGACTTTGTGCCTAAGCCAAAATACGATCCATTTATTCAGCTGGTACCGGATCACGGCATTAAATTAACGCCTAAACATTACGCCTACTTAAAAATTTCTGAAGGCTGTAACCACCGTTGTACTTTCTGCATTATCCCTTCGATGCGTGGTGACTTAGTCAGCCGCCCTATTGGCGAAGTGCTGGACGAAGCAGCACGACTGCAAAAAGCCGGAGTGAAAGAGCTGCTGATTATTTCTCAGGACACCAGCGCTTATGGTGTGGATGTAAAACACCGCACTGGCTTCTGGAATGGCCAGCCGGTTAAAACGTCTATGCAGTCTTTGTGTGAAGCCTTAGCCGATTTAGGCATTTGGGTTCGTCTGCATTATGTTTACCCGTACCCTCATGTAGATGACGTGATCCCATTAATGGCGCAAGGTAAGTTATTGCCATATCTGGACATTCCATTCCAGCACGCCAGCCCGCGTATTTTAAAACTGATGAAACGCCCTGGTCAGTCTGACCGCGTGTTAGAGCGCATCAAAAAATGGCGCGAAATCTGTCCTGAACTGACCATTCGTTCAACCTTTATCGTAGGTTTCCCGGGTGAAACTGAAGAAGAGTTCCAGGAATTATTAGACTGGTTAGAAGAAGCCCAGCTAGACCGCGTTGGCTGCTTTAAATACAGCCCGGTCGAAGGTGCTAAAGCCAACGACTTGCCGGATCAAATTGCTGAAGAGGTGAAAGAAGAGCGTTACCACCGTTTTATGGAAACGCAGCAGCGTATCAGTGCCGCCCGCTTACAAAGCAAAATAGGCCGTACTATTAAAGTGTTAATTGACGAAGTGGACGACGAAGGCGCCATAGGCCGCAGCTTCGCTGATGCTCCTGAAATTGACGGCGCTGTGTACTTAAACGGCGAAACCTCATTAAAACCTGGCGATCTGGTTGATGTTGTGATTGAAGAAGCAGACGAATACGACTTATGGGGCAGCCTGGCTGAGTAATAAACTGCAGCTGCTTTGTAATAAAACGGCCGAAAGGCCGTTTTTTATTTGCTTACATCCAAGCCGTGCTCATGCTGCACTGCGGCTGGCGCACAATAACTCTGG